>Ga0194129_10001859_pt1 | contig 33111 bp, 34 predicted proteins | sample TA2KigCa35mmetaG_FD_150862 | JGI IMG/M metagenome (GOLD analysis project Ga0194129, IMG submission 150862) | Freshwater microbial communities from Lake Tanganyika, Tanzania - TA2015038 Kigoma Deep Cast 35m | ecosystem: Environmental > Aquatic > Freshwater > Lake | place: Tanzania: Lake...
CGACTGCCTTGAGCAGATCGATTTCCTGGCTCAAATCGGCCACTGTCAGCGGATGATCGCGCAACCAGCGCACCGGAAAACGTACCTCGAGCACGTTGCGGGCGCGTGGGATGAGCGCAAGCTCTGGTAGCGGCGCGCGACCACGGGCGCGATGCAGCAATACGGCGATGCGCAGCAGCACAATCATCTGCAGGATGCGACGATCCCAAGGTGGCAGAAGTTTATCGAATCCTTCGACACCCAGCTTGCGTCGATGTCCGCCGACTAAGCGCGCAAGCAAGCGCTGCTCCTCGCGGGGGAATCCGGGCATGTCGCCATTTTCCAGCAGGTAAGCGCCGTGCTGGTGGTAGCGCGAGTGCGACACATCGAGACCGATCTCGTGCAAGCGAGCTGCCCAAGCGAGCAGTTGCTCGGCGAGCGGGTCATCGAACTGCCAGGCTGCCGAAACCTGGGCAAGAAAGCCACCAACGGTACTTTCGACGCGCATCGCTTGATCGACTTCGACGTGGTACCGCGCCTGCATCGCACGTACGGTGCGCTCACGGGCGTCCTCGCGGGTAAGGCGTCCGACGAGGTCGTACAACAGACCGTCGCGCATCGCGCCGTCGGAAACCTCCATCCGTTCGATGCCGAGACTCTCGAAGATTTCGGCGAGGATGGCGAGACCGCCGGGAAATACGAGTCGACGGTCTTCACTCAAAGATTCGAGACCGATATCGCGCACGTGCTCGGCGCGCAGCGTTACGTCGATGAGCCCCTCGACACCTTCGGGGATGATGGCCTGCGCCGCCGGATCGAGCTCGCGAATGGCATCGATCACCGATTTGACGGTGCCCGAACTGCCAATGGCGCCTTGCCAGCCAATCTTGCGATAGGCGTCTTCGATAGGCTTGAGCTCACTGCGCACGGCGACGCGCGCACGGGCGAGACGTTTTGAAGTGAGTCGACCCCCGGCGAAGAAACGCTCGCTCATGGTGACGCAGCCGAGCTCCGTGCTCGCGAGGCGGATCGGGGTCAGCGCCTCACCAATGATGAGCTCGGTGCTACCACCGCCGATATCGACCACGAGTCGTCGACCTTCGGCGAGCGGCGAGGTATGGGCAACACCAGAATAAATGAGTCGGGCTTCCTCGAGTCCAGAAACGATTTCGATCGGGGCCCCGAGTGCGGTCCGCGCTTTTTCGAGAAACGCTTGCTTACGGTGCGCACGGCGTAGGGTGTTGGTACCGACGACGCGCAATTTGTCAGGATGGATTTCGCGCAGACGTTGCCCAAACCGCTCGAGACAGGCGAGCGCGCGGGCAGCGATATCACGGTCGATTCGCCCCTCGGCATCAAGTCCGGAGCCCAGTCGAACGCTCTCGCGCAGTCGATCGATGACAGTCAGCTGCCCGTGTATGTACCGAGCGACCACCATATGAAAACTGTTGGATCCGAGATCGACCGCCGCGAGCAGTTCTGGCACTGCTCTGCCGTTACCCCGACTCACTCCCCGCGCGGGGACGGGATCAGGCCGTGAACGAGGAGCCGCAACCACAGGTGGTGGTCGCGTTCGGATTACGAATAACGAACTGCGCGCCGTCGAGACCTTCTTTGTAGTCGATCTCGGCCCCGGACAAATATTGCAGACTCATCGGGTCGACCAATAATTTGACCCCGAGGTTCTCGACCATGGTGTCGCCGTCTTGCAGTTGCTCGTCGAATTCGAAGCCATACTGCAAGCCCGAGCAACCGCCCCCCTGTACGAATACGCGCAGCATCAGGCTGGCGTTGCCCTCACCCTCGATCAAAGAACTCACCTTGCGCGCCGCCGATTCGGTGAACACCAAGGCCGGCGGCATATCCAGGGGCAGATCTTCAACAACAGTACTCATGACGGCTTCCTCGAATAATTCGGGGTGCGCAGGTCGCGCATGCTAATTGCGACCCTGTCGCTGGTCAAAGGGACGCAACACGTTGTCGGCGCGTGCCTCGGTCGCCGAAGGCGGAGCGAGCGCCGCCGCGGGGGCGCCGGTCGCGAGCGGCATTAACCGCCCCTCAATACGGGCGCCCAAGGCCATCTCGATCACACCATAACTCACATCGCCGGTGACGCGGGCCTTGGCACCGAGAATGACCCGCTGCGCCCCGCGCACGTTCCCGATCACCTCGCCATTAATTACGGCGATCGCGACCTCGACGTTACCCTTGATCTGCCCCGGCTCGCCGATCCACAGCGTGGCGGGCATGGAACCGTCGACGCCGTGGACGTGCCCATGCAGTGCACCGTCAACGTGCACGCCGCCGCTGAATTCAAGGTCGCCACGCAACTGCGTCCCGCGACCGATCAGGCTGTCGATGCGGGCCGGCAAACGCGGGGCCTTGCGGCGTCCGAACATGATGACTCCCCTCAGGGTGGCCAGAGCGCCGATTGAACCACGGGTCGCATCGCCTTGTCAGCCGGACGAATCTCCACCGTCAGCCGGTCGGGGGTGACCCCGGACGGCACCACGAGTTCGCGCTCCACGTTCTCGAAGTAGCGAAAACTATACGCCGTTTCGAACAGCGGGTAGCGTACGGCGCGTCCAGCGCGGGCACCCTCAAGGGTCACGGTCACCATGCCCGAAACCACCCCCTGGGGATTGCCAGGCTGCACCATCGACAGGCGCAGCAACGGCGTCGAGCCGGCCCGCGAGTCGTCGATGCGCAGGGTCCGGATGGCAATATTGGCAGGCGCCTCGGCGGTCGCGACAATGCCTTTGTAGAACTCGAGCTGCTGGCGCTGACGGGCCACCTCGGCCTGCAGCTCGCCGATGCTCCGCGCCAATTCTTGCCGCTCACGATCTTGGGCCACTTTTAGGATATCGAGCTCGGCAACCTGCCTGCGCAGATCGCCGATGGTCACATCGCGTTCGCTAATCGCGCGGCGCAAGGTCGCCATGCTGCTCATCGGATTGGTGACGCCAATTCCGATCCCGGAACGCCCGAGCTGGAAAAGCCCCCAGCCAAGAAGCACTAGCACCACCGTGCCGAGCACCAAAAAAACCCGTAGGCGTGAAGGCCCAATGCCGCGGATGACGATGAACGTCTGATCCAGGAGGGGCTGATCTGTATTCACGAGCCCGCCATCTCGTCCCACCATACGGGATAAGGGGGCAAACCGTCGGGGAACGCAAATTGCCCGAGTTCATGCAGCGCTCGGCGATACACAGGCCGTTTGAACTGAATGACCTCCCGGACAGGCTCCCACCAGTCCGACCAGCGCCAACCGCAGAATTCAGGTTCGTCGGTCTGATCGAAGCGCACCGGCGGTTCCGCGGCGAGACTCTCCAACAAATACCAACGCTGCTTTTGCCCGATGCAGAGCGGCAACTGATCGCGGCGCTGATAGCGCGCCGGCAAACGATAACGCAACCAGCGCCGGGTGACGCCGACGATGCGCACGTCGTCGGGCGCAAGGCCGATTTCTTCAGCAAGCTCGCGGAACATGCCCTGCTCCACCGATTCATCGATACGCAGGCCGCCCTGCGGAAACTGCCAGCCTTTCCCGCCCACGCGTTTGCCCAAAAAAACTCGACCATCCGCCTGCATCAGCACGATGCCGACGTTGGCGCGAAAACCGTCACGATCGATGAGGTTGGTCATTACGGTGTGTGGCTCTCAGGCGCGACGCCCCGTCATCGTTTTACGATCCTCTAGATACTCGCGACCGCGCTCCATCAGCGCGGTGAAAGCGCCGGCATCGCGCGAGAGCACCGTCCGTCGCAGAGTCTCGACAGCCTTGGAAAGTGCCTCCAAAGATTCGGCACCGTAATCATTGAGCGCCTGGATTTCATAGTAGAGCTGGGGGCTTTCCTCGGCGACGCGGCTCGCCACATCGAGCTGGGCGTCAAACGTAGTACTCGAAAGCTTGGCGAGCCGCGGCGCCGCCTCGCCACTCTCGGCGAGTGCAGTGAAAAAAGAAATGTTGAGTGCGTGCGAAAGCCCTAGCACGTAGGCAATCAGGCGATCATGCTCGTCGAGCGACATCACCACCTGCTCAACCATTGTTGGCGCAAATAGTTCGCGCGCCTTGGCGAGCGCTTCTTCGTGACCGAGATCGACGAAAATGACGTGTCGACCCGCAAGCAGTTCGGTGTCGGGACCAAACATCGGGTGTACCGAGGTCACGCGACAGCCGTGCGACTTGAGCGCCATCAAGCCGCCGCGCAGCGGCGACTTCAAAGAACCCACGTCAAAGATTATACCGCCCGGTCTACGCATCGCGAGCTCGCGCAGGACGGCGTCGGTTTGGCCAAGCGGCGTGGCGACGATGATGAAGTCCTGCTGCAGGCTGTCTTGCCGATAGTCGTCGACATCGCGGGTCCCCGCAGGCGCACCCGCCGGGTCGCTCACCTCGACCTGGAAACCCTGCGAGGCGAGAAAATCGACGAACCAACCGCCGAGCTTGCCCGCACCACCGATGAGGAGCGCCCGATTACCACTGCCGTGCCCCCGTGCGGTCACGCTCGAACGTTCCTGTGTCGCCAGCGAACTGCGAATGAGCATGCGCATCAAGTCTTCGGCGGTATTTGCCGGCACGCCTCGGCTCTCAGCCAAAGCTCGCGCACCCAAGATCACCTCGCGCTCGCGCCCGTAGTCGCGGGTCGGATGCCCGATCGAGCGCTTGACGCGGGCGATCTCGCCGCTCGTGTGCTGCCGGTCGGCGATCAGCTCAATGAGCTGTCGGTCGATGTCATCGAGATGTTTGCGGAGTTCTTCCAGAGTCGCCATATTCCAAGGCTCGTTTCGGGCGCATTGCCCTGCGCAACTGCGTACTATAGCCGTGCGGGTCAGGTCGCGCAGGCCGCAGACCGCACGGCAGAAGCCGATGCGTTAAGCTTCACGGGATGCCTGTCCCCGTTCAGTTTCTGCCTGATCCCCTACCGGTCGAGCCCCTGGCCGTTGCCGCCGCTTGGCTCGAACTTGCTCGATCGCGCCGCGATCAGCCGAATCCCAATGCCATGGTCGTCGCCAGTGTCGGCGCCGACGGCCAACCGTCGGCTCGCGTCGTGCTTTGCAAGGAAATCGTGGTCGATCCGGGATACATCTGCTTCCACACCAATTACGATTCACGCAAGGGCCGCGAGATCGAGGCGCACCCGCGCGTAGCCATCGTCATGCACTGGGATCACCTGTATCGTCAGCTGCGCGTCGAGGGCCGCGTAGTGCGCGCGCCTTCTGCAGAGAGTGATGCGTACTTCCATACCCGACCCTGGCAGCGTCGCGTTGGCGCCTGGGCGAGCGCGCAGAGCGCGCCCATCGGCTCGCGCGCTGAGTTGGAAGCCGCCGTCGTCGCCATTGCCCGACGCTTCGATGTGCCGGTGCCCGGCCCGGAAGATGTGCCCACCCCACCGGGACTCGGCGATCACATCCCAAGGCCACTCAACTGGGGTGGCTATCACGTGCACGCTGAGGCGGTCGAACTGTGGGTCGAGGGCGAGTCGCGCATTCACGATCGCGCGCGCTGGTCGCGCACGCTGGTCGCGAGCACTGATCCCGCGCAACCGCCGCGCATCGGCAGCGCTTGGCAGGTCACGCGACTGCAGCCCTGATCGTCGCTCGGCCATAGCCACGCGGGTCACTGGCCTTCGTCGATCGTCTTTCTCGCTCGTCGTCTTAGGCGAGTGCCTTAAGTAACTTGTCGTGCAAGGCGCCGTTGCTGGCAAGCACCGTGGTGGTCAACAGATTGACGGCAGCGCCGTCCAAGTCGGTGAAGCGGCCACCCGCCTCTTCGACGATGACTGTTAGTGCGGCGATATCGAGAATATTGACGTCGGACTCTATCACCCCATCGAGCGCGCCACGCGCTAGCAGGTGGTAGTGCACGAAATCGCCGTAGCCACGCATGCGATTGACCCGCCTCACGAGCTCGCCATAGCGCGCCCAGCGCGGCCCCGAAGCAAGCGTTTTCAAATTACCGCTCGAAACAATCGCCGCCTCGATACGATCGATACCGCTCACGCGGATACGCTGCTCGCCAAGCCACGCGCCCTCGCCCCGCTCTGCCCACGCAAATTCTCCGTAAGCCGGTGCCGATGACACGCCGAGTACCATTCGACCGCCGCGCTGCAAGGCAATTTGCGTCGAGAAAAAAGGGCATTCGCGCACGAAAGATTTGGTGCCATCGATCGGATCGACGAGCCAGATGCTCTCGGCACCCATGGCGTGCTGACCGGTTTCCTCACCGAAAAAACCAAAGCTAGGAAAATGCCACGATAACACCTCGCGAATGACTTCCTCGGCTTTCACGTCGGCCTCGGTGACCGGCGATTTGTCGGCTTTGGTGATGACCGTGAGGTTACGTTGATAGTGCTCGCGAATCACGCGGGCTGCGGCTTCGGCGGCTTCGATGGCGGCCTTAAGTTCGGCGGATGGCACGAATTGCCCTCGGGATCAGTGATGTCGTAGTGGTATCTTAAACGGCATGGGAAACAGGCTTAGCAAGATCTATACGAGAACCGGCGACGATGGCTCCACGGGGCTGGGCGATGGCAGCCGCGTGCGCAAGGCCGATGCCCGCGTCGAGGCCTATGGCACAGTGGACGAGGCAAACAGCGCTGTAGGCATGATTCTCGCGGTCCCAGGGGTGCCCGCAGCGATCGCCGAGTGTTTGATCGCGGTTCAGCACGATCTGTTCGATCTCGGCGGTGAGCTCTGTATTCCGGGCATGACGCTCATCCAGCCGGAGCAGATCGAGCGACTCGAGGCGCAACTCGATGGCTTCAATGATTCGCTGCCGCCGCTCAAGGAATTCATCCTGCCGGGCGGAGGACCGGCTGCAGCCGCCTGTCATCTCGCACGCACCATAGTCAGGCGCGCCGAGCGGCGCGTGTGGGCGCTGTCGACGGAAGCCGCGCTGAGCAGGGACGCCGCCCGTTATCTTAACCGGCTTTCCGACCTCCTATTCGTGATCGCGCGTGTACTGGCGCGCCACGAAAATGGCAGTGAGGTGGTCTGGGATCGCGATCGGCGCAGCGCATCCTGACTCAATCTTTGCTGGCGAGCGCGCGCTCGTCGACCTCACCGCGGATCTGCGTACCGATCAAAATCGACAGCAAGAGCGCACACGCCAGACCGATGAACGGCACCTGGTAGCTGCCGTAGGCGTCGAATAACTTGCCGGTGATCCAACTGCCAAGACCCACGCCGATCGACTCCATGAAGCTTATCGAACCATTGATGCGTCCGACCTCGCGCAAACCGAAATTATTGACCGCCAGCATGTTGTAGAGCGTGAATAGGCCACCCCAGCCGAGGCCGATCACCACTGCCGAGATCACCACCCATTCGCGCTTCATGCTCGCGAGACCGACGAGACCGACGAACATGATCACGAGACAGGTCATGAATACTTTATGTCGATCAATACGATCGGCGATCGCACCGTTAGCCAGCTTGGCGACCATCGCCACGAGGCTGAATAGAAATAACTGCAGTCCCGCTTCTTTGAGCGTGAAGCCGAACCCCTTGTTGAGATGCAGCACATAGTGCTGCACAAACGAGAAGATCGCGTAGTAACTCAGGAATCCGGACAAGCCGATCGCCCAGAACGTCCGCGTGCGGATCGCCTGCTGAAAAGTTAGGCCGTGCTGCTTGAGATCGCCCAGCGCTTCGTTTTGACCGACGGCTTTATAGCCTGCCTGAGCGGGCGTACCGCGAATGACGAGCACGATCAACGCCAGCAGGATAATCGGCATCAGCGCGTTGTAGAGATAGGCCTGTCGCCAGCCGAAGGCCTCGATCAGGTACGGGTTGACGAAGGGCAGCACAGCGCTACCGAGGCTGGTACCGACAAGTGCGATGCCGATCGCCAGCCCGCGGTATCTCACAAACCAGCTCGAAACGAGATAAATCACAGTCATCGAGCCCGCCGTCGACAGGGCGAGCGAGAACATCAAATGAATTAGGTAAACCTGCTTGAGGGCGACGCCCATCCAGTTCTCGACGTAGAGCCAAAGGCCGAGCGCGGCTAGCGCGAGCGCAATGAGCATGGCAGCCGTGCGTCCAAGCCCAGGCGCGAGCGAACCGAGCGCCACCACGATGACGCTCGCCAAACCCAGCGCCGTGACTACGGCAATAGCTTCGATTACGGGCACCGGGCCGCCGTTGGCAATCATACTGTAGCCGACATAGCCAAGCGTCAGCAGACCGCAACCGGTCATCAATAAATAACGCGGATTGACCCGATCGATTAGTATACCGACGAAGGGCGAAATGGTTGCCGTCAGCGCAAAATTCAGAAAGTCGCGAAATTTGAAATCGCCGCGTGACCAGCCAAATTCATCGAGCAGCGACGGATCGAAGATGGTGATGCCGGTGGCGGTCATGCCATTCGACAAAAAAAGCGCGAGCATGCCCATGACGGCCACGGCCCACGGGTAGTATTTGGGCGCTTCGCGCCCGACAGTATGCTGGTCCATGGTACGTGCGCCCCCTGCAATCGACCCCAGCGATTCATGATACACGGCACACCCTCGCCAGCGCTGCGATCGTGCGAAAATGCGGGTCATGAGCCCCTACTCGAATGCCGGCCTGCGCGCACTCGATCTCGCGCACGTTTGGCACCCCTGCACTCAAATGAAGGATCACGAGTCGACGATGCCGCTCGTGCCCATCCGCTCGGCTGCCGGCGTCTGGCTCGAAGATCACGACGGGCATCGTTACCTCGATGCCATCAGTTCGTGGTGGGTCAATTTATGGGGACATGCCCATCCGCGAATCAACGCAGCGGTGCAGGAGCAATTGCACCGACTGCCGCACGTGATGTTTGCCGGCTTCACCCACGAATCGGCTGCACGCCTCGCTGCGGAACTCACGGCGCTGGCACCCGCAGGACTCACTCGTTGTTTCTTTGCCGATAGCGGCTCGGCCTCAATCGAGGTCGCGGTGAAGATGAGTTTTCACTACTGGCAAAACGTCGGCCGTGCCGGAAAGGCGCGCTTCGTCACACTCGCTAACAGCTATCACGGCGAAACTTTGGGCGCGCTAGCCGTTGGCAGTGTCGAGCTCTACAAGGCGATCTACCGGCCGCTGCTCATGGACGTGATCACCGTCGCCTCACCCGATGCCGCTAGCGGTGAGCCGGGCGAGACAGTTGCCGAAGTCGTGCGACGTCGTGCGGCAGAGCTCGAAGCCGTGCTCGCCGAGCAGGCCGACAGCATCGCGGCCGTGATTCTCGAGCCGCTGGTGCAATGCGCAGGCAATATGCGCATGTACGATCCGCTGTATCTGCGACTCGTACGCGAGGCCTGCGATCGCCATGCGGTGCATCTGATCGCCGATGAAATCGCCGTCGGTTTTGGTCGTACCGGGACATTCTTCGCCTGCGAGCAGGCCGACATCACCCCTGATTTTCTTTGTTTGTCGAAGGGACTCACCGCAGGCTATCTGCCGATGTCGGTGGTACTGACTCGCGAGTCTATCTATGCGGCTTTTTATGACGAATACGTCAAGCTCAACGCTTTTCTGCATTCGCACAGCTACTCGGGAAATCCGCTGGCCTGCGCAGCGGCACTGGCTTCGCTCGAGCTGTTTCGCGAGCGCGATGCGCTGGTCGCCAACCAGACGCTGGCAGCGCATCTCGGCGCAGCGACCCACAGTGCTTTTGCCGCTCATCCGCACGTAGCGGAGATCAGGCAGTGCGGCATGATCGTCGCCGTGGAATTCGTCCGCGATCGGCAAGCGCGGCAAAACTTTGACTGGCGCGAACGCCGGCACCTGCACATCTATCGGCACGCGCTGCAACGCGGTGTGTTGCTGCGCCCGTTGGGCAACGTCATTTATTTCATGCCGCCTTACGTGATCACCCCCGCCGAGATCGATCTCATGGTCACCGTGGCGCGCGAGGGGCTCGACCTCGCCGTGAGCGCGGCGGCATGAGGGATATTCGCGTTTATCTCGAAGCCCCTCTCGCGAGTGCGCTGGCGAGCGCGCGCAAACTCGCCCTGCCGGCGCCCGCTGCACGGCATGTGCTCAAAGTTTTGCGCCTGCGCAGCGGCGCCGCGATCACGATCTTTGATGGTCAGGGCGGTGAGTATCGCGCCCGGCTCGAACTCGCCGGCCGCGGCGAAGCCTGGGTCGAGCTCGCTGCGCACCTGCCCATCGAACGCGAATCGCCGCTGCATATCACGCTGCTGCAGGGCCTCGCCCGCGGTGAACGCATGGATTGGGTGATGCAGAAGGCGACCGAGCTCGGCGTGCAGCGCATCGTACCGGTCAGCACAGCGCGCAGCGTGGTACAACTCGATGCCGACCGCGGCGACAAGCGTAGCGCCCATTGGCGAGCCGTGGCTGCGGCAGCCTGCGAGCAATGCGGACGCAATACGCTGCCGACCATCGACCCACCCTTGAAGCTGGCTGCCGCTTTACAGGCTGTCGCCCACCCGACCCTGCGCCTGGTGCTGAACCCGGAATCAGCGGTGACCTTGGGAGCCGCGGTCGGATCGCAGGCCGCGGTGAACCGGCCCATCGCGCTGTTCGTGGGACCCGAAGGGGGGCTCGACCACGACGAACTCGCGCTGGCTGAGCACAGCGGCTTTCAGGGCGTTCGGCTCGGACCGCGGATCTTGCGTACCGAAACTGCGGGGATTGCGGCGCTCGCCACACTACAATGTCTCGCAGGAGATTTGGCATGACATCCCGACCGACGCTCGCCGTGGTGATGGATCCGATCGCGGACATCAAGTTCGCGAAGGACTCGACGCTCGCAATGCTGTGGGCTGCAGCGGCCGACGGCTTTGACCTGCTTTATTTCGAGCTCGGTGACCTGTGGTTGCGCGACGGCGTCGCCTGCGGTCGCGCTCGCCCGCTCAAAGTATTCAAGGACCCTGCGCATTGGTATGACCTCGGCGAGTCGCGCACAGTTCGCCTCGGTGACATCGACGTCATCTTGATGCGCAAAGACCCGCCGTTCGACACCGAATATATTTACAGCACCTATATTCTCGAGCGCGCCGAGGATCAGGGTGCGATGGTGGTCAATCGTCCGCGCGGCCTGCGCGATATGAACGAGAAGGTCTATACCGCGTGGTTCCCGCAATGCTGCGCGGCGACCTTGATCACCCGCGACATGGCGGATATGCACGCCTTCTTGGGCGAGCACGAAAAAATCGTCTGCAAACCACTGCATGGCATGGGCGGTCGCTCGATTTTCGTGATCGAGCGCGGCGACAAGAACGCCAACGTGATCTTCGAAACTCTCACCGATTACGGCTCGCACTTTGCAATCGTGCAGCGCTACCTGCCAGAAATCGTCACCGGTGGCGATTCACGCGTGCTGCTGGTCGATGGCGAGCCCATGCCGTTCGCTCTCGCGCGCATCCCGAGCAGCAGCGACAATCGCGGCAATCTTGCAGCGGGCGCAACTGGCGTCGGCCGTCCACTCACCGAGCGCGATCGTTTTCTTGCCGCACAAATTGGTCCGCAACTCGCCGCACAGGGCATGCTGTTCGTCGGTCTCGATGTGATCGGCGATTACGTCACCGAAATCAACGTCACGAGCCCCACGGGCATCCGTGAACTCGACAAACAATTCGGTATCGATATCGCCGGTGCGCTGATCGCTGCGATCCGCCGGCGGCTCGCAGCAGCAAACACACAGGCGGCCAACCGAGGGGCAACATGATGAGCGACGGCAGCAGTCTGACCAATCAGCTGTTGGTGGCGATGCCCTCGCTCGCCGACCCCGAGTTCTCGCAAACGGTGACGCTGGTCTGCGAGCACAGTCGTGAGCGTGGCGCGCTCGGCATCGTGATCAACAAGCCGCTGTCGATGACGCTGGGCGAAATCTTTGAACAAATGAAACTCGAGGCCAGTGATGTCGAAGTCGCCGCGCGCACCGTGCTGCGCGGTGGCCCGGTGCATCGCGATCGCGGTTTCGTGTTGCACAGACCAGGCGGCCGCTGGGATTCTTCGCACGCTGTATCCGAGCAGATCCACGTCACCACCTCACGCGATGTGCTCGCTGCCATGGCCCGCGGCGAGGGCCCACCCGACGCCTTCATCGCGCTCGGCTACGCGGGCTGGGAGGTCGGTCAGCTCGAACAGGAAATGCGCGATAACGCCTGGATCTCGTTGCCCGTCGATGAGCGCATTCTCTTCGACATGCCGTTCGAGGATCGCTGGCATGCCGTTTGGCGGCAACTCGGCATCGATATCGGTCGCATGAGTCATGTCGCAGGGCACGCCTGAACAGGGGTTCCGCATTCCCGAGGTCGTGCTGGCCTTCGATTTCGGGATGCGGCGTATTGGCATCGCGGTCGGCGATACGCTGACCCGCACTGCGCGCCCGCTTGCAGCGCTGTCGCGCAACTCGCCGGCTCTCAGCGAGACCGAATGGCGCGCGCTCGAAGCGGAAGCCATCAAAACCGGCGCGCGGCAACTTGTGGTCGGCTGCCCATATAATGTCGACGGGTCACCGAGCGTGATGACCGAGCGCGCGACGGCCTTTGCCAAAACGCTCGGCAGCAGACTCAAGTTACCCGTGCACATGGTTGATGAGCGCTACTCCTCGCTCGAGGCCGAGGCGACGCTGCGGGATCAGCGCAGCGCCGGCGAGCGCAAGCGCTATGACCGGGCCGCGATCGACAGCGCCGCGGCTACCGTGATTCTCGAACGCTGGCTTGGCGGCGCATGACGCTGCAAGTCGATACTGCAGGACGCAACCGCTGAACATGGTCGACACCAAGCATCCATCGCCGGTCACGCAACTGCGCGCAGACGGCTCTTTGCGTCACCTGCTCACGCTTGAAGGATTACCGCAGCCCCTGCTCTCGCGACTGCTCGAACGCGCCCAGCATTTTTCGACTCCAGCCTCGGCGCCAGCCGCCCGCAGTACCGCGCTTGCGGGTAAAACCGTGGCCGTGATGTTTGCCGAGCCCTCGACGCGCACGCGGGTCTCTTTTGAACTCGCCGCGCATCGACTCGGCGCCGATGTAGTCAACATCGAAGTGCAGTTGTCGTCGCGACTGAAGGGAGAGAGCGTGCTCGATACCGTAGCCACGCTCGAGTCGATGCAAGTCGACGCCTTCGTCTTGCGCGACGCCGACGCCTCGGTCCCCGATTTGGTGGCGCGGCATGTCGGTGATCGGGTGAGCGTGTTGTCGGGTGGCGCCGGCGGGTACTCGCATCCGACGCAGGGTCTGCTCGATGCGCTAACCGTGCGCCAACACAAAGGGCGAATCGAGGGTTTGCGCATCGCCATCGTCGGCGATATTCGCCACTCACGCGTCGCGCGCTCCGCGTGGCAAGCCTTTGCAGCGTTCGGTGCCGGCGAAATTCGTATCGTTGCACCCCCTGCACTCATGCCTGACGCCAAAGAATTCGCTGGTTGTCTGCGCCACGGCTCACTCGAGTCGGGCATCGCCGACTGCGATGTCGTCATGATGCTGCGTATCCAAAAAGAACGGATGAGCGCCGCGGCCATTCCCGACGAAGCCAGTTATTTCGCCGAATGGGGGCTGACGCAGCAACGACTGCGCAGCGCCAGCCGCGACGCCATCATCATGCATCCGCAGCCGATGAACCGCGGCGTGGAAATTGCTTCGGATGTTGCCGATGGCGCGCAATCGGTGATTCGCGATCAGGTCCGCAATGGCGTCGCCGTGCGCATGGCCGTGCTCGAAGAAACTTTGCGCGGAGTGCATTCATGACGGTCACGACCCACCCCGCACACCGCGGCAGCATCTGCCTCGAGGATGGCAAGATCCTCGCGCAGCAGGCCTTCGCCGGCGAGCAATACATCGTGCGTATCGAGGCGCCCAAGTGCGCGGCGCGCGCGCAGCCCGGCAGTTTTGCGCATCTTTCGGTCGACGATGACATTCCGATGCGCCGGCCGCTGTCGATCATGCGCGTCGATGCGCAGGCCGGCTGGATCGAAATTCTCTACAAGATCGTCGGCCCGGGTCTGGCGGCGCTCGCGCGGCGGCGGGTTGGTGAGGTGCTCTCGGTGCTCGGGCCCATCGGGCGCGGCTTCGAGCCTACACCCAGCAAACCGCGACCGCTGTTGATCGGTGGCGGGGTCGGTATCCCGCCGATGGTATTTCTCGCCGAGACGCTCAGCACCGATACGCGCGCCCACTGGCAGCCGCTCGTCCTGATGGGCTCAGAGATTCCGTTTCCGTTCCCGAGCCGACCGTCGACGATTTTGGTGCCTGGCATTCCTCATGGCGTGATCGCCGCAATGCCGCTGCTCGATGCTTGGGGCATACCCTCCAGGCTCGCGAGTCGCAGCGGCTTCCCCGGGTGTTTCGATGGCTTCGTCACCGAACTTGCCGCAGCTTGGCTGACCTCACTCGATGACGCAGCCCGCACCGAAGTCGAAATCTTTGCCTGCGGCCCGACGCCGATGCTCGAAGCCACGGCCAAGCTTGCGGCGCGCTTCGGCCTGCCCTGCCAGGTATCGCTCGAAGAATTCATGGCCTGTGCCGTCGGTGGCTGCGCCGGCTGCGCGGTGCGCGTGAAAACCCCCGCTGGCCCGGCCATGAAGCGGGTCTGCGTCGACGGCCCCGTGTTCGACGGTTACGCCGTCTTCGACGTTTGAGCTCGCGGGTACCGTGAGCACGGCCGTAGCCTCGCCCGCGGAACAGCTGACCGCGATCCGCGCACGGATCGCCGTTGCGGCCGAGCAGGCGGGCCGAACCAGCGAATCGATCACGCTCATCGGCGTCAGCAAGCTGCAAACGGCCGCCGCGATCGCCGCCCTCGCCGATCTAGGTCAAAAAGATTTTGGCGAAAACTACCTGCAAGAGGCCCTCGAAAAAATCGAGTCACTGCGGAGTCGGGCCCTGACCTGGCATTTCATTGGTCAACTGCAAGCGAACAAAACCCGTCCAGTCGCCGAAAATTTTGACTGGGTACATACCGTCGATCGCTTGAAGATCGCCACCCGGCTGGCCGAACAACGGCCTGTTCACTCGCCTCCGCTCGCGGTATGCGTGCAAGTCAAACTCGGCGATGAAGCGACCAAGGGCGGCGTTCTACCCGCCGAGTTGCCGGCGCTGCTCGCCGCGATCGCTGCCCTGCCACGCCTGCGACTGCGCGGCCTCATGGCCCTGCCGCCGGCTGAATCCACCCTCGACCGCCAGCGTTACTGGTTCGCCGAGCTGCGGCTGCTGTTCGAAGCGGCGCGGCAACGCCACCCGACGCTCGACACGCTCTCGATGGGCATGAGCAGTGATCTTGAGGCCGCGATCCTCGAGGGCGCCACCCAGGTGCGCATCGGCACCGCGCTCTTCGGCGAGCGACTACAATCATCGGCATGACGGCACCCGATCTCGGCAGGGGTATCGGTTTTCTGGGGGGCGGCAACATGGGTCGCGCGCTCATCGCCGCCTTGTTGCGGGTCGGGGCGAACCCGGCGCTCATTCGCGTGATCGAGTCGCATCCGGCAACGGCGCAGGCGCTCGTGGCCGATTACGGCGTGGCAACGCTCGGCGATCCGCTTGCCGTCGGCGCGGCCATCGATACCCTGGTCCTGGCCGTAAAACCCCAAGACATGGCGAGCGCCCTGCAACCGCTGCGCGCCCGCCTCGAACGCGAGCGTCCACTCGTCATCTCGGTGGCGGCCGGACTCTCGGTGCAACAACTGCAGCAGTGGTGCGGCGCCGAGGTTCCCGTCGTGCGTGCGATGCCGAATCGCCCCGCGCTCGAGGGCGTCGGGGCGACGGGCCTGTTCGCGCCCGCCGCGGTGACCGCAACGCTGCGCGAGCGCGCCGCCTCCATTCTGGGCGCTGCGGGTATCGTCGTGTGGGTCGATGACGAAGCACTGATGGATGTGGTGACCGCGGTGTCGGGCAGCGGCCCTGCCTATTTTTTCCGCTTCGCCGAAGCTCTTGCGGCAGCCGGTATGGCGGCAGGCCTATCAAAGGCGGCGGCCACCGAACTCGCTCGCGCTACGCTGCAGGGCGCAGGGCGCATGGCCCAACCGGGCGCCGATCTTGCCGCGCTACGTGAATCAGTCACCTCAAAAGGTGGCACGACTGCTGCGGCGCTGGCATCTTTCAGCGATCAGGATCTCGAGCGCGTGGTCGCTGCAGCGGTCACCGCCGCGGTACGTCGCGGCCGCGAACTCTCGAGCCAAGCTGCCGCAGGAGGCTGACGGTGCATCAGGTCGTGTTGTTTTTGGCCGAAACTTTCTTCTCACTGCTGCTCTACGTATTCCTGTTGCGAATCTTGCTGCAATGGGCGCGCGCGAATTTCCGCAACCCCATCGCCGAAGCCATCGTCCGTTTGAGCAACTGGCTGATCATGCCCTTGCGACGGGTATTGCCCCCGATCGGGCGCATCGACACCGCCTCGGTGATCGCTGTGTACGCCGTCGCGCTGGTGCAAACCGCTGCACTCAGCGTGATTCTGGTGGGCACGCTGCCCGATGCGCTGCCTTGGCTGCTGGCGGCAGCCATCGAACTGCTGCGCTCGGCGTTGTGGCTCTATTTCTGGGCGATTTTCATCTACGCACTCGCCTCGATGATCGCTCCCGGGGTGCGCTCACCGCTGCAGGACTTGCTCGAATCGCTGTGCGAACCGGTGCTCGAGCGCATCCGCAGTGCTGTTCCTGCCATTGGGGGACTCGATCTGTCACCGATGTGGGCCGGTATCATCATTCAGGTGTTGCTGATCCTCATTCGCTGATTCTTCGCCGCAGGTCGTGCGGTACTGACGCAGCGCTGAAAAAAACCTGTTTTTTCCCTCGAAATTTCGCAAAAAGTGTTTGCTACTGAACGCGCGTGTGCTATTTTTCCGAGCGTTTCGCAATGCGCAAACAAGCGCAAAAACCCATAAATTCAGGAGTATTCCAAGATGGCGAAAAAGGGTGGTCCTCCGACCAAGTCGGAAATCCTCAACCAGATCGCGAAGGAAACGTCCCTGTCACGCAAGAACGTGTCAGCGGTGTTCGAGTCCCTCAATGGCGTGATCAAGAAGAGCCTGCGTGCGAACGGCCTGTTCACGCTGCCTGGTCTTGCCAAGCTGAAGGTCGTCAAGAAGCCCGCCACCAAGGCGCGTGAAGGCGTCAACCCCTTCACCGGCGAGAAGATGATGTTCAAGGCGAAGCCGGCCTCGAAGAAGGTTCGCGCGATGCCGCTCAAGAATCTGAAGAACATGGTCAACTGATCATCTCTTCGAAAAGAGCTTGAAAAAAAGGCCCGGGACGCATAGCGCCCCGGGCCTTTTTCGTTTCGCAAAGATTAACTGATCAGCTCGGGTTGCTGTCTTCCTGCAGGAAAAATACCCGCGGTCGATCGCCACCCGGCCCCGGGCCTTTACCGCGTTCCTTCATGTGCTGCATGCGCTGCTGCATGCGATCGCGCATTTTGTCAGCCTTGCCACGCTGTTCGGGAGTCAGCACCTGCCACACCTTGCTGCGCAGGTCGGCGCTCTGCTGCGCGAGGCGTGCGCTCATCTCACCGATTTTTTTGGCGGCTGCCGCGCTGTCGTTCGCGTACTTGGCATCGGACGGAGTCAGTTCACGCAGTCGTCGTGCCTCGGCGCCGATGTCGCGAGCGAGGTTACGCATCTCGGGGCGCACGGTTGCCATGATCTCGGTGATCTTGCCGAGTTGCTGCGGCGTGAGATCGAGCGTCTTGACCATGCGCTCGACAGGTCGCGGATCGAGACCGAGCGCTTCGATGATCCCGCCCCGACCCATAACGCCGTGACCGTCGCGCAGGTGAAGCATGCCACCCGAACCTTCGTCACCACGAATGATGATGCGCCGCATTTCACGGCGCTCCGGACCGGGACCATCCATTCCCGGACCACCCATACCGGGGCCACCCATGCCAGGGACGGGTGGCGGCGGCGGCATCTGCGCAAAGGCGACGGCTGAACCCACCAAGGCCAGCGCCGCCACGACACTCACGTATTTCATCGCCTTACTCCACGAAAGAAGACCGACACATGGTCGCCGATTTCGACCCCCGCCATCCGACAAGTTTCCCAAAAGGTCTGCAAAGTTCTGCAAAGCGTTGTAGCCCGGGCTGACAAAACCGGCCGTTAGTCGCACCATCGCCGCCGATGTCTGCCGGAATACTGATTGTTGACGACGATCGTGATCTCGCCTCGATGCTCGCCGAATTCCTCGGCCATGAGGGCTTTCAGGTCGTGACCGCTACCGAGGGCGGCGGTGCATTAGGGCTGATCGCGGAGCGTCCCTTTGATCTGGTCATCCTCGATGTCATGCTGCCGGGCAGCAGCGGTTTCGATGTGCTGCGCGAACTCCGCCAAAGAAAACCCCGCCTGCCAGTGCTGATGTTGACGGCCCGCGGCGAGGCCATCGATCGAATTTTGGGTCTCGAGCTCGGTGCCGATGATTACCTGCCGAAACCGTTCGACCCCCGCGAACTTGCCGCGCGGATTCGCGCGATCTTGCGGCGCGTGGCGACCGCAGGCGACTACTCGCCTGGTGGTGCCGAGGGTCCCGCGAACCTGTTGATCGGCGCCCTGAAGCTGGATATCCGTCGGCGCCGCGCCACCCTCGGCAGTACCGCGCTCGAACTCACCGGTGCCGAATTTCGCGTGCTGCAGCAACTGGCCGAGTCGCGAGGCCAGCCCGTCGATCGTCGCCTGCTGACCGAACGGGCGCTCGGGCGCACACTCACGCTCTATGATCGAAGCATCGACACTCATGTCAGCAATCTGCGGCGCAAACTCGAGCGGCAGGGTCGAAGTGGGATCGAGATCCGCTCCGTCCGCGGCACCGGCTACGAGCTCATCGAGACCGCCTCGGTCTGATTCCTTGCCGAGCGCGGGCACATGAGGCGGCTGGCCACACGCATTTTCCTCGCGTTCTTTGCAGCGCTGCTGCTCAGCGGGCTCGGCGCCATCGGCCTGACTTCGTTGGTATTGTCGGCGCGGCAGGAGTCGGCTGACAAAGAATTGCTGCAGGCTGCACGCACTGCGGCGGATGCGCTCGCCAAGGGGGGGCGTGCCGCTCTGGTCGATTGGGCAAGGAATCGCAGTGCTGATCATTCGCATCAGCTCGAGATCCTGCTCATCGATGAACTCGGCACGGAGCTGCTCGGGCGAAAAATCCCCGGCAGCGACTCCATTGCCCAAAGCGAAACCGACGAATATGCGGACTACGATCTGCCGATCGTGCTGCTCGATCTGCCGCGATCGACGCCCGTCCTCGTCAGCGCCGACGACGAACCCTTTCGCTTGCTACCCGTTCCACGGCGTAGCGGCCTCGCAGCTTGGCGCGATGTGCCGTTGCAATTGCTGCTGCTGGCGCTGGCGGTGACCGGGCTCGTGAGTGTGCTGCTCGCGCGTTCGATCACCCGCCCCGTTCGCGCCTTGCAGCAGACGACCGAATCTTTGACCAGTGGCGCCCTCGAGACTCGTGTGTCCGTCGCGGTGCGCAGGCGCCGCGACGAAATCGGCAGACTCGCCGTCTCGCTCGACATCATGGCCGAGCGACTTGGCAGCCTGCTTCGTGCTCAACGCCAGTTGCTGCGTGATGTGTCCCATGAAGTTCGATCGCCACTCGCAAGGATCCGGCTTGCCGCGGGCTTGATGGCGCAGCGTGATCCAGCCGCGACCACAGCTGCAAACCGAATCGACGAAGAAATCGCCAGACTCGACGAACTGATCGACAAGATTCTCGATGTCTCGCGACTGGAGTCGGGTGCGACCGTCTTCGAACGTGAACCGCTGGAGCTACGCGGTCTGCTCGAAGGAATTCTCGTCGATGCCAACTTCGAAGCTGCGCAACTTGGCAAGACCCTGCAGAGTCGACTGGACGATGGGCCGCTAAACCTGATCGGTGATCGATATTGGATCTCGGCCGCGATCGAGAACGTGGTGCGCAACGCCCTCAAGCATACGCCGCAAGGCTCGCGGGTTTTCGTGACCCTGGAGAGCGCCGGTCACGACGATGGCAGCGTCGCCATCCTCGCTATCAGCGATACGGGTCACGGTTTGGCGGAGCCGGAGCTCGCACGCATCTTCGAGCCTTTTTTCCGCGGCAGCAAAGATGGCGATGGTCACGCCGCCTCACCACGCGCAGCCGGATCAGGCTTGGGGCTCGCCATCGCGGCGCGGGTGGTTCAGGCACACGGCGGCAACATCGAGGCGATTAATCTTCGCAATGTCGAAGGCGTGGCGCAGGGCCTGCGCATCATCCTCACGTGGCCCCTTGCGGCAGACCCGCCTGCTCCATTCCCAGTTGCAAGCGCACCCTGAGACCGGGCTCGGCACTTTCGAGTATGAGCTTGCCACGATGCAGACGCGCCACCGCCGCTGCAATGGCGAGTCCGAGACCGGAGCCCGGCTGTCGCGAGCGGTGCTCGAGGCGAACGAAAGGTTTGACGGCTTGCTCGCGAGCATGCGCCGGAATCCCCGGCCCGCGATCCTCGACGATGATCTCGGGACCCGTATCGTAAGAACCGGGGCGTACCGCGAGTTTGAGCACTGAACCGACCGGCGCATATTTGATGGCGTTCTCGAGCAGATTGCCGAGTGCCTGCGCGAGAATTTGTCGATGGCCCACCACCTTGACCGGCGCAATCGAGCACTCGAGTCGCTGTCCGCGCTCCTCGGCCAAGGGCTCGAGCAAGTCGATCATATCTTTGGCGAGCATGTCGAGATCGAGTTCCTCCATCGAATCGCGGGATAAGCCGGCCTCGGCACGAGCAAGATCGATGAGCGAATTGAAAGTCTGCAAGGCCCGCTCGACATCGGCCTCGGCGTCGTTGAGCAATTGCTCGCGCACGGCCTCGCTGTCGGCAGCGCGCGCCGCAGCGAGCGACCGCCGCATGCGCATCAGCGGTGTGCGCAAATCGTGGGCGAGGCTCTCGGTGACCGTACGCATACCGGTGACCAGCGCTTCGTTTTGATCAAGCATTTCATTGAACGTCATGGTCAGGGCACCCATGGCGTCCAAGCGTTGTTGCCCAGGCGCGCGCGCCGCCATCTGTCCGCGCATGATTTGACGCGCGGTATCTGCCAACCCGCGCACGTACCCCAGAATATAGCGATTGAGTATGAATCCGGTCCCAAGACCGATCAGGATGACAAGGATGATGATCCCGACCGCGACCCAGCCAAGAGCTTTGGCGATTTCGAAGCGAGCGGTGTCGGGTTGGGTGACGATGAAAATACTGCCGTCGGCGAGACGGGCGGATCTGACATAGGTATCGAGCCCATCGCCTTTCGGAACCCGGTACGCAGCCGAGTCCGCTTCGAGTGCCTGCTCGCTTGCGGGCACCTTGGCCAAATCACCAACGATCGCGTTACCATTCGGATCGAGCAGGACGAAGTAGCGTTTGTCGGGAATGGTCTCGTTGCTGAAGCGCAAGGATATGGCTAGCGCGGCCCGATCCTCCGCGTTGTCCATTCGAGTGGTCAAAATGATGGCGCGCTCGAGCGACTGGAACAGATCGCGATCGTGCACGGACATGATGCGCCACTGTAACCAGATGAAGCCGAGCACGAAGGCCACGACCATCATGCCGAGCGCAAACAGCGATGCCGTAAGTGCGCGGCGATCGAAAAGTACGGGAAGCATGTCCCAAGCATGCCACGCCGAGGATGAGAAGCCCAAATGAGTCAATTACTGCTGATCGAAGATGACGCCGAGACGGCGGCCGAGATCGTCGCTGCGACGCGCAACAGCGGACATCACATCAGTCACGTCATGGATGGCAAAACCGGGCTGGATCTCGCCCTTGCCGGTCACTTCGATGTCGTCGTGACCGATCGCATGCTGCCCGGGCTCGACGGCCTCGGTATCGTCAAAGCCTTGCGCGAATCCGGCAAGTCGATGCCCGTCATCATGCTCTCGGCACTCGACTCAGTCGACGAACGGGTCAAGGGACTGCGTGCGGGCGGCGACGATTATCTCGGCAAGCCTTTTGCGACCGATGAATTGCTGGCGCGTATCGAATCATTGATTCGCCGACATCAACAGAGTGCGGTCACCTCGTTGCAGGTCGAAGACCTTCATCTCGATCTGCTTGATCGCACCGCGACGCGGGCCGGTCGAGCACTCGATCTCACGACCCGCGAGTTTCGACTCCTCGAATACTTTGTCCGCCACGCAGGTCAGGTGGTCACCCGCACCATGCTGCGGCAGAGCGTCTGGGATATTCACTACGATCCGCAGACCAACGTGGTCGATGTCCACGTAAGCCGTCTGCGTCAGGAGGTCGATCGGGATGCCGAGCAGCCCTTGATCGTCACCGTGCGCGGCGTCGGCTATACGCTGCGCGGCTGAGTCGAGCTCGCCACGAACGCCGCCACGGCATCACGCAACTCATGTAGTCGGGCGTGGAAAAAATGGTCGGCCTCGGGCAGTCGGACCAAGCTTGACGCACCGCTCGCGCGTACCCACTGCTCGACCGCGTTCGCATCGACCAGATCATCGCGATCACCCTGAATCACGAGCCAGGGACACTGCGGTGGCGAAATCTTTGAAAAGTCCCAGCGGCCGACGGGTGGTGCCACCGTGACGAGCAGCGCTGGCGATACTGGTGCGCGCAGCGCGATCCATGTACCGAACGAAAAACCGCCCAGCCAAAGCGGCAAATCAGGCCAACGCTCACGTGCCCACTTGGCGAGCGCGATGACGTCATCGACTTCGCCACGACCGTCGTCATGCACTCCCGCCGATGCGCCTACCCCGCGAAAATTGAAGCGAATGACCACGGCACCGGCGGCCAAGAAAGTCTTGGCGACGGTGTGAATGACCTTGTTGGTCATCGAGCCACCGAACAACGGGTGCGGATGACAACAAATCGCCACCGCCACGGGCGCCCCCGACGGCGACTCGACCAAAGTTTCGATGTCGCCGGCCGCACCCGGAAACAGTATCCGTTCGACAGCGGTCACGCGCGTGGACCCACCGACTCAGGGTTGGCGATGGACGGTACCGTCTTTCATCACGAAGTTGACGCGAAGCATCGCCGAAATATCGGCGAGTGGATCGCCGGGCACGGCAACCAGGTCGGCGATTTTGCCGACCTGCACGCTGCCGAGACGATCGTCGATCTCGAGAAACTTTGCAGCGACCGACGTCGCCGACTTGATGGCTTCGAGGGGTGGCATACCGGCCTCGACCATGAGGACGAATTCCCGCGCATTATCGCCATGCGCCGAAACACCCGTGTCGGTGCCGAAGACGATCTTGACGCCAGCTTTGTAAGCCTTGGCAAAAGTCCCCTGAATCTGCGGCCCGATCATCGCCGCCTTCGGTCGGACCAGCGCCGGAAAGAACCCGTCTTCTTTCGAGCGATCGAACACCCAACGCCCCGCGGTGATGGTCGGCACGTAGTACGTGCCCCGCTCTTTCATGAGTGCGATGGTTTCATCGTCCATGAAAGTACCGTGCTCGATACTGTCGACACCCGCGCGTACGGCACGCTTCATGCCCTCGGCGCCGTGGGCATGTGCGGCCACCTTGAAGCCGTAGTCGCGGGCGGTGGCGACGATGGTGCGGATTTCGTCTTCGGTGAATTGCGGATTCAGTCCGTTCTTTGCAATCGACAGCACGCCACCGGTCGCCGTGATCTTGATGAGGTCCGAGCCCTCTTTGTAGCGTTGACGAACGGCCTGCGCACCCTGCTCTGCGCCATTCACCACGCCGTCGACCGGACCGACATTGCCGCCACCCAAAAAATCCGCCCAACCATTGGTGGGATCGGCGTGACCACCCGTGCTGGCGATCGACTTGCCCGCAGCAAAGATTCGCGGCCCGGTCACCTTGCCGGCGTTGATGGCATTGCGCAGCGCAATGCTGGCGAGAAAGCTGTCGCCGAGATCGCGTACCGTGGTGAAACCCGCCTGCAAGGTACGCGCCGCGTAGAGCACACCATCGAGCGCAACATCGGGGCCGTCTTTTTTGAACCGATCGAGTTCGCTAGTCCGACTGGACTCGCTGGTCAGATGCACATGCATATCCATGAGCCCGGGCATCAGCGTCGACTTGCGCAGATCGATGACCGTGTCGCCAGCGGCGGGCTTGCGATAGCCCGCCTCGATGCCGGTAATGCGGCCTTGATCGACCACCACCGTACGCTCGGTCATGACCTGATCGCTGACACCGTCAATTACACGCCCGGCATGAATCAAGGTTGCCGCCTGCGCGCCGCTCGCGAGCACGGCCACCACACAAACGAATGTCGCACCGATGGTTCTGGTGATCATGACCAACCCCGCTCAGCGAATCGAAACCAGCTCGACGTCAAACACCAGCGTCGCCCCACCCGGAATCACTCCGCCCGCTCCACGTGCGCCGTAACCGAGTTCCGCGGGAATGACGAGGCGACGCTTGCCGCCCACTTTCATGCCCGCAACGCCGAGGTCCCAGCCGCGAATTACCTCGCCGCCACCAACCGTGAACGAAAAGGTACTGCCGTGATCGCGCGAACTGTCGAACTTGCGACCCTTGCCCTCGGCTTTCGCCGGATCGTGCAACCAGCCGGTGTAGTGAACTTCAGCGGTCTGGCCATTGGTGACTTCGGGGCCCGCTCCAGGGACCAGGTCTTCTTTGATCAGCTCTGACATCGCGGTCTCCTGCGCTTGAGTGTCGCCGCGATCAGACGCCAGCAACGTAGGAAGGTAGATTGCGGCCACCAGCACCATGGTGACGGCAACGATCAACGACCAGGCAACGGTTCTCATTTCTTTGACTCCGCAGCACCCTGAAAAGCCAGCGAGACCGAATTGATGCAGTAACGCAGTCTCGTAGGCTGCGGTCCATCTTCGAAAACATGCCCGAGGTGAGCATCGCAATTGGCACAGACCACTTCGGTACGCACCATGCCGTAGCTGTTGTCACGATGCTCGCGTACCCGATCGCCGGCGAGCGGCGTCCAAAAACTTGGCCAGCCCGAGCCCGAGTCGTATTTGGTATCCGAATGAAACAGTTCGTTGCCACAGCAGACGCAGGCGTACACCCCACGCTCTTTGTGATAGGTGTAGGCGCCCGTGAACGCGCGCTCTGTGCCCTTGTTGCAGGTTACTTCGAATGCCAGCGGCGAGAGCCGTGCGCGCAATTCTTCGGCGGTGGGAACGGACTTGCTCATGGCCCGATTATGGCACGCCCCACGGCGGGTCAGCCTGATGCCATCAATTGCCCGAGCAACTTGTTGAGTCGGCGCACGAACTCACCCGGGTTCGCAACCACCCCCGACTCGGCCAATTTGGCCTGGTCGTACACCAGCAGCGCGAGTTCGCCGAACTCGTCTTCGGCAGCGGTCGCGTCGAGTCGCTTGATGAGCGGATGGCCGACGTTGATCTCGATTGCGGGCTTTGCCTCGGGCACGGCTTGACCCGTCGCCGCGAGAATACGGCGCATTTGTGCACCCATATCGCCCTCATCGAGCACCAGAACGGCGGGGGAATCGGCGAGGCGGGAACTGACCTTTACCTCGGCAACGCGCTCATCAAGCGCATCCTTGATGCGCTTCAACAATTTCTTGTTTTCTTTGACGGCCTCTTCAGCGGCGGCCTTGTCGGCCGCGCCCTCGAGGGTGCCGAGCTCAAGATCGCCGCGCGCGACATCCTTGAAGCGCTTGCCTTCGAACTCGCGCACGTAGCCCATCATCCATTCATCGACACGATCAGCGAGCAACAGCACCTCGATGCCCTTGGCGCGCAACTGTTCAAGGTACGGACTGCCGCGTGCCGCAGCGATCGAATCGGCGATCAAATAATAAATGCGCTCCTGGCCGCTCTTCATCCGGGCCACATAGTCGGCAAGAGTCGACTTCGGCTCGTCGGACTGTTCGTGGGTGCTCGCGAAGCGCAGCAACGGCAGGATCTTGTCGCGGTTCGCGGCATCTTCGCCGGTACCTTCCTTCAGCACTGGGCCGAATTCTTTCCAGAAGGTCGCATACTTTTCCGGCTCTTCTTTCGCGATGCGAGCGAGCAAATCGAGCGCGCGCTTGGTAAGCGCGGCGCGCATGGCCTCGACCTCGGCATCTTTCTGCAACAACTCGCGGGAAACGTTCAGGGGCAAATCATTGGAATCGAGCACGCCGCGGAAAAAGCGCAGATACATCGGTAAAAACTGCTCGGCATCGTCCATGATGAAGACGCGCCGCACATACAGCTTCAGGCCGCGCGAGGCGTCGCGCTGATAAAGGTCGAACGGGGCACGACCCGGCACGTACAGCAACGAGGTGTACTCGCGCTTGCCCTCGACCTTGTTGTGGCTCCAGGCGAGCGGCTCGGCAAAGTCGTGTGCGATGTGCTGATAAAACTCTTTGTATTCTTCGTCCTTGAGATCGCTGCGCGGGCGCGTCCACAGCGCCTGCCCTTGGTTGGCAGGCTCCCAATCGAGACTCGCTTCGCCCTCCTTGCGCATCAGCACCGGAAAAGCGATGTGATCCGAGTAGCGTCGGACCAGCGAGCGCAGGCGCCAGCCATCAGCGAATTCTTTGGCTTCTTCCTTGAGGTGCAGTACCACCATCGTGCCGCGCTCGTCGCGGGTGGCCGGCTCGATGGTGAACTCACCGTCGGCCTTCGAAGCCCAGCGGATACCGGACGCCGCAGGCTCACCCGCTTTGCGCGAATAGACCTCGACCTCGTCGGCGACGATGAACGCCGAGTAGAAGCCCACGCCAAACTGGCCGATGAGCTGCGAATCCTTTTGCTGATCGCCAGTCAGGCGCTTGAAGAAATCTGCCGTGCCCGACTTCGCGATGGTGCCGAGGTGGGCGATCGCCTCCTCGCGATTCATGCCGATGCCGTTGTCACGGATCGAGAGGGTGCGTTTGCCTGCATCGAAGTCGATCCAGACCTTGAGCTCGGATTCGCCAGCGAACAAATCCGGCTGCGCCAATGCCAGGAAACGCAACTTGTCGTTCGCGTCCGAGGCATTGGAAATCAGCTCGCGCAGAAAAATCTCGCGGTGACTGTAGAGCGAATGGATCATGAGGCGCAGCAGTTCGCGCACCTCGGCCTGAAAACCGTGTTTCTCGGGTGCGGGAGCGGTACCCGCAGCAGTGGACTCGGTCATCGCAAATCTCCTCGGAAGCCCGGGCGGGTTTTGGGGGTGCTGGCCGCCGATTTCAAGGGGCCGCGTCGAGAGTCGCCCGCGCAACGACGCACCAGGTCAGCCTGGCACGGGGGCAGCCTGGCAAGGGGGCAGCGTGGCACGGGGTCGGCCTGGCACGAGGTCAGCCGGGGACGTGGTCAGCTACGGACGATGCGATAGCAAGGTACGTAGGCGGCACCCGGCAGCTTCATGCGCTGCTGCGCCACGAACCCCGTCAGCAACTCATCGAGCATGGCCATGATGGCCGGGTCGCCCACCAGCTCGAACGGCCCATGGCGCTCGATCGCGCGGATGCCGTGCTCCTTCACGTTGCCGCTGACGATACCGGAGAACGCCCGGCGCAGATCCGCAGCCAATTGGTGCGCCGGCTGCTCACGATGCAAACGCAAAGTACGCATCGAGGCATGGGTAACTTCGAACGGACGCTGGAATTCCGGATCGATCCGCAGCAGCCAGTTGAAATTGAAGGAGTCCGAATGTTTCTTGCGATAGTCGCGCACCTCGTCGACCCCGCGATCCATGATGCGCGCCACTTCGGCCTGATCTTCGATCACGATGCGGATGCGATCGAGGGCAGCCTCGCCAATGGTTTTGGCGAGGAAGTCACGAATTTTTTCGAAGTAGGCCGCACTCTTGCGCGGCCCGGTAAGCACCACCGGGAAGCGTTGTTCGGCGTTGGCCGGATCGAGCAGGATGCCGAGCAGATAAAAGATTTCCTCGGCCGTACCCACACCACCCGGAAAAACCACCAGCCCGTGCGCCACCCGCACGAAGGCCTCGAGACGCTTTTCGATGTCCGGCATGATCACGAGATTATTGACGATCGGGTTCGGCGGCTCGGCGGCGATGATCCCGGGCTCGGTCAACCCGACGTAGCGGCCAGCGACGATGCGCTGCTTGGCATGGCCGATGGTTGCGCCTTTCATGGGGCCTTTCATGGCGCCAGGTCCGCATCCCGTACACACATCGAGCCCGCGCAGCCCGAGCTCGTAGCCGACGCACTTGGTGTATTCGTACTCTTCGCGATTGATCGAATGTCCGCCCCAGCAGACGATCAGGTTCGGTCGCGATTTATGATCGAGCAAGCGGGCGTTGCGCAGGATGTGGAACACCGCATTGGTGATCGACTGTGGCCGTGCCAGATCGAAGCGACCACTATCGACAATTTCATTGGCGGTATAAACGATGTCACGCAACACTGCGAACAGTAATTCTTTGGTACCCTGGATCATCTGCCCGTCGACAAAGGCCATCGCCGGAGCGTTGCGAATCTCGAGCTTGACGCCGAAAGCGTGCCGCAAGATCCGAATGTCGAAATCGCGGTAACGATCGAAGATTTCGCGAGCATCATCGGTATCACTACCGGCATTGAGAACGGCGAGTGCACACTGCCGAAAAAGTGGATAGAGGCCACCCTGCCCGGTCGACAACAACTGCTCGATCTCGTCCTGCGACAGACTCTCGAGGGCGCCGCGCGGGGCGACGCGGGCGTCGACGACTTCGGGGATGACGATGCTGGTTTCCAAGAGGCACTCCGTGGTCGGCTTCGCGCAAGGATAGCCGGAGGGGATCAGGGGCGGATGTTGATCGGCGTACCGTCGGCCACCAGCATCCAGAATTCCATCATGTCGGCGTTGGTGAGGGCGATGCAACCATCGGTCCAGTCCTCGCGAGCGTAGTGCTCCGGGGGCCAGCGCGGCTCGTTGGGTAGCCCGTGGACCATGATGGCACCGCCAGGCTTCACGCCGGCTTTGCGTGCTCGCGCTACATCACGCGAGTCCGGATATGACACGCGTACCGAGAGGAAGAACTCGCTGCGCGGATTGCGCATATCGAGAACATAGCGACCCTCCGGGGTTCTGAAGTCGCCTTCCTGCTGCTTGTGGCCGATCGGGTTGAGGCCCAAAGAAATCCGGTAACTGCGCAGCAGTCTGGATCCCTGCCACAACTCGAGCCGACGCTGTGCCTTGTGCACAACGACCTCGGTCGCTGCGGGCAGCTGCGTGAGCGTCGCCCGCGCAGCCGTGGGCAGCAGCGCGAGCACACAGAGCAGAACGATGACCGCCCGCGTCATGCCGGGATCAAAGGCTGGAGTCGGTCGACACCGAAGGGCTCGGCGGCGGGCTGCGTGCCGCAAGATCGGCCAGCGTGGCCGGGCGCTCATCGGGCAGTTGCAGCGTGCGTCCGCGCCGCAGCTTGGCGGAAGTCGACAAGCCGTTGAGCTCGGCCACCCGGTTCACGTTGTAACCGTACTTCCGCGCGATCTGCCGCAGCGTCTCGCCCCTCTCGACCCGATGTGTCCGCGGCCCTACCTGCGCGACGAATAACTGGTTAGCACCCACGCGTTGAATGAATTCGACCGTCGTCATTTTCTGCTCGGCGGGCAGGCGCAATCGATAGCCGCGGGGCACGAAGCGCGAGCCGGACCAGACCGGCGGTCGCAGTGCCGGGTTGAGCTCGCGCAATTGCGCCATCGGCACACCTAGCGTTCGCTCGAGCTGCGAGGCAGCGGCGTATCCCGGCATTTCGACCTCGTGAAAACTCATCTCCGGTGCGCGGACCACGCCAGGAAAATAGCGCGTGGCGTTTTGATCGATGGTGAGCGCGGCGAGGAACGACGGGAAAAAGTTTCGCGATGCAAAACCGAAGGAGCGACTCTGATAGCGGCGCGCGATGATGGCGAAATCGTCGGTACCCATGGTCTCACGTGCCCGACGCATGCCGGCGGGACCGTGGTTGTAAGCCGTGATCGCCAGCGGCCAGCTGCCGAGCAGCCGGTAATTGTTGAGCAACAGGCGCGCCGCCGCTTCGGTCGAGCGAAACGGATCGAGTCGCTCATCGACGATGTCATCGACGCGCATGTAGAGCCGGCCGGTCGAACGCATGAACTGCCACAGGCCGGAGGCACCGACCTTCGAGTACGCCGTCGGCGTAAACGACGACTCTACATGCGGCAGCGCAGCCAGCTCGGGCGGCAAACCGAGGCGTGAGAAGGTCGATGCAATGTGCGACTCCCAGGTTCCGGAGCGCACGATCCCCGCGCGAAAGCGGTCTGCCTGACCAAGCTGAAAACGCACTTCGTCGCGAGCTGCACGCAAACGCGCGGGCGTGGCCTCGCTCCCCCACAGCTCGATCACGCGCCGGGCATCGGCTGAAGCCTGCGTGAGATCGCTGTGCTCTAGCGCCTTCACGGCCTCATCGAGAGCGCTGTTCCAGCGCTCGCGAGCTTGGGTGATTCGCTGGCGGCGCATGGCAGAACCGGACGGTCCCGCGGCGGCAAGATCGACAATTTCATAGACGACCGCGAGATTGCGCTCGTCGTGCATGAAGCCCTGCAGTGTGGTGATTTCGCTGTAGACGCGAATCCAGAAATCGACATCGCGCTGCAGTTCGGGGGGCCGCGGGATCTCCAGCGAAATGGCCGGGACCGCCGCCTGCTGCGCAGGCGCGACCGGCAGCAGGAAAAAGACTGTGACGAGAAGAGTGCTTGCTGTGGAAATTATCCGGCGCAAGGCCTCACCCGCACTTGGAATCGCCGCAGTTCAGGCAGGTCATGCAGCCGTCCATCATCACCACGGCCGCCGTGCTGCACTTCGAGCAAAGCTGCGCGCCCTCGGGGAAGTGCGGCTTTGCGAACGCATCGGCCTGCTTGCTGCGGGCTTCGAACTCGGCACGCTTTTCGTCGACGAGCTTCTTTTGATGCTCGTCGAGCTCGGGTCGACCCATGAGGCCGATGGTCTGCAAGTGTTTCTCGATGACATAACCGAGCTCGGCAATGATCGAGGGCATGAACTTGCCACCGGGCTGCCAATAGCCGCCGCGCGGATCGAACACGGCTTTCAATTCTTCGACCAGGAAAGTGACATCACCACCCTTGCGGAACACGGCGGAAATGATGCGCGTCAGGGCAACGATCCACTGATAGTGATCGAGGTTCTTCGAGTTGATGAACACCTCGAACGGACGTCGCTGTTCGTGCTCGGTACCTTCGTTGAGGATGATGTCGTTGATGGTCACATACATCGCGTGATCGGAGACCGGTGTCTTGATTTTGTACGTCGAACCGATCAGCACCTCGGGGCGCTGCACTTCCTCGGTTAGTCTGACGACTTTGCCACCGTGCGACGTCGTGCGCTCGGGCGCAGCGGCAGGAGCCGGCTCTGCACCCGGCTTCTGCACACGATATTTGGAGATCTTGCGATCGATCTTGATAGCGGCCATTTGCAACTGATCCTCAGAACTTGCCGTAGTAGCCTTCTTTCAAGGCGTCGTACAAATTTGCGGCGGTGTGTTTCTCGCCGTCGTACTCGATTTCCTCATCGCCCTTCACCGACACCTCGGAGCCGTCTTCGAGCGTGAACACGTAAGTGGTGTTCTTGAGGTCTTCTTCCTTGACGAGCACGCCCTGGAAAGCCTCGGGGTTGAAGCGGAAGGTCGTGCAACCCTTCAGCCCCTTCTCGTGGGCGTACAGGTAGATATCTTTGAAAGATTCGTACTTGAAGTCGGTCGGGACGTTCGCGGTCTTGGAGATCGAGGAGTCGATCCACTTCTGCGAGGCGGCCTGAATGTCGACGTGCTCGGTCGGCGTGATGTCGTCTGCGGTCGTGAAATAGTCGGGCAACTTCTCGGCCGGATTGGTCGAGTTCGGCATGGCCTTCGAGTTGATGAGTTCGCGGTACGCGAGCAGCTCGAAAGAGAACACGTCGACTTTTTCTTTGGACTTCTTGCCTTCGCGAATGACGTTACGGAAATAGTGATGCGCGAACGAGGGCTCGATGCCGTTGCTGGCATTGTTGGCGAGCGACAGCGAGATTGTGCCGGTCGGCGCAATCGAAGTGTGGTGGGTGAACCGCGCACCGACCAGCGCCAGCTGATCGACCAGCGCCGGCGCCACCGTCGCCACACGCTGCATGTAGCGGCTATAGCGTGCGTGCAGCACGCGCCCGGGGATCTTGCTGCCGACCTTCCAGCCATCGCGCGCCATCTCGGGACGCTTGCGCAGCATCTCGGCAGTGACCGTGAACTCTTCGTTCATGATCGGCGCCGGTCCTTTCTCGCGCGAGAGTTCGAGCGCCGCATCCCAGCCGGCAACCGCCATCTCTCGCGAGACGTCTTCGGTGAATTGCACGGACTCGGGCGAGCCGTACTTCATGCGCAGCAGCGCCATGGTGCTGCCGAGACCGAGGAAGCCCATGCCATGCCGGCGCTTGCGCAGGATCTCGTTGCGCTGTCCCTCGAGCGGCAGTCCGTTGACCTCGACCACGTTATCGAGCATGCGCGTGAATACTTTGACGACTTCGCGATACTCCGCCCAGTCGAACTCGGCCCGCTCGGTGAAGGCGTTGCGCACGAATCGCGTGAGGTTGACCGAACCGAGCAGGCACGAGCCATACGGCGGCAGCGGCTGTTCGCCGCAGGGGTTGGTGGCGCGGATGTTCTCGCACCACCAGTTGTTGTTCATTTCATTGACGCGGTCGATGAGGATGAACCCGGGCTCCGCGAAATCGTAGGTGGACGACATGATGACGTCCCACATGCGTCGCGCCGGCAGCGTCTTGTAGATCTTGCAGGCGACGAGCCCACTTTCGCCGACCACGAAGTTCTCGGAATAAGGCCACTCGCGCCAGACGTATTTGCTCTCGTCGGCAAGGTCAGGCTTGTCGGTTTCGAATTCTTTGCGCAGCAGCGGGAAAGCGAGCTTCCACTCGCGGTCCTCGCGGACTGCCTGCATGAACTCGTCGGTGATCAGCAGCGACAGATTGAACTGACGCAGGCGGCCGTTCTCGCGCTTGGCGCGGATGAACTCCATGGCATCCGGGTGACCGACATCGAAGGTGCCCATTTGCGCACCGCGACGACCGCCCGCCGACGACACCGTGAAGCACATCTTGTCGTAGATATCCATGAACGACAGCGGACCCGAGGTGTAGGCGCCGGCGCCCGAGACGTAGGCACCCCGCGGGCGCAGCGTCGAGAATTCGTAGCCGATGCCGCAACCGGCTTTCAGCGTGAGACCCGCCTCGTGAACCTTGTTGAGGATATCGTCCATCGAGTCGCGGATCGTCCCCGACACGGTGCAATTGATGGTCGAGGTC
>Ga0194129_10001860_pt1 | contig 33096 bp, 31 predicted proteins | sample TA2KigCa35mmetaG_FD_150862 | JGI IMG/M metagenome (GOLD analysis project Ga0194129, IMG submission 150862) | Freshwater microbial communities from Lake Tanganyika, Tanzania - TA2015038 Kigoma Deep Cast 35m | ecosystem: Environmental > Aquatic > Freshwater > Lake | place: Tanzania: Lake...
CCATGCCAGCGGCTCTAGAAACTGATTCACTAGCGGCAGATCTATCAGATATTCTTGCAACGGTGGTGTTTGTTGATACGCCTCATCTATTTGATGTTAAAGCGAAACGAGCATCGGGAGTTATAAAATTGCCTGGGTATGGCATTATCCAAGGAACAGAATTCGCGCTAGTGATGGAGCTAACTGCGTGTATTACACGTGTGGCTGGTGAGGTGGGCGGCGCATTAATTCGTGCACGTGTTAATAAAATGATTAAAGAGCGGCTTAATGGCGCCAATGCCATGGCAAAGCGCCGCATTATTCGTACAGTGACCTTTGCCGCAACCAAGGCATTAGTGCATGTTTTGACTGTGTTTTTTTCTACCATGGTAGCTGAAAATACAGTGTCCAGTCATATTGATCAGATTGCTGGGATAAAAGGTGAAGGTGATAAGATACGTTTAATAAAGGACAGAATACGCACTGGCTTTACTTTAGATCGTTTCATTCTTGATACCATTATCCCAACTATTAATTATGCCCTTGCAGAAGTTGAAGGGCATATTATTGCACAACGGCTGATAGCTGCGGAAGCTGTGTCTGCGTCTTCAAGGCAAGCTGTTGTTGCAACAGCAGGCGGTGTAATTGTCGATAGTCCAGTCTTAAAAGTTGCTGCGGTTGTTGGTAATCCGGCCCTTGGAATGGAAGCAGCGGCACAAGAAGCGCCTCTTGTGGTAGAAGAAACAGAAAAAGTAGTACAACAGCCAAGAGGAGTACGAGTTATAGCTAATGCTGATTGGCTCTTGGATAGCTAGAAATTCAGGGTTGATACTGATTCCAGCTGTTCTGTAAAAATAAAAATATGTGTTTTTCGATAAAAAGTCGCTTTAATTAGCGCTTTTGTGATTTTTTATGCTTTGAATGCTTAGTAAAATATTCCTTCGTTTGACAATTTTTCTATCTAGTTTATGCTTTGTATTCAGATTGTAATTAAATTTTGATTATTAGCGATGGAGGTCAATACTATGAAAATGTGTAATGTTTTAGTGCTAAGTGTAATGGTTATGTTTTCGTTGGCTGGATTAATTGCAGGAGATTCAGATTTTGACGAACTAATTCAGAGAAGAGAACGTAATTTGCAAACATTACAGCAAAGGTTAGAACACCCAGCAATATCAGGACTTTCTAAAGAAGCACGAGAAGAGCTTTTACGCCAGATAAAAGATACTGAGGATCTGATTGAATATTATAAAAGTGTAAAAGACATGGAGCCAGCAAGTTCGTTTTCTGAAAGATGGAAAATGGCAAATATCCCTGGAAAAGCCTTACTTCTTCCTTTGCTAACATATGGCTTCTACAAAGCGGCCAGTATAGCTTCACAAGCGCAACAAGAAGTTGCTGGTTGCTATGAAGATGATGCTTTAGCCGGTCAATGTATAAACACATTAGCATTTACAGTGTATGAAGAAGTAAAAAATTGCTTAGCGCTTTCAGATTCAACTAAAGTACTTGCTTCACTAGCGCCTGTGTTTAATTCTTGTACACAAGTATTGAGCAGCATGCTGGTCATACCTATAGCAAAAAAAGCGGCAGCTAAGGCAATGTCAGCTGTACATAGAGATTAGTTCTTATAGTTAAAGCCCGTGGCTTTTCGCGGGCTTTAACCGGTGGCTTTTTTTATTAAACGTTAAATCTAATATTCATAATATCGCCGTCTTGTACAATATACTCTTTCCCCTCAGTGCGTAATTTCCCTGTTGCCTTGAGCTGCGCTTCGGTACCGGCAGCAAATAGATCATTGCAGCTGTAAACTTCAGCGCAAATAAAGCCTCGTTCCAAGTCAGAGTGAATTTCACCCGCTGCTTTTGGTACAACGGTATTTTTCTTAATGCTCCAAGCATGAATTTCTTTTGGACCGCAGGTAAAGAACGTGATCAAACCTAGGTGTGCATAGGCTTTTGCAATAATGCTATCAAGGCCCTTTTCGGTGATTCCCAATGATGCCATCATATCAGCAGCCTCAGCTTCAGGCAATTGCGCTAACTCAGCCTCAATTTTTGCTGAAACCGGAATAACAATATTCGCTCCAAAGCGCTTTATCAAGGCTTGGTAATGGGGATTTTGCTCATAGTTTTTGCCAACATAATCATCTTCTGGGACATTGGCGATAATTAGGTAATTTTTGCCGGAGAGTAGCTGTACCTGTAGCAAATTTTCTTGCTTGGCTTGTGCTACCAATTTTTGTACTAATGGCTGATCTTCTCTATTCAAAGCTGCTTTAACGTTGGTCAAAAAAGCTAATTCTTGCTCCCACTCTTTTACTTGCTGGGGGGTAGCATTTTTATTTTTGGCACTTTTTAAAAAGCTTTGTACGCGTTCTTCGCGCTTAGCGACTGCATCAAGGTCTTTGATCATCAGTTCAGCAACAATTACCTCGAAATCATCAAGAGGGCTGACTTTGTTATGAACGTGCAAAATGTTTTGATCGTCAAAACAGCGGAGAACATGGAGTACCAAATCAACACTCATGATGTGCCCTAAGAATTGGTTGCCCAAGCCTTCGCCGTCAGCTGCTCCTTTTACCAGGCCAGCGATATCAACAAATTGAACAGTAGCGGGAATCAGTTTTTGTGATTTAAAAGCAGTCATCAATTTTGGCATGCGTTCATCAGGAACATAAGTAATAGCGGTATTAGGGTCAACCGTGCAGAAGGGATAATTTTCTGCTGGGATACTTGATTTAGTCAATGCATTGAAAAGGGTTGATTTGCCAACATTGGGGAGGCCAACCAGTCCCGCTTGAATTGCCATGAAAAACCTTCTGTGTTTAGGAGAAAACTGATAGAGCACATTATAAAGAGCACCCATTTTAGCAGATTTTTGGCAGTCGAGAAATAGTGGCCGGGGCGATGTGACGGCTAATAGACCGTTTGTTCTTCGGCACTAGTGAATGCTAGCAACTGAAAGGCGCTTCTTGTTACAGTCAACAGGATCATAAAAGAGGGAGAGTATGATGAGGAGCGTTATCCTAATTATTTTGCTAGTTTCAGCTAGTATTTTTTCTTCTTTAGCTGCTTCGCTTGCTTCTAAATGGCCAGCTATTGAGCAAACTATAGAAAACTGCCGTATTCTACAGAATGGGCTCATAGTACTTGGGGCAACTGAAGTAGCGCTTAGCGCTGTAACCCCTATTAATTACAGTCTAACTGCTGTGATTACAGGGATGCATATGGCAAAATTTCCAGCCTTGGCAGTTGCAGCGGCACGAGAACAAGATTTTTCTTTGCTAGGTGAAGTATCTGATTCGGTAGCATTGTTTGGACTCAGCGGTTTTTGGGCTGAGTTATTTGATCAAAATGAGGACAATCAGAATGTTTCCTATGTGTGCAGCATACTGCTTAGTAATGTGGTAGTAACACTTATTTTTAATATCTTAAACCGTGCCATTAAACAGCATTGTCCATTAGCACGTGATGAAATCAAGCGTCGGATAATGCGGGCTTTGTTTGTTGCAGCGGGGAATATACTGATACCACTGTTGCTTCGTTTGGCTGCTCATTCTGATAATATAGGCAGGTTGGAGGATATGATAACGCTTCTGTTTCTAACTAATACACTGGGCCATGTAATAGCAGAAGTAGCCGGGTATGTGGTAGCAAACTATCTACTTGGTGGTCTTGCTGTAGAGAGGAAGGAAGGTGTTTCATGAAGAGACTGATAGGGCTGCTTTATTTTATGATAAGTATTGTGTATATGCCTCTCCCAGCGGCAGAAGTACCTTTGGCTGTTGCAGCGGTTACAATAGCTGATATTAAGGCAGTACTTTCTAAGGTTGAGAAATGCCGGCTAGGAGCCAATATTGCCATTATTATTATAGAAGCTCTACGATATGCGATGTTGGAGGCCAACGAAGTGGATTCATTCGCAGAAGATCATTATGAAGTTTTAGTACGCTCTATGGCGCTTATTAAAGTTCCTGCCTTAATGGTTGGTGCTATTGCTGAATCAAATTTATCATTGCCAGGTGTATTTTCGGATATGATTGCGGCTACGGGGGTAAAGGGTTTTTGGGCAGATGTTTGCAGTGGCCATGAACCAAGGCGCAGTACAGCAATCTGTGTTGCCGCAATTATCATAAGTGGCTTTGTCGTTGCTAAAATATTTAATGCGTTAAATCCTCTTCTTAAGAAACATTATCCTAAAGATAGTGATGAAGGCCGCCGCAGAATGCTGCGATCAGCGATACTCATATTGGGCAACCTGGTAGTTCCTGTTATTTGTTGGGTGGGCGATCAAACTAACATGTTTTGGTTTAGTCAGCGAAGTATGCAGGCTTTAGGGATGATATCGTGTTGGCATGGAGTAATGAATAATTTGATTGCAGAAATGGCAGGTTATATTATTGCCCAATTCATAAAAAACGAAGGAGTGATTCATGATTAAAAAATATATACTTATAGGGTTAATGGCAGTGAGTTTTTCTCCTTCCATAGAGGCATTTTCGAGCAGTGAAACAGAAAGAATATTTGATCTGACCAGTACTATCACCCTTTGGCAAAATATGTTTCTAGCATTATTTGGTAATAAAATGCATGCAGCGCATGACGGTGGTATGCCAGAAACAGCTAATTACAGGGACTCGGCTGTTTTACTGGGCAATGCCTTACAGTTTCCCGTGATATTGTTGGTGCTGCGCTAGAAAAGCCTAAATCATTAATCGGACAGGCGGTACAGGCTATTGCAATAGCAAAGCTGGCTACAGATAAAGTAATTCCTTCTTTTTTAGAAAATCTTTTTGATGGGGCGGTTTTTAATGCAGTGAATGAATTAGTTTTGAAGTGCTGCCCTGCAGCTGAATGGCAATCGTTACGACGAATAACCCGTATTATTAATATGGCCGTTATTCGTTATGGTATGCTTATTTTTACACAAGGAATTATTAATTCTACACGATCTATGAACGATAATGCACAATCAGTGGCTCATAAAGATGCTCTTTGCACAAACACAGCTATCTGTTTTTATGCAAAAACATTCTATCATATTTTTACTGAGTGTGCTGGGGCTGTGCTCAAAGGGATGATTACTGATACACCAGAGGGAGATGAGCAAATTGTGGTAGCTGCTATGATTGCAGCAAGTGAGAGCAATAGTATATAAGCTTGGCTTTTCGATTTTCAGAGAGAAAGCGTATTTTTGTAGTTTTTGTAAGTTGCAACGCGTGCAATCCTATGTTACAGTCTCGGCGTTAATAGCAGTGTAGTTTAACCATGAGACAGAACAAAGGATAATTATGTTTACTACAATGAAAAAAAGCTTATTGAATGGACTGTTACTGATAGCTAGTTTGTCACTCTCTCTACAAGCAGCCGTGACCACGCAAGGATTGAAAAAATTTTACGACTGTTCAGTCAATACAGAAACTAAGTTGTACTTGGGAACAACAGTAGCTGTCCAAGGTATAAGACTGTTTGAAGATCCAAATGCACCGAGTGAGATTCAAGCAAGTTTGAAGAGCTATGATAAAGCTACTGACATAGGGCTAATTTTGATTGGCAAGCCGAGTGATATTGTTGGCTCAGCACTTGAATTGCCAAAATCATGGCGCAAAGTATTGTCACAAGAGCTGGCAACAAGCGCTCTTAAGAGAACGAAAATTGAAACAACCGTATTAAACTTGTTTACTAAGACACTTGATACTGCATTATTTAATAAAGTGAATGAATTAGTTAATGCAAAATTTCCTGGCGCGCACCAACAAATGAAGCGCCGAGTTATGCGTCTTGTAACAATGGCAACAGCACGCTATTTTGTGCAACTTATTCAGTCATTGGTCCTTGAAATTAACGTTGGTAAGGCTTTGCCAATGATCAACTCAAACAGATTGTCCTCTTGGGAGGCTTTCCATGCGTATGTGATTCAAAACCCTGCTGGTGAAGCAGTGCTTGAGCACTTGCTAACCGAGTGTGCCGGTGCAGCGCTTGCACAACTGATTGATGATTCACAAGCAGCTCCCGTTGTTTAAATTATTCAATTTGTACTGTTTTTGAGAAAAGGGACGGCATTGCCGTCCCTTTTCTGTTGTTTGCCTTGACGATTTTTGTGTACTTTCTTATGCTGTAGCTTCTCAAAAAAATTCGCAAAATGCTCTGCAAGAAAGCTTTCTATGATTACCTATTTTTTTAGAACTTATGGTTGCCAGGCAAACGTTGCTGATTCGCAGGGCTTGATGCAGTATCTAGATGAAGTTGGTTGTACCGTTGCCAAAACTGAAGCCGAAGCCGACGTTATTGTTATTAATACCTGTGCAGTACGCGAGAAGGCTGAGCAAAAACTATGGTCGTACTTGGGTGAATTGGCAGACATCAAAAAAACAAAGCCTTACGTGAAAATTGGGGTCATTGGCTGTGTTGCTAGTTATAAAAAAAAGGAAATTTATACGCGTTTTGACCAAGTAAGTTTTGTATACGGCGCGCGGGAAGAAATGCCTGCGCTGCAAGCCTATTTAACTGATTTAGTGGTAGGATTAGAATCGACTAAACAAGTATATGCAGAGAATCCACAGTTGTCCGTAGATAGTCACCAAGACCGTGATATTAAAGAAGTAGTGGCGCGCAAAGGTTTGTTTGCGGTTTCACGCTTGAGCAAGCTTGGGGGCTTTAAGCAACATGCACTTAAAAAAACATCTGCTGTAACCCCTGCTGAGCCGATCAAAGAGGTAGGGCGTTCGTACATTAACATTATGACCGGTTGCAATAAACGCTGCGCGTACTGCATTGTACCGGTAACCCGCGGGCAAGAGATTAGCTTTCCAATGGATGAGATCGTGCAGCGTGTAGCGCATGACGTTGCAAATGGTGTTAAAGAAGTGATGCTCATTGGGCAAAATGTAAACTCATATGCTGACCCAGTAACGGGTGAGCGATTTCCTGAACTACTTCGTCGTCTTGTTGCGCTTGAAGGCACGTTTTGGGTTCGCTACATCAGCCCACATCCGCAAGATATGACGGTTGATTTGTTTGACGTGATGGCCGCGCATCCTCACCGCCTGCCGTGGTCGGTGCATTTTCCGGTGCAGTCAGGTTCAAATAAGATTCTTGATGCAATGTTGCGCAACTATACCATTGAGCGTTACCTAGAGCAAATTCAGTGGCTCCGCGACCGTATGCCAACCGCTACTATCTCGACTGATATTATTGTTGGGTTTCCCGGAGAGACCGAAGAAGACTTTTTAGCGACGATGGCGGTCATTGAGAAGGTACGTTTTGACCTGGTGTATTCATTTATTTACTCACCACGTAAGTATACCCGTGCGGCAAAGATGGAAGATGATTGTCTTCCTGAGGTTAAAGGAGCACGTCTTGAGGCCCTCCAGAAGCGGCAATTGGTAATAGCTCTAGAGAATAACAGCAGAAATATTGGAAAAAAGCTGCGCTGCCTAGTTGAAAAACGGCTAGAGCATGGTAAACTCTTAGCAAGAACAGAGGGAAATGTACGTGTGATCTTTGATGGCACTGAAAATTTAATTGGTCAATTTATTGATTTGACCATTATCTCAGTAAGCCCTCAAAACATGCACGCAGTATTGAGCTCTTTTATACAATGAAATTTTTGAGGCTGGCGGCATAGCCAAGTGGTAAGGCAGTGGACTGCAAATCCGCGATTCATCGGTTCGATTCCGATTGCCGCCTCCATTTTGTTATATGCATCTATGTGTGCGTAGCAACAAATGGTAGCGTTCTATGTTTTTAAAAGCTAAAATATAGCGAGCTTCTAATTTGGTGTGCCGGGATGGCGAAATTGGTAGACGCAAGGGACTTAAAATCCCTCGGGCCTTAAAGCCCATGCCGGTTCAAGTCCGGCTCTCGGCACCATTCATGCTCCCCTTTAAGCTAGGGCGCGGTAGGGTGTTGTAATTCGTGAGAATGCAACTATGTTGCCGGCATCTTTCAAGGAGCTCTAATATCTATATTGTTTTACCTCAATTGCTCTGTAACCATTGATCCAGTCGCAACTGTTTTGCTGCTGGATGCTTGACAAATCTTTTGAGTTGAACAATCATGTGATAAGAAGTTTGAAATACGTTATTGGGACGTATGTTGTACAATCTGTGTATCGTCGAATGTCGTTAGGACGAGGAGATTTATTTATGAACAAGGCAGCCTTAATTGAGCACATGGCCAAAGAAACCAAGTTACCAAAAACTGCATGTAAGGCAGCTGTAGAATCTTTTATTAGAGCTGTAGAATCTTCTCTAAAAAAAGGTAAATCAGTTGTGTTGACTGGCTTTGGTACATTTGCTGTGATGAAACGCAAAGAACGCGTTGGTATTAACCCAGCAACTGGTAACAAGATGAAAATTGCTGCCAAAAAAGTGCCAAAATTCAAAGCTGGTAAGCGCTTGAAAGATTTGGTAGCTTAAGCTGCTGATCGGTCAACGATTAGATTTGATAAAAAAGGGCGAGTGGTTTTAAAACCACTCGCCCTTTTTGTTTCTATCGTAATTTCTAGCTAGCTAGCAATCTTGTGTGATACAGTACTGGACAGGTATATGTATTTTATAGCAGAGAGGATGAAGTATGGCAGTTAATCAGGGGGGAGCCCCCATTGCTTCGGGCGCATCAGGAATGATAGACACAGTAAAACAATTTTTTACTAATTTTGACTTAAAACAGTGGGCCGAAAAAATTGGTGGTTCATCAGCAGAAGCTATCCAGGCTGCTGTCTATTTTGGGCTTTGTTTTGCAATTGGCTTTTTATTTAAAAAGCATTTTAAGCATATTTTTATGTGCTTAGTTTTTTCTGCCTTTGTCGTCCTTGGGCTCGATTACCTGGGCATGATTATGATTGATTGGCCGGCTATTAAAGCGGCACTTGGTATTTCAGCAGGGGTAGATTTAAATATATTGGTAACGCGTTTTTTTGATTGGGTAAAAGAACAATTGTTACTATTTATTGCATCAGTCGTAGGCTTTTTTGTGGGCTATAAATTAGGTTAATCAGGTAGGTTTTCATGGTGCCAGAGCAGCTTGCCTATCATTTATATAGCCTTGATCAGCAATACGCGCTGGGAATAGTGCATGATGGTATTATCGCTCACGTTGATAAGCTGTTACATTGTGCAATTGAGCGTGGGGCATCAGATATTCATTTGCAGCCCCATGAGCAGGTTATGGTGGTACGTGAACGAATTGATGGATATCTCTATGATGCGCAGCATGTGGATCGTGAGTTGGCACCGCTTCTTATTTCTCGTATAAAAATTCTTGCTCACATGGATATTGCCAAGCGGCGGTTACCACAAGACGGCAGAATGAATGTTGTTTTTCATGCTGTCGATGGTATTGATCGCGTTATTGATCTTCGTGTTTCTAGCTTTCCTACATTATACGGTGAAAAACTGGTATTGCGTATCCTAGATCAAGGAACGCATCTGATGACACTGGCCGCTTTAGGGCTCGATCTTACTACGCAGCAGGAGCTGGAATCCCTTTTAAAAAGGCCGTACGGGCTATTTTTAGTTACTGGTCCTACGGGCTGCGGTAAAACAACCATGCTGTATGCAATGCTTTCTAGTTTGAATAATCGCTCTAAAAATATGGTGACACTAGAAGATCCTATAGAATACCTACTTCCTGGCATGGCCCAGAGTCAAATTAATGTTACAGCCGGATTTACGTTTGAGGTTGGTTTGCGAGCGTTATTGCGTCAAGATCCTGATATAATCATGTTGGGTGAAATTCGTGATAAAGAGACGGCAAATATTGCCATGGAAGCAGCCCTAACGGGTCATTTGGTATTTAGTACTTTGCATACGAATAATGCTTTATCAGCAGTTATGCGATTGATTGATATGGGCGTGGAGCCTTTTTTAATTAGTGCTACCTTGATGGGAGTCCTGGCCCAACGGCTGGTGCGTCGTTTATGTGCTGGGTGCAAGCAAAAAAGTACGGTACCGGTGGGCCTGCAGCAGGTAGTTCAAACACAATATGGTCCTCTAGATACGGTATACCAGCAGAGTAGTTGTTCGCTGTGCCACCATAGGGGATTTAAAGGGCAAATTGGTATTTTTGAGTTATTGACTATTGATCCGCAGGCGTCAGCTCTTATTGGAGATCAAGATTATGGAGGGCTGCAGGAATTATGTGCCAAAAAAAGAATGCGATCAATGCTACAAGATGGGATAGCAAAAGTTGAGCAGGGTATTACAACCCTTGATGAAGTGTTTGCAGTGGCTCAGTAAATCTGTCTAGTCCATTCCATAAAATCAACCGCTGTAGTTTTCAAATTTTTTGCATCTTTAATGCGTAATTCTAAGTGCAGATGAGGGCCGCTTGCATATCCCGTTTGACCAATAAATCCAATACGTTGGCCTTTAAGGACGCGGTCCCCTATTTTTACTCGGTTATCAAATGAGTTCATATGGCAATAAATAGTAAAAACCCCCAGGCCGTGGTCTAACACAATCATATTACCAGCGGTTTTTGAATGTGTTTTGTGCACAAGGATGCCGTGATTAGCTGCATGAATAGGGGCCTTATGATGTTGCGCAAGATCGATGCCATAATGTTTGCGCTTGCCAAAACCATGCGAAGTGCGTACTTCGCCAAAAGGAGAGTTGATTCTTTCTACTTTGATGGGAAGTTCAAAGGGGCCTTGCCAGAGTTTGTAAGGAGGTGAATTTTTTTGATATTCACGAATAAGTTGTCCATAGCTACTGTTCCCTATACCGCTTCGGCTAATTGACTGTAATTTTTTCTTAGAGATTTTAAACCCTCGTTGTGGTTTAAAAGGAAAAGCATCTACTGTTACGCTACAACCAATACTTTTTTGTTCTAGCTTTTCATCTTGTGTTCGAACAATTACTTTATATTGTCCGGGTTGTTGGTCGCAATCGACAGGAATAAAACATTCATAGCGATTGTTGCGATGAGGAACGGCTGCAAAAGTATACTGCGTGCCAGCAAAGGTGGTATATGCCTGTTTAAGGGGTTCTGGAGCGGCTATTTTGAGATGCAGGGTTTTTCCTTGGCTTACGATGTATTCTTTTTGGACAGGAACAGAAGCATTTTCTATTTCAGGTGCTGACTCGGTAATTTGCTCCGTGATGGAGTATTCGTTAAGAGGCGCTGCAATTGATTGGCGCCTCTGCTGAGGAATTGTTTTTCTACTGATTATTCTTCTAGCTCGTCGCCTTCGTGCGTTAGGACGCGCTTCAAGAGCGGTAAACAACATGCATGCTAAGCTTAATGCTGTGATCAAGTGCTTATAAAATATGCTAATGATCATAACGCTTCCTAACTTTTTAAACTCCTCAATTGCCGCGGACTAAAATACTTTTGTTGTCCATTCGCTTGGGTCAACGGGGGTATTGTTGACGCGCAGTTCCCAATGCAAATGATAGCCATTAGCATAACCAGTCATACCGACTTTGCCAAGAGGTGATCCTTTTTTAATAGTTTGTCCAACCTCAATGTCAGCAAAATTTTCTAAATGAGCGTAGAGTGTTTGTACACCTAGGCCATGGTCGAGAACTACTGTATTGCCGGTAGTGAAGAAACGATCTTTAATAATTACTTTACCGTGCTGTGCAGCCCACACAATACTGCGTGGACGGTTTGCTAAATCCAGCCCTTTATGCAGGTAGCGGCCGCTAACAGAAGTAGTCCTAATTTCACCAAATGGCGTTGTTGTGCGTTGTACATCGATAGGATAGAGGAATGGCCCGTTCCAGAGCTTTTTAGGTGGTGACTCTGTAAGCCACTTTTCTAAGGCTTCATTAAGCATGTTCATGCTCATCCCAGCTTCTTTTTCTTGGGCAACTTTTTCTTCGCTGACTGAAAAACCACGTTGTTTAGGAAAATCGAATGTTCTAATACTAACATGGCAGGATGCCTTTGCTTTGTGCCCTGCTAAGTCCTGAAGCTCGGCGGTAATAGTTTGTTCACCAATCTGTGCCTCACAATCAATAGGAATAAAGCATTCAAAAGAAGTGCTTCCATCAATAGTAGGCGCTAGTTGATAGCTACGTGTGTTAAAAACAAGGCTTCCTGTACAGTTGCGCTTGTTAGTAGCAACTATGAGGTGGAGTGTTTTTCCTTGAAAAACAGTATAATCACTTGTTGTAAATGCTGCATTTAGGGGTGCATTGTCGATGCAGATGTGAAATGTTTGAGTGCTACTGTTAGCGTGATAGCTGGTGTCTTGTGCAGTAAAGGCAATTGTGTGCTCCCCATCAGCTAGCGTAGTAGTTGGCAGCGTGAATGGAGCTTTAACTTGTTTTGTCTTGACCCACTCTTCAGCTACTTTTTTATCATCGATAAAGGCGGTTATGCAGCCAATTTTATAATTGTTGTTAGCTTGTACTTCAACGCTAATGGTTTTACCGAACGTTTGTCCTTCTTGCAGCCCATCAAGCACAAATACTGGAGGAGTCTTGTGAGTAAAGTAGGCATACAGGCTTAAACTACACCAGCCAATAAGAGCAAGAGATATAACGGCAATAAAAAACGAGCGAACACGATGAAATGTAGCCATAGTAATCTTAATCATAAAATAGGGTTGAGAGGGTCAAGTCAGCAAGTGTGTAGGATATGCATTTTTTTGTTTTGAGTAAACTAAAAAATGCATGCGGGGTGATTTGAAGTAAGTAAATAGTATGCAGTAAAAAAGCCCTGGCAGTGAGAATCACTGCCAGGGCTTTTTTGGGTATTACGAAAATGTATTGTTATTGGACTACACAATCGCCGTGTGCTGGGCAATCAGGATTAGTGCATGGGGTTGTAACCTTTGGTTGATTAGCTAATATTTTTTTTGCTTGGGCTACTCCTCGCTGGTCTAAAGAGGTGCTAACTACTGCAGCGATAAATAAGTCTGTAGTGGAAATCTCACTAGTATCTGTTCCTGGGGATGATCGTAATGAAACAGAACTTGGGGTATCACAAGGCGGTGCTGTTTGTAGAGCAGGTGCTGGTAGTGGCAAGCTTAATCCTGCGGGTGTCTCCTCAGCATTTTCTAGTACATCCGTTAAGAAGGTTAACTCTGCGTCTGTGAAAACAACCTCAGCTGAGGGAGTCGCTGGTGGGGTGCTTGGTCTTAACGTAGCGCGCTTGGCAGGTCTGGTATCGTGTCTGACAAGAAGATTATCTATTAAATCTTCATAAACTTCGTCCTCCTCATCAAATAGTGCTGGAAATGATAACATTTCAGCACAAACGTCCACTTGGTTTATTGATGCATCAGAACGTGGGTGTTTCCTTGCTGCATCAATAAATGTCATTGAAGCAATGAGGATTGCTAGCGATAATAGCGCTGTTTTTGTTTGGAACTTCATAGTTCTAACCTCCAAAAAAGATAGTATTGTACTTTAACCTACTCCTAAGCCTATAGATATTTTATATAATTTCAATTTGAATAAAATTATGGAAAAAAATTGATAAAATGTTTCAAAAAGGGCTAAAAAGACATTTTAGCCCTTTTTTTGCAACTTAAGGCATGGTACCTTGAGGCTTAAGTTGAGCCAGCATGGGAGTAAGATGAATTTTAAGACACAGTTAATTAGCCAATTACGAAGGCTGCCCCAGGAGCCAGGCGTATATTTATTCAAAAACGCTGAAGGGTTACTTGTTTATGTTGGTAAAGCAAAGAACCTGAAAAAGCGTGGAGCTCAGTATATTCAGGGGCTTGGAGATGATCTTAAAATTGATACTATTTTTAGTCAAAGTGTGACTGTAGAGTGCATGGTCACCAGTAGCGAGCTTGAGGCATTATTACTAGAAGCAAAGCTGGTACAAAGTCATCAGCCCCCTTGTAATGTACTGCTAAAAACAGGGCAACCCTTTTTATATCTTTTTGTTCCTACGAGTAGCGATCTGCCACAATTGCTTATGGTTCGAAACCAAAGGCAAAAAGGTACGTACTTTGGGCCATTTTTGGAAAAAGGTTCTGCGCGCAAAGTGTACGATTTTCTCATCAAAACGTTTCGTTTAAAAATTTGTGGCAAGCATATTGCCAATGGGTGCCTTTTTTATCACCTTGGTCAGTGTGCTGGCTCGTGTCGCTTGGATTTTGATAAAGCAGCGTATTTGGAGCGCTTGGAGCTTGCTAAGCAGGCACTTCGCCAAGGGCACAAAAAATTCTTACAACAGCTGCAGGATGAGATACAGGTGAGCAATAAGCTCATGACTTTTGAGCGATCGCGTGAGCTGCACTGCTACTTGCAAGCGTTTGAAAAGGTATTTTATTCATTGGATCAGAAGCCTACCGATATTGAGCATATTGCTGGCAAACACGTGTGGGTTTTGAGTGAAGATAAAACATCGCTTTGGATTTTTGTAGAGCGCGATGCCGTGCTTAAAAAGAAGCGTGTATTTTATTTTGCCCTTGATCAGCAGATTGATAGTGAGCTATTGGGTGAATATTTTACTAGTTTCTATACTGTCTACGTGCCGCCTGCAACTATTTTAACCAATATCGATTTTGGCGATCAAGCTGAAGTCTATGAGCAGTTTTGCAAAACGTGGCACCACCGAGAGTATGCTATTTCGCTTATGCTGCCGACACAAGGCCATTTTGCCCATGTGGTACGCTTAGCCTGTGTGCAAGTGGAACAAGAGTTATTGAAGCAGCGTTCGCTCGGCCAGCAGCTCAAAGTGCTTTTTAAACTTGATTATGAGCCAAAGACCATCGACTGCTTTGATATTTCGCACAAGCAAGGGACTTTTATGGTTGGTTCTTGTGTGCGCTTTGAGGATGGTCAGGTGGTGAAAGATAAATTGCGTAAATTTCATATCAAAACAGTGTATCAGATTGATGATTACGCGTCACTGCGTGAGATTGTTGCCCGACGCTACAAGGATCAAACTGAGCTACCAGACCTTATTTTGATTGATGGGGGCAAGGGGCAATTAAATGCAGTGCAAGATCTCTTTCCTCAAGCATCATTCGTGTGTCTTGCTAAACGTGAAGAAACGGTATTTTCTAAGCGTATTCCTGAAGGGAAAAAGCTGGATCCAAAAAATTATGTAGGCCAGATGCTTATAGCATTACGCGATTACGCGCATCATTTTGCTATTACCTTTCACCGGTCGCTTGAAAATGTTGACCAATAAGTGCTTCTTGCACATCAGCAATAACTGAAAGCCAATCACCAGCCTTTTGTTGCTGAAAAATACGCATGCCAGGATACCAAGCAGAGGTATTTTCCACGCGCGCAACCGACCAGCGCCAATCGTCAGGTACGTGCTTAGCTAATAGCCATACCGGGGTTCCTACCGCGCCAGCAAGATGTGCAACAGGACTATCAATTGCAATCATAACATCAAGATTGGCAAGAAGTGCTGCGGTCTCATGGACTGTATGACATTCTGAGCTTAGGTCAATGATATTCGCATTACTGTAATGCATTGGCTGGAGAGCATATAACTCTATATTAGGAGTCACTGCTAAATCTTGCAAGAGTGAAAGAGGAATAGTATTTTTTGGCATGTGGTTATACCACCATAAGCCGATATGTATTTTGTCTGATGAAAAGATTGTTTTTTTCGCCGCTACTTGTGTTTGTTCGGCGACCAGATAGGCCTTTGAAGGAGTAAGTGTTTTGAGTGTAATATTGAGGAAAAGTGGTAGGCAGGTGATGGGAACATAATAATCACACGAAGGGGTGTGTTCAGCTGTTCCATCACTAAAAAATTGTACTGAAGGAAATGAGTTATTGCAGAGTGGAAGTAATAAGTGTGGGACTTTGCAAAATACCATTGCTTTAAATGCTTGTAAGAGGGGTAAGAATCGTAGGAAACAGATAGAGTCTTCAAGTGAATAGTCAGCGTCTACATACAGTTTTTTACCAGTGATATTCTCTCCTTGCCACGGCAACGGATTTTGCAACAGGGCCCGCCGATCGCGTGCTGCTCTTCTAGCGCTATTACCAGCGGTGGCATGCCGTGCGGCAAGGTACACATTTAGTGCTTGCTCATAGTGAGCTAACTCTTGGTAGCATGCAGATAGTTTCTGGTATGGTAGTAGCTCGCTAGGTTTATAATCAATGGCTTTTTTAAGGTGAGCGATTGCTCCATTCGTATCATTGCGATAAAGGGCAAATTGTGCAAGGTCATAACTAATTTTGCACAGGTCTTCAGCGCATTCTTGGCGAGAATAGATGCGTTCGTCCGCATTTGAAGAGTAGTTTTGTACGCTTGCCCACCAAATACTTGCAGCTACGCTGAGCGTGATTGCCAAAACAGACTTTGGATGATGACGCACAGCACACCTCTTGCATAAGCTTAACTACGATTGCTGGTGATTAAAAAGCTCCTTGATGGTCGCGAGTGAACCCGTCAGTGCTGAAGCTTCATAAGGCACAAGAATCATTTTACCATTTTTATCTTTTGTAATTTCAGGAAGGGTTTTAATATACGCTTGAGCAATTAAATAAGGCAATGGATTTGCATCGGGAAGTGCCTGTTGAACAATTTTAATTGCCTGAGCTTCTGCATTAGCTAGAATTTCACGCGATTCTGCTTCACCTCTTGCACGTTGAACACGAGCTAAATAGTCTCCTTCTGCCTCTAGTACTGCAGCGGTTTTTCGTCCTTCTGCCTCTAGAATATGTGCACGACGATCACGTTCGGCACGCATTTGTTTCTCCATTGCTTCTCGAATATCTGCCGGAGGAGAGACTTCTTGGAGCTCTACGCGATTTATTTTGATTCCCCATTTGTACGTGGCATCATCAAGGACTACGCGTAATTTTGCATTAATGTTATCGCGTGAGGTTAGTGTTTCATCAAGGTCCATGGCCCCAATAATATTTCGCATAGTAGTCTGGGCTAGTTTCTCGATAGCTTGTGGTAAATTTGCTACTTCATATACAGCTGCTTTTGCATCAGTAACTTGATAGTAGAGCAGGGCACTAATTTCCATAGTAACGTTATCTTTGGTAATTACGTTTTGTTTTGGAAAATCAAAGACTGCTTCACGCAAATCAATCCGCTCAACCAATTCGCTGTAGCGGTAAGTAGGTTTGCCACGATGATCTTCTTTAACATACGTCCAAAAAACGCTACGCGTTTGGTCTATGAATGGCACCACAAAATGGATTCCTGGTTCTAGCATTTTATGAAAGCTACCAAAGCGTTCGATGAGTACGACTTCTGCCTGGCGTACCAAATAGGTTGCTTTATAAAGCGTGGTAATAAGGAAAAGGGCGAAAATACCAAAAAAGGCACTAAGAATAATCATGAACATAGATGCTACCCAACTATCAGCATATTGCCGTCTAGAGCTTTAATACGAACTTTTTGCGTTGGTTCCAGTATAGAAGAGCCATGAGTAATTGCAACCCATTCTTCGCCCTTGATTTTTACGCGACCAGCGCGGGATTTTGATACTTCTTCTGTTACAATGGCATCCTGCCCAATAAGGCTATAGGCATTAGTTTTATAGAGGGAAGTGCTTTTTTTACTCTCTACGATGCCCCATAAGATGAGAAAGCTGATGCTAGCTATGCCGAATGCGATCCAGCATTGCCAGAAAGGGCTAACCTGGTAATGAGTTGCAAAAGCAGCAGCAAAGCAGCCAAATGAGCAAGAGACAAATCCTAAAAAACCTGGCATGGCTAGTTCGATAAAGAGGAACAGGGTGCCAATTATTAGCCAAGCATAAAAGAGGACGGCGGTTAGGTTGGCAAAAAGGGCGTTTTCTAGCATGAAGATCTCCTAGCAATGGGGGGAGGCAAACGTGGGCTAAATCAGTTATTAAGTGCGGTAAATGCAAGTGCCAAATGCTCAGCTATTTCTTGATACTCATTATCACGGTGCACGCCTAGCTCAATAGTAATTGCTGGCGCGGTAACGCCCTGGAGCTCTTTAAGCGGCAACGCGAGTGCTTGTGGGTTAATATGCCAGCGAGCAGGAACAGATGTCTTTAGCGTATTAATAATCGTAGCACACCAATGCTTGGTAGTAGCTAATGCGGGACAATGTGCTTGATTAATTGGCATAAAGTCAGTTTTTTTAATAGTAGTGTATGTTGGATCTAGCAGCGTATCATACGTTAGATATGCTAGATTAATACTTGGCTGTTCTGCGTCTTCTTTGTATAAATGGATATTTACAAAGAGGTCTGCATGGGTTCTATTTGCAAAAGAAGCGTTTTGTAGTGGGATAATCTCTTCTCCCGGTGCGCGAGTAATAAGTACATTGATATTGCTTTTTATTTCAATAATTTTTTTGATTAGTTCGGCACATTTGTACGTTTCTGCTCGTTCAAATGACTCATGCAACTGTCTGCCTGGCTGTTTTGCATGGCCGGCAGGGTCAAGCATAATGGTTCTACTGTTAAGCAAAGTTGTAAAGCTTACAGTCGCAGATAATAGCAACCAAGGAAATGCGCTTTTTGTAATCATAACGGCGCTTTCTAGCAAAAACAAGGTATTATACAACACACTTTTATCCAGCAGCATATCATAGTAAACTGAAGCTGTGCATAAAATTTTCTTAGGGGGACAATATGATGATGAATAATGCGGTTATTTTTTTACAACTTATGCGTCGCGATGTGCGCGTGCTCAGCCGAGAGTTTGTGGGAGATTTAATTAATGCTGTTACTTGGCCCGGCTCTTTAGCAATTACGTTTGGCTATGTATTGCCTAGTGTTGGCATGAATCAGCAGTATGGCACTTTTTTGCTGGTGGGTGCACTTGCCTCTACTTTTTTCTACCTTTCGCTAGGTATGGGCAATGAGCTAGTGAGTGATTTTTGTTCCATGCGGTGTATAGATTTTTACTTTACGCTGCCTGCTTCATCCTATCGCTTTATCCTTTTTCAACGAGTTTTTTCGTTCGCTCTTCATTCTGTGTTGATTTCATTACCATTGCTGCTTATCGGTAAATTGATTCTGGGTAGCCGTATGGACTTATCTCAGCTATCGGTCATAAAATTATTCCTCGTTTTAGTGATTTCAGGAATTTTCTTTGGCTTTTTTGGACTCTGGCTGGCGGCTTGGATCCCAACAAACCGCGCCTTTAATAGTGTCTGGCGCCGGGTCTATACCCCTATGCAGCTACTGGGGTGTTATTGGTTTTCTTTCTTCACTGGCTTTAAGGTCTTTGCTTATATCGCCTGTATTGCACTCCTTAATCCGTTAACCTATATGTGCGAAGGGGTACGGGCAGCCGTTATGGGACAAGCAGAATATCTTAATTTTTGGCTTTGTTTAGCGGTTTTAATAGCGTATACCATTATTTTTGGCTGGTATGCAATGCGTAAGCTGAAAAGGCGGTTAGATTTGTTGTAATGGTCATGTTCTCTGGTAACGAGCTAAAAATGGCCTAAAATGCTTAAAAGATAGATGAGATCAATAATTTGCCACAATTTCCATATATTTATTTATATTATTTTTATAAAAAGCAATTTGAAAATATCACCTACAACAAGGAAGTAGCATGATGAAAATGAAGACTATTGCAGCATTACTGGTTCTAAGTGGTTTGCTATTCGCTCCTCTCGCTTGTACTGATTCTTTAAGAGAAACAACTGCTCGTTCTGAGAGTTGGAACCATTCAATAAATCATGAAGAAACAAAAGAGACCAATGAAAGTAGTTCGTTGAATTTAAACAAGCAGCTTTTTACTGCATGTAAATTGGGGAAGAGCGATAAAATAATGCCTCTGCTTCAACAGGGTGCTGAGGCAACATGGATTGGAGAAGATGGGATGAATGCCATTATGATAGGTGCTAGTAATACAAAGTTGTTGACCTGTCTTATTCCTATACTTGCTCGCCATAAAAAGGATATTACCGTTTTAGAGATGGAATCAACAGATGAAGAAGGAATGACTGCATTTCTAATTGCGGCTCGTGCTGGAAATTTATCAGCTGTTAAGGCATTGATTTTTGCTTGAGCAGACGTAGCTGCAGTATCTCATACCTCTAAAACAGCGCTTGAATATGTCGAGGCATTACCAAGTGATAATCCTGAAAAGGCAAATTTATTAGAATTATTGTACAGTTATTTTGATAGCTAAAGCATCAGGGCTAACATAAGCGTGATTTCTCCTACAAACAGGACTCCGTCGAATCGATCCAGGATTCCTCCGTGGCCAGGCAGTAACGAGCCAGCATCTTTTAAACCCTCTTTGCGCTTAAGTACGGAGAGAAAAAACCCTCCCAAAAAGGCGATAATAGTGATAAGCAATGCAAAGAAAAAAAGTGCTATCAGATTGGTTGTTAGGATGGTTGCTTTGAATAGCCCTATTTTTGGTAGCACATGCCAGCACATTGCAAACACACTTATGATACTGCCGGTAAACCCTTCCCACGATTTACCAGGGCTGATGGTGGGGCACATTTTATGAAAGCCAATCAGCTTGCCTACGATGTAGCCACCGGTGTCTGCTGCCCATGCGGTTAGAAACGGGAAGATTGGCAGATAAAAATCAGTACTGTAAAACTGGTACGTAAGCCACATGAGGATGACAAAGGGCAGGATAGGATAAACTAGGGTTAATGCTAAGCGTGAAGGTTTATGAAGATCGACTAGCTGCGGCCACTCCCAGCAGAGTGTAATGCAGAGTAATATTAAAAGAGCGGCAATAAAAAGTAACGATGAGTGTAAGTATGCCCCGCCAAAGCTGACAATTAGTACGAGGCCAGTAAGTGAACGTTTAATTAGTTCAAGGAGATGTGTGTTCATGGCGTTTATATACAATTCGCCTCAAGCACAGTCCTTTGGCATCTGCTTTGACCAAAAGCTGCCGAGGATTAGGATTTTTCAATAACTCGTCTAAGTATTCTACCGGCATATGGGGGCGGTGTGCAATATCTAATGCATACCCGATCATGCGTCTGATCTGAAAACGTACAAATGATTTCGCTTTGATTTCCACCAGCAAAATGCCCCAGCGCGCAATTTTGCGTAGCTTGATGCTGTCTATACTTCTGATGGTATCTTTTTTATCGTCTTGGTCAATTTTGCAAAAGGAAGCAAAGTCGTGGGTCCCGATATAGCGTTGTAATGCGCGCTCAAATTTATCTATATCTACGTGTGGCATAAAGTCAGGGTACCAGCCAAAACGTTCAACCATTGGTAGAGGTTTTTTGAGAAAAAGGGTGTAGTAATAGGTTTTTTGCAGGACGTTGCCGCATGGGTGAAAGCTTGGTGGCATAGGTTCAAGTGAGCGAATATAAATACCTGCGGGAATATGCTGATTCCATGCCTTACGTATTTGCTCTAGAGAAACCTCTGCGGGCAGATTAGATGCAAAGCGTGCTACTTGGCCCAGCGCATGTACTCCTGCATCGGTACGTGAAGCGCCAAGAATAGATATACGTTCGCGCATAAAGCGAAACCAAGCATCTTGTAGTGCTGAGCAGAGTGTTAAGTCGTGAGGCTGTATTTGCCAACCGTGAAAGTCGGTCCCATCATAGGCGACGATAATTTTATAATAATTCATAAGCAAGAAAAACCCCCATCCAGACGAACGTCACGGACAGGGGAAATGGAGGTTATCAAAAGTAAAATATGATTATAAATTTAAAATTTATAAATCAATGATACTGGCTCATTGGTCAAAATGCAACTGATTTTTAAATGTTTTTTTACGCAATTGCACGATTAGATTTTGTTACGCAAAGAATCATAAAAGCAACAATCAATTATTTTGTTATTTTCAAATTGGACTTTTTAATGATTGGTAAAGCGCATCAAGCTGTTCTATGACGTTAAGTAGCTCATGATGTTGTCGAACATGTTGTTGAGCTGCTTTGCCAATTCGATGGCGCAAAGAAGGGTTACTCGCACATATTTCGAGGAGCGCCGCGTAGTGGCTGGGAGCTCGCTGCGTAATAATCAAGCCGGTCTTGCCATGTATTAAAACATCATGGGAAATAGATTGATTAGTGGTAACTACCGGACAGGCGGCCGCCATAGCCTCTAAGAGTGCAAGCGAAAGCCCTTCGCTGTGTGAAGCAATAGCGAAGCAATCAAAGAGCTGGTAAAAACGAAATGCGTCGTTCCTAAAGCCGGTAATAATGCACCGCTCTGCCATGCCTTTTTTCTTTGCAAGTGTTTCTAGCTCTGTTCTGCAGCTGCCACCCCCCACTATAAGCAGGTACGTAGTGGCTGGTAACAGAGCACAAGCTTCGATTAAGAGCTTATACCCTTTGATTGGTTCTAGGCGACCCACAGTCCCCACTACAAATGCATCGGCCGGTATATTAAAACTTGAGCGATGAAGGGGTGCAGTGATGGGGGCATTGGCAATATTAGCTGTTTCAATAGCATTTGGGATAGTAACCATCTTTAGAATACGTTTTTTAAGGATATATTTTTTATAGGCTGCTGCTACCGAATTGCTTACCGCAATGGTGACGGTGGAAAACTGAGCGGTTAATCGATCTCCCCAGTTTCGTAACGCTCCTTCTGCTTGGCAATTACCATGTAAATCACTTACAACAGGAAGAGTATGCCAGCGTCCTAGCAAACGGCCAATAATATTGGCCGACCATAAGGCAGTGTGTATTAGCTCAATGCGATTTGTTTTGAGCCAGCAAGACAATCGCCACCAGGCTACCATATCATAACGGTTGAGAAGGCCGGTTATGCAAAAGGTAGTAATACCCGCGGCTTCTAGCCGAGCACGGATAGGTCCATCATGAAAAAAGGCCACGAATACTTCGTGACCTTTTTCTTTAATTCGCGGGGCTATTTGCGCAAGCGCTACTTCAGCTCCGCCAATCTTTAAGCTACTGATAACGTAAGCGATTTTCATTACTCAATCGGATCATTAGAAGAGCCACCATCAACATCTTTTTCAATGAAAGAGGTGAGCTTCTTGCTGCGCGATGGGTGGCGCAGTTTACGTAATGCTTTTACTTCAATTTGACGAATACGTTCACGCGTAACCGAAAAGTCTTTACCTACTTCTTCAAGGGTATGCTCAGAAGCAACGTCAATACCAAAGCGCATCTTGAGCACTTTCTCTTCACGAGGAGTCAGGGTTTTAAGTACTTCGCGCACTTTTTCCTTTAAGTCTTCATTGATAACAGCATCCACTGGAGAGTACTCGTTTTCATCCTCAATGAAGTCTTTCAAGTAGGTGTCTTCACTGTCGCCCACGGGGGTTTCAAGCGATACTGGTTCTTTAGAAATCTTGATGATGTTCTTAATTTTCTTTTCATCAAGGTTTAATTCTTTTGCCAATTCGGTGTAGCTTGGGTCACGGCCTTGTTCTTGTACGTAGGTACGGGTGATTTTATTGATCTTGCTCAATGTTTCTACCATGTGTACCGGTACACGAATAGTACGTGATTGATCAGCAATAGCGCGCGTGATTGCTTGACGAATCCACCATGTTGCATAGGTTGAAAATTTAAAGCCACGTTCAAATTCAAACTTTTCAACGGCTTTAAGCAACCCAATATTTCCTTCTTGAATCAAGTCAAGGAAGTGTAGGCCACGGTTAATGTATTTTTTAGCAATATTTACCACTAAGCGTAGGTTGGCACGAGCAAGATCATCTTTTGCAGATTTATCTTTTGCTTGAGCAATAATAAAACGCTTGTAATAAGCAAAAATCTTATCTCGTGGAATTCCTGCCTCAGATTCAACTTTTTTAGCCAGTTTTTGTCCGCTGCGACAGACGCTTTCTAGAATAGCTATTTGCTCAAGATCATTTTCGTTGGGCTTTTTTAGACTTTTATAGAAGGCAAGCTTAGATTCAGCATTGCGTACTTCCTCGTCTTTTTCTTGTATTTTATAGTAAAGTTTTTCAATTTTTTTGCCAAATTTTTTGATCTGCTTAGTCGAAACTTTAATAGCACGAATGGCAAGTACGATTTGGCGCTTATTTTGCTCTACCTTGGCAAGCATTTCTTTCTTTTTTTCTTCAGAATCAAGTTGGTTGCGGTATGAGCGGTAAATTTTGTCTTCATTGCTCGCCAGCTCTTTAATGGTCTGGATGGAGCCAATAAGTCTGACTTTTTCTTCTTCAAATTTGGGTGAATTATCTTCATCGAAATCAGAAAACTGCACTAAATCTTTGAGGAAAAGCGTATCTTTATTAATCCGTTCTTCAAAGCCCATTAAATCTTTGGCAACAAATGGAAACTCTGAAATTGCTTCAATCGATTCGCGTTTACCGCTGGCAATTTTGTCAGCAATAATCTTTTCTGTTTCTTTGTTGAGCAGTGGTATTTTACCGATCTCTTTGAGATATAATTTTACTGGGTCATTAAGCTGGCTAGGCTCCATGATGCTCTTAAGCTTGTCTAAATCTTTATCGTAGTAGTCATCATCATGGGCAGAATCGCTGCTTTCGCTGGCATCGAGACTACCTTCAATATCACTGGGCAATTTTTCAAAAGCGGCCGTTTTGGTTGTGGATGCTTCGATGAGCCCTTCAAAGTCTTGCGAGCCAGCTTCAAGTTCATCTTGTGAAATTAAATCAATATTTTCACGTTCAAGAATCCGTACTAATTCGTTGGAGTCTTCATCGGAGAGGCGATGCCTTTGGTTGAAGGACATAAGCTCTTCGTAAGTCAATACCCCTTCCGTACGGCCGCGCTCGAGTAACGATCCTACATGTTTATCAATGCTTTTTAGCGATTGTGTCAGGAGCTGTTCTTCATCTGGAATACTCAGCAGAGCTGTTAAATCTTCCAAGTCTTCATCATTCTGCTGTCGCGGAGCAGTTACTTGTGTGCCCGTGGGTTTAGCAACCGTTTTTTTAGGTGCTTTAATTTTTTCTGTTGAAAGAGGCGCTTTGGTCAGAGGTTTTTTAGCATCTGATTCCACCGTAAAGGCTTGTGGTAGTGTAGCTTTAGTAGCAGCTACAACGCTTGACTTCCCGACTTTAACAAGTGTAGGGGTAGGCTGTTTTTCTGAACTAACTTTGGTGGTAGCAGGCTTGCTGGTTTTTTTTGCAACAGGAGCTTTTGGTGCTGCAACAATTTTTTTTTCTACCGTTGTAGCTGCCTCTTGATAGCCCTTGCGTAACGCAGCAAGTTTATTTGGTTTGGCAATTTTAACGACGGCTGGTTTTGCAGGGCTTTTTATACCTACGTGGCGTTTTGCGACGGTCGCGCTTTTTTTAGTACTAGCTGAAGCCGTTGCTTTTTTGGACAGGGTGCGTTTTTTAATTACAGCTGATTGTGCTTTCTTAAGGGGAGTTTTTTTTGCAACCAACTTTTTAGTACTTTGTTGTTTTTTGGCCACTATTTTTTTACTCGTTTTTTCTATGGATTTTTTTGAAATTTTTTTACCAGTTTTCATCGTACAAGCCCCCTTTGCATCATACCTTGTTTGAGGTGAGAAAAACGTTCAAGCACATCATTCATCGTCTGTATGTCATTTTCTTGTTTTGCTTTGACTAGTTGCTGTTTTATGTCTTTGACTATTCTTTGCCAGTGAACTTTGCAAAATCTATCCAAGAGTCGATCAAATAACTCGAGGCATGTTTGCGTATTGTGTTGCATTGCAACCCGAACTACCCAATCCCTATGAATTGCTTCAAAGGACGCAAGGAGTTCACTCACCGACGATGATCCATCATGATGGCTATGCCATTGCTCAACGAGCTGTAATAAGCTCTGCATGCGTGAACTAAAATAGGGCCGCACATCATTAGGAACGTGTAACAGCCTACCAGCTGCAATGCCGCCTAGTATACCAGAAAATATTTTTTCTTCTAGTAACTGATTATCTGGCTCTTCTGATTCAGTAGGTGTTACCGTTACTGGAATAGCTTTTTCTTTGTGGTCAAATTGTATTTTTTGCGTCTGTTTTCGATTGAGGGTGCCAAGGAGGGCTTTAAGGGAATCAAATGGCATTTGCATGACGGCGGCTGCATGATGCAGCAAAACATCCTGTTTAAAGCTATTATTAATTTTTGCTATGGTGGCAACAATTTTTTCGGCAGAAGTCATTTTTTGTGCCAAGGGTTTAGTTAAAAAATGTGCTCCCAGGGAATTAATAAAATAATGCATAATTTCTACAGCATTATTTTTATAGGTGTGTAAATCACCACCATCAATTAAAAAAGAGGCTGGATCGTGCTTAGCAGGTAGGGTAATAACATACATTTCTAAATTAACCTCCCAGCAAAGTTCGGCAAGTCTGAGCATCGCTTTTTGGCCAGCCTGGTCGCCATCGTATAGTACATAGAGCGTGTGGGCATGCCTACTCAGCTGTTTTAAATGATCAATGGTGCAGGCAGTACCAAGGGTCGCCACCGTATTAGTAAACCCATACTGCGCCATCATAATGCAGTCGATATACCCTTCCACAAGAAAAACTGATTCTTCGCTTTGGATTGCCTTTTTTGCTGCGGTAAAGCCAAATAAGATTTTGCCTTTTTCAAAGCCATCAGCTTCTTTGCTGTTGTAATATTTTGCCCGTTCATCACCTGTCCGAAAAATGCGCCCTCCAAATCCACAATGTTTGCCTTGTGTGTCTTTGATAGGGAATATAATACGTTCTTCAAAGGGTGAATAAGGGGCCCCTTTTCCTTCTGAGAAAATTCCTGCCTCATACAAATCTTTAAGAAGAAAACCTTCTGCTTGTAAGTCTTTTTGGAGACGGGCAATCATATGCTGCCCTCCCGGAAAGTAGCCAATTTCAAACGCTTTAATAGTTTCTAAGGTGATGGAGCGCTGTAGTACGTAATCAACAGCAAATTGATGGCTAAAAAGCTGCTTATGAGCCCAAGCAGAAAAAGTTTTACAGGTTTGAAAGTAGCGCTCTTTGGCGTCTTTTTCTTCAGCTGTGCTGCTGTGCATTTGTTTAGTAAATTCGGCAGGGACGGTAAGTTGAAAGCGATCAACCAATAATTGTGCTGCTTCAAGTTGGTTAAGGTTTTCCAGTTTAGCGATGAATGAAATAACATCCCCGGAGGCGTGGCATCCAAAGCAGTAATAGATTTGTTTCTCCGGGCTAACCGTGAAGGAGGCATCTTTTTCAGCATGAAAAATGCACGAGCCTTTCCAATAGTTCCCTGCTGGCTTGAGATTAACTGATTCGCCAATAACGTCGAGAATAGGTACTTGTTGTTTAATAAAATTGAAAAGAGACATAGGTGCTTATGATTTATTTGAAGTAAATAGTAGCCAGCAAAGGCCGGTTAGTGCAATGAAGAGGCCAATAAGTGCGTAGAGCTGTACTTGAGAAATAATGAAAGGGCCCCAATTACCAATAAGCGGATCACGGTCACCTCGCCAAAAATCAACCATAAATCGTGCACTGTTTTCAAGTACCAGATAACAGCAGAGCGTTAAGCCCGGCGTCTTACGCAGGTATTTTTGTAGGAAAAGCAGCAGGAAAAAAATGATAAATGATGCAATCCCCGCATACAGTTGCGTGGGGTGCAGAGCAATACATAAAGGTGCATGGGCATCGGGATGAGTAAAAGTAACTGCCCATAGCAGATCACCAGCTGGAGCGCCATAGCAACAACCCGCAGCTAAACAACCAAGACGTGAAATCCCTTGCAGTAGCGGTCCATACAGTGTAACTAAGTCAAACATTGGTAGGGCAGGTATATGGTAGCGTTTGAAATACCATAAACTACCAATACCCACACCAGCAATCGCCCCAATAACGGTGAGGCCGCCTACCCACGGCATAAAAAATTCATGCCATCGGCCAGCAAATTCAGCTGGATAGGATAATGCGTAGAGGATACGTGCACCAAGTACGCCGCAGAGGAGACCAAAAAAACAGCCATTCATGTACACTTCAGTACTTGCTAATTGTTTGCGTCGGGGATCATTGAGCGTGAGATACATAAAAATAAGTAGCCCTACAGCAATCATAAAGCCATAGCTTTGAATCCAAATGGGGCCGTATATATGGGCTAAATGTGGAATCATGGTCCTCCAAGCAAACATAAAATAGGTGGTTTAAGGAGTAGTGTACCAGAAGTGGGAGGAGAGACAAGGTGAATCACGCTTACGAAAAAGTAACCAAGAGCCACTCCCGGCCCTTGGTTAAAGGAATTTTATTTTTAGCTTTTTTTCAAGGTCAATGCTTCGAAGAGCCTTTGAAATGAGGATTCTTCACTTGTTGCTTCTTCGAGCATAGCTCCGCTGGTTGCTGCTTGAGATCTAGCTGCGGACGCCTTTGCGGCTTCTGCTCGAATCCAATCTTTGAATCGATTACCCAGAAGAGGAACAACAACTTTATCTTCTATTATTAGTACCTGGCTGTTGCCGTCATGTATGCTATCTGTAATGGTGAGTGCGAGTTCAATTACTTCCATTCCCTCTTGTATAATTGCTAATAGTGTTTCATCAAGGCCAGCAATGGCCGCAGCGGCAAATGCATCATTTACTGCGTCCATGGGTACAGTGTAAGTAGCAATACCAGCGGCCAACAGAGCAAAGCGCTGTTGAGTATGTGATGTTTGACGATGTAATTTTTGAGCAAAAGTCTTTGCTATTTGTTCGTATTTTTGCAATAGATTTTTGGTGACTCCTGACCGACGCTCTTGGTACTTTTTCTGAGCTTTTTTGAGTTGTCCTTTAATGATAGAAAAATCACCTAGGCCTACTCCTTTGTCGCTTTTTTGCTTTATTCTGGTATGTAAGAGATCTCTTGTTCCGAGCCGATCTAAGCGAGCAAGCATTTTTTCTTTGCTAGTTAATGGCCTTGCAGCGGCTTCGGCTATAGGGGGTAAAACTAAGGAAAAAGTACTCAAAAAGAGCAATGCATATGTTAAAAATGGCATAATAACCTCCACGTAATGTTCAGGATAATGGTATAGCTTAGTTTTTTATTATATTTCAAATGGGAGTTTTTGGCAAATGGGCTCTAAGGGCGGCCTTGCCCGCTGTTCTCATAATCAAACAGATGGGGTGAGGGCGTATAATTAGGAATATATGGTGCTTTTAAGCAGAGATGGTTGCCTAACAGAAAATCTTTAGGGGTTGTTTAAAATGCCAAAATGGATTTTATTTTTTTAAATAAAACCTCTGGATGTATGGCAACTTCTTTTTGGGTTATAACAGTAAAAAGAGTCGGATGATATTCTGCCATTGCGCGCGCATTGTATAATTGATGGTCAGTGGTGTGTGCCAAGAGGGGAATTACAATACAAGGCCGCTGTAGGTAGGCAATCTCAAATAAGGTACCAGCCCCAGCCCGGCAGATAATCAGATCGGCACATTGGTAGTAACGAGTAATCAGTGGATCATAGCTAAAAGTAAGGGCAGGAATTTGTTGATGTTTATAAAAGTGTTGCCAGTCCATTTCTTCAAAAGCACCAGTTTGGTGAATGACTTGAATGCGCTGTCTAAAGGTTTCATGTTCTGCTAAAAATGCTTTGATAAGCTTATTAAGAAGCTGTGACCCTTGAGAGCCTCCCAATATAAAAATAGTTTTTCGTTGTATTTCAAAAGGTAGCCAGAGTGGTTGTTCTCTATGTTGCTGATTAATACTTGCCAAGAGATCAGTAAGGGGTATATGAGCTTGTTTGATTTCATGTCGGATCGGGTATGAAATCAGCGTGCTTTTCGGTAAATAGGATTGCGTTTCTTTAAAAACACAGAAAAGCCTTGTGGCGAAGTATTTTAATATTTGTACTGCTTTGCCCGGTAGTACATTTAATTCATAAACATCAATAGGAATACGCATAATCCATGCCGCAAAACAGACTGGAATGGCATGAATGCCGCCAGTAGAAATTATGCGTTGCGGTTTGTGTTCCCAGAGAGCAAAAAGACTTTTTAAAAATAAGTGTGCAAGTTGTATGCAAAAAAGAGGAAGGCGGTACCAGCGACGCAGCGATATTTTTGCTAGTGGGAGGTGGAGTGCATGGTCGACTGCTGTTGGCTGTTTCATGATGCGGTGCTCAAGAGCAGAATTGCCAGTAATAAAAACAACGCGTCGGTTTGCTTGTTCTTGTTTCCACTCATATGCCAGTGTAATGGCGGGGAGAATATGGCCACCTGATCCAGCAGCGACAGCGAGTAAAACTACGATTTCCATAGGCCACCTTCAAGCGATAAAATACGTGCTGCAATAATCCGATCTTGAGGTGATTTTTTTTGTGCATCGCGTAGTAGTGCAAGCCCATCGTCTTTTTTGCCCATTTTCACCAAAACATATGCTTTAGTATCAAGATAGGGTGGATAATCGGGCCGTTGAGCTAATGCTTTATCTACATACGACAATGCTTGCTCCAGTTGTTTGTCATGTGTTGCAAAATAATAAGCTGCTAAATTGTATACAGCAGGGTCGATGACTTGGTCTGCAAGTACTTCTAGGAGACGCTTTTCAAGGGCTTCTTCTTGATTTGCTGCGAAGAGAGCATAACATGTTTGGTAACGAGCACGAGCACGTACTTGTGCATTTTTACTATGCTTAATAATTGATCCGTACATTTTTTCAGCTAGCCCAACTTCTTTTGCTTCAACGCACAAATCAGCGACCGTCGCAATGAGTCGGGCTGTTTTTTGTACTTTAAGTGCTGCACAACCAACTTCAATGAGCGTGCGTGTTGATACTCCCATGTTTTTGAGCAGCAAGTAGGTTTGTAAAATTTGCACGTTATTTGGTTGTTGAATTAATAATTTTTGTGCAAAAGGTGCTAAGTCACTTGTTTTTTCTAACGCCGCTAATACTTTAATTTTCAGTAAAATGGCATTCATAAGCGTTGGCTCAGAACTTAAAGTCTGCTCAACAAGGGATAAAGCTTTATTATAATTTTTGTTATGAAAATGCATGAGTCCAAGATCATAAAAATAATCAGGGGTTTTACCGTTTAATTTTTCAAGTCGTTTGATGGCTTTATTGTATTCACCTTTGTTGAAGAGGAGCTGAATTATATGCTTTTCAACAGAGACATCAGATTTAGTTGCATGGACAAAGCCTTCATATCCTTTAATTGCATTACCAATGTCATTTCGTTGTTCCATTACCATTGCTTTAAATAAAAGTGCTTGAGGGAATTTGGGGGAGAGCGCAAGGCTTTTTTCGATACTATCAAGAGCCCCTTCGAGATTTTGTTTTTGGAAATGAATTTTAGATTGTAAAAAATGAAATAAAAAGTGCTTAGGTTTAAGCGTTGGTGTTTTAAGGCACGTGGCTATAAATTTATCAGCTTTTTCAAGTTGATTATTTTTTAGCAGCGCCATAGTAGCAAAATAAGCAATTTGCTCGTTCTCAGGGTGCAAATCACCTAAGCGAACAAACATAGATTCCGCTTTGTCTGTATTTCCTGTTGCCATGTAAGCTTGGGCAATAGTAATTTGGGCTGCGACATCGTGATAAAGCTTGTTGTGCAATTCGTGGTTGTTTTCATAATGAGCAATGATTTCTTGAGGTTTTCCTAACGTCTGCAGCAAATGAAAATAGCCGCTGTGAGCATAAGCTGATGGGCTGTATGATAAACAATGTTGAAAATGATGAAGCGCTGCCTTGTGGTCACCGCGAAAATGATTGTACGCTCCCACTAAAAAGCCTTGATAATTATGTGCGTTTTTGGGTGAGCGGACTAATTTGATGTGCTTGGGCGTTTCGCTCTGATCTGTGTTTGCTGCGTGTATAATTGACAGGTATGTAAGTATGACGATATAAAGGTATATTTTATTCATTGCTACGCTCTCCCTTTTAATGATTTGCAACGTACTAAGTATGCTGCAAATGCTGATTCTAGTTGAGGGCTATGCATAGTTGCAAGGAGCTGCTTTTCTTGTGCTGATAATGGCTGTAATACTAATGGGGGCGCTGCAGGGTTATGGTTATGACTCATTTTTTTTGTCGGACGCTGGTGACGGTAAGCGCACTTGATTTGCTTAATAGAGTGTCCCTGCACCTGGGAATTAATTTTAAGCAGGAGTGTAGGCACTAAACTTTGCACTTCTTGCGCCCAAGTAGGATGGGTGACAGCCAGAAAAAGGGTAGTCTCATCTATTTTTTCAATGCTGATAAAGTTATGCAGTGGGCCGATAATAGACGCCCAGCGTTTAAGCAGGGTAATTTTCCAGGAGTGTTCTTCCTGGATAATGTTGCTGATAATACTTTTAAGATCTTTTATCATGTTTAATATTGTCCACTAGCCGTAGTGCTTCTGTTCAAAGTTATAAAAAATAAGCAAACATGCTATACTTCGAAAACTAGGTTTGTTTTACGAAAGGTTTTTGCATGGATATGAGCTGGATGGTTGTCGTCCCTCCGTTAATTGTAATTCTTTTAGCTGCGATTACCAAGCGTATTTTGTTTGCGCTTACTATTGGTACTCTTGCAGCCTCATTGATTGTTGCGGACTGGCATATTGTTGATGCACTAACCTATGCTTTAAAACGGGTACTACTGACAACACAGCTCGGGCAAATAACATCCCTTGATAGTTTTTTATCGTGCTCTAATTTGTTTGTAATTCTTTTCTTAGTGCTGCTAGGTATTTTAATTACTCTTATTGGTCGTTCAGGAGCGGCATATGCTTACGGTGCTTTTGTGCTGCGCAGAATTAAAACAGCAAAAGGGGCGCAGCTAGCTTCTATCATGCTCTCGCATTGCTTTTTTATTGATGATTATTTCAGTGGTATTACCATTGGTTCAGTAATGCAACCCATTACTGATTGTTTTAAAATTCCTCGGGTCAAATTAGCTCTTTTGGTTTGTTCGCTTGCAGCTCCGCTTGCTATTTTGGTCCCTTTGTCCACTTGGGTAGCCGATTTACTTGGCCAATTGCGTAACTCTGGTATTGGAATTGATGAAGCGGAAATGATGGTCGCTTGCGATCCATACTCATTTTATTTGTCAGCAATCCCTTTTATGTTCTATGCCATTATTCTAGTTGCTTCTGTTTGGTACATGGTTATTACTGGGGTTTCATACGGGATAATTGCGCGTCACGAGCGACATGCAGAGGCGACTGGTGATTTATTTGGCGGCAAGATACCTGTTGCACATCGATCAACCCTGGTTGCAGATGCAGCCAGAAAAAACAGTAGTATTATTGATTTTGTGGTTCCTATGGCATTGTTATTTAGCATCACCATAGGACTTATTTTGTGGACCGGAGAATCTTGGTTGTGTGGTGGGTCAAATGGCTTAATTGCAACGCTCCAACAAGCACGTATGTTTTATTCATTATTTGCAGGTGGCTTTGGCGCGGTAGCT
>Ga0194129_10001862_pt1 | contig 33081 bp, 30 predicted proteins | sample TA2KigCa35mmetaG_FD_150862 | JGI IMG/M metagenome (GOLD analysis project Ga0194129, IMG submission 150862) | Freshwater microbial communities from Lake Tanganyika, Tanzania - TA2015038 Kigoma Deep Cast 35m | ecosystem: Environmental > Aquatic > Freshwater > Lake | place: Tanzania: Lake...
GCGCGCGCGACCGCGTCGCCGAGCACGGCCGGGTCGGCGAGCTGGGCGGCGCGGTCGTGGCGGGCGGCGAAGAGCTCGAGGTGGGCGGCGAGGAACTGCTCGGGGTAGTGGTCGCGCACGGCGATCCCGGTGCACAGCGCGGCGACCCCCGAGCCCCGGTCGGCGGGGTCGCGGGTCCAGACCGGGGGCTCGCCCTCGGGCACGTGGATCTGGTCGAGCGAGAAGGCGACGAAGCGGACGTCGATGTCGGCGCCGCCGCGCAGCGCGGCGGCCACCGCAGTGATGCCGTTGTAGGCGAACGGACAGCGGTAGTCGAAGGTGACGGCGAAACGACGGGGCATCGGGTCTCCGGTGGTCGGGCCAGTTGGTCGGGGTCAGCGCCGGCGGCGCCGAGGAGCGCCGATCGGAGCGAAGCGACGGGCCAGGACGCCGAGGCCGAGGCCGAGGGCGGCCCCGGCCACCACGTCGGAGGCGTGGTGCATCCGGACCCGCACCCGGCTGTAGGCGACCACGCCGGCCAGGCCGAAGTAGAGCGGGGCGAGGCGCGAGCCCTTCCCCAGGATCGCCGCGGCCATGAACGCGCTGGCCGCATGCCCCGAGGGGAACGACGACGTGATCGGCCGGTGCATGCCGGAGGGGAGCGGGGCGTCGTGGGTGAAGTGCTCGGGGGGCCGGATCCGCCGGAAGCACGACTTGACGACCCCGTTGGTGAGGACCGACTCCGCCCCGAGGAGCGCGCCGAGACGGACCGCGACCATCGGGTCGCTTGTGCGGGCGGCGCGGACGGCGCCGAGGGCCAGCCACAAGAGCCCGTGGTCGGCCGCGCTCGACAGCGCGAAGCACACCCGGTCGACGGCGTCGAGCGGCTCCGGCTCCGTCTCGGCCGGAGCCCCAACGGTCATCGGCCGATGGTAGCGGCCACCTCCTCGGCGGCCGCCGGGTCGCCCCCGTGCGCCGGGCAGAAGGCCACGAAGGCGCAGAAGTCGCAGAGCCGGCTCGGGCTGGGCCGGAAGTCGTCGCGGGCGCACGCGCCGTCGATCGCGGTGCGGATCGCGACGGTCCGGCGGGTGACGCCGGTCAGCACTTGGTCGGTCGGGGTCGCCACGATCGCCTGGGGCTTCGACAGGTAGTAGAGCTGCACCCGGGCCGGGCGCCGCCCGAAGGTCTGCTCGCAGAGCAGGGCGTACATCTGCACGCCGGCGAGGCTCTTGGCCTCGAAGCGCTCGCCCGGGACCGAGCCCGTCTTGTAGTCGGTGATCACGAGCTCGCCGTCGGCGTCGAGCTCGAGCCGGTCGATCACGCCGCGGACCCGCACCCCGCCCACCCGGGCCTCGAGCTTGAGCTCGAGGCCGACGGGGGTCACGGTGGTCGGGTCCTCGAGCTCGAAGTACCGGCGGACGAGGCGCTCGGCGTCGGCGTGGAACCGCTCCCACTCGGCGTCGGTGAGCGTCAGACCGGTGAACTCGGGGTGGCCGGCGAGATCGGCGGTGGCCGCCCCGAGGTCGGCGAGGGCGTGGGCGACCGTGCGCTCGGGGGCGGGCCGGTCGAGCAGCCGCTCGAGCGCCCGGTGGACGAGGGTGCCCTTGCTCGTCCACGGCGACGGCGGCTCGGGGAGCCGGTGCACGTACGAGTACTTGAACGCGAGCGGACACTGGGTGAAGGACGCGATGGCGCTCGGCGACAGCGACGGCGGCGGATCGACCCCCACGCGCCGGAGGGTATCGCGGGCCTGGGTCACGGTCCCGGACCGGGTTGCGTAACCTCCCCGCCATGACGGCCATGAAGATCGACGGCGGCGTGATGGCGACGGACCCGGCGGCCATCGCCCGGGGTGCCCGCGAGCTCGAGGACCTCGGCTACGACGGCGTCCTCACCGCCGAGATCAGCCACGACCCCTTCCTGCCCCTGGCGATCATCGCCGAGCACACCGAGCGGGTCGAGATCGGCACGTCGATCGCGGTGGCGTTCGCCCGGACCCCGATGACCCTGGCCAACATCGGCTACGACCTCCAGACGTTCTCCCGGGGCCGCCTCCGGATGGGTCTGGGGAGCCAGATCAAGCCCCACATCGAGAAGCGGTTCTCGATGCCGTGGTCGCGTCCGGCCGCACGGATGCGCGAGCTCGTCCTCGCCATGCGGGCGATCTGGGACTGCTGGAACACCGGTTCGCCGCTCGACTTCCGGGGCGAGTTCTACCGCCACACGCTCATGACCCCGATGTTCTCGCCCGGCCCGAACCCCTACGGCGACCCGAAGGTGGTCCTCGCCGCAGTGGGTGAGCGTATGACCGAGGTGGCGGGCGAGGTCGCCGACGGCATGATCCTCCACGCCTTCACCACCGAGCGCTACGTGCGCGAGGTCACCCTCCCCGCGCTCGAGCGGGGCTTCGCCCGCGGCGGGCGGGCCCGCGCCGACTTCGCGGTCTCCGGCCCGCTCTTCGTGGTCACCGGCGCCACCGAGGAGGCCATGGCCGACGCGGCGCGCGCCACCCGGCGCCAGATCGCGTTCTACGGGTCCACCCCGGCCTACCGGCCCGTGCTCGCGCTGCACGGCTGGGGCGACCTCGGTGACGAGCTCAACCGCTGCTCGAAGCGGGGTGAGTGGGAGCAGATGGGCGAGCTGATCGACGACGAGGTGCTCGGGACCTTCGCCGTGGTGGCCGAGCCCGAGCAGGTGGCGGCCCGCGTCCGGTCCCGCTACGGGGGTCTCGTCGACCGCGTGATGCTCAGCGCGCCGCCCGGCGCCGACCGCGAGCGCTGGCGCGCCGCCCTGGCCGAATTCCGCGCCTGACGGCCGTGGCCGAATTCCGCGCCTGACGGCACGGTCACGCCGGGCCCGTCGGCGGGTTCGGCGCCGCGGGCCGACACCCCGCGCGTGGCGGCGGTGTCGTGGGCCCGTGGAGGAACCGTGCCCGAGCCCACCGCCGCCGGCATCGTGCGCCGGCCCGCCGACGTCGTGGCCTTCCTCGAGCTCGGGGGCCTCCCACCGGTCGGGACGCAGCTGGTCCTCGGCCTCGCGGTGGCCGAGGCCGTGCCCGGTGCGCTCGCCGTGTGCGCGTTGGCGGAACGGCCCGAGCCGGGAGCGCTCGACGCGCGCCAGCTGACCGACCTCGCGGCGGTGCTGCAGGTGGGCACCGTGGTGCTGGTGACGATCGGACGGGCCGGCCCGCCCACCCGCGCCGAGCTCTCCCGCTTCGTCACCTGGCGCCGGCGGTGCGCCGACGACGGGGTCGTCCTGCTCGACTGGATCACGCACACGGGCCGGGTGTGGTGGTCGCTGCGCGAGCGGATCGTGCACGAGACCGCGTGACCGGTGCGACGCCACCCGGTGGCGGGTGCGAGCATGGCGCCATGAACCCGCGCCCGCCCGCCGATCCGGCACCGTCCACCCCCGGCGACGCCGAGGCTTCCGTCCACGCGGCCAACGCGGGCTTCTACGCCGCGTTCGAGGGCCGGGACCTCGACGCGATGGCCGAGGTGTGGGAGCGGTCGGACCGGGCGACGGTGACCCACCCCGGTTGGCCCACCCTCCACGGCTGGGCCCGGGTCGCCGGTTCCTGGGACGCGATCTTCCGCAACACGCCCTACATCCAGTTCGTGCTGACCGACGAGACGGTGTGGGTCGCGGGCGACGTCGCGTGGGTCACCGTCGACGAGCACATCCTCCAGGCCGCCGCGGGCGACGACGACGGGCTCGCCGGTGGCCACGTGACCGCGCTCAACCTGTTCGTGCGGGCGGGCGATGCGTGGCGGATGGTGGCCCACCACGGCTCACCGGTGGGCGGCGCCTGACCCGGCCCGCTCAGACGGCGGGGAGGTTGGCCCGGATCCAGCGGTCGAGCGCGGGCCCGCTCTCGAAGCTCGAGATGAGCGCGAAGCGGGTGGTGGCGCTCGGGTTGCAGACCACGTGCCAGAGGCGCTGGGTGTCGACCACGAAGCGGGCCCCGCGGTACAGCGGGACGTGCACCTCGGTCGCGGGATCGGGCAGGCCGTCGGGTCCCTGCTCCATGAGGATCATGAACGCGCCGGGGGTGTCGGTGAGCTCGATCCACTGGCGGACGACCCAGCCCTCGCCGTCGGGGTTGAAGCGGTTGTTGTCGTCGCGGTGGATCGAGCGCAGGGCCTGCTCGTAGTCCTGGGGCTCGAGCTGGATGACCCGGACCCGACCGAAGTTCGCGCCGACCCCCTCGACGTGCGCGACGAGCGTGGGGCACCGGGCCGCGTTGCTGGTGAACCGGCCGTTCTTGTCGGGGCGCTCGTCGCCGGGCTTCCAGAACCCGCGGCAGTCGAGCTCGCCGTCGGCGGTGGCCACCGGGGCGAAGTGGGTGTCGCCGCCGCTCTTCCAGTCCATGTACTCGAGGGAGCGGAACTCCTCGTCGGGCACCGGCGGGTCCTGGTCGGTGAGGATCACGAACCCCCGCTCGGCGAGCACGTCGAGGCGCAGGTGGGGCGAGTCGAGCGGGATGTCGGTCGACCAGTGGGGAGCCCGGATGATGTCGCGGACGCTCGTCATGACCCGAGTGTACGGACGGGGTCCGGCCCACCCCCGGCATCGTCGACGGTCCGGGCCGACGGACCGGCGAACGCCCCGGGGGGCGTGAAGGCCCCCCGACGCCAGCGGTCGGGGGTCAGGACGAGGGCGCGCGGGTAGTCCTCGAACATCCACCGCGCGAAGTTCCGGCGGGTCCACGGGGTGGCGTCGACGAGCCGGAGCGCGGTGCGGACCCCGCCGGGGGTGGCGAGCAGGCGCTGGAGGGCCGCCGCGAAGCGCAGGTCGCGCCCCAGGGCGCGTGTCACCGCCGTGCGGTAGCGCGCCGCCACCGCGGCGGCGGGGCCGCCCGCGGTCACGGCGCGCGCCGCGAGGATCCCGGTCTCGAGGGCCTGCGCGATGCCCTCGCCGGTCATCGGATCGACCACGGCGGCGGCGTCCCCGACGAAGAGCACGGGCCCGGCGCTGCACCGGTCGGCACGGAAGTCGGCCGGGATGGGCCACGCCCGGTGGGTGTCCTCGGGCTCGGCGTCGGGTCCGAGCACCGCCCGCAGGCTCGGCCGGTCGAGCAGGTCGCGCCACGTGGCGGCGAGGGCCTTGCCCGAGGTCCCCGGACGGCGCAGGACCCCGAACCCCACGTTGGCCCGGTCGCCGGGCAGGGGGAAGACCCACGCGTAGCCGGGCAGCAGGTCGGGCTCGAACAGCACGACCAGGCGACGCTCGGCCACGTTGCGGAAGTACTGGCGGAAGGCGTGCCACGAGCCGAGGTCGGCCACAGCGTCGGGGGCGACCAGGCGCCGGACGGTCGAGTAGTGGCCGTCGGCGGCGATGCAGAACCGGGCCCGGGTCGGGCCCCCGGCGTGGTCGACCGTCACCCCGGCGTGGTCGACCGCCACCCCCGTGACCGGGGCCGCCTCGGTGACCTCGACCCCGGCGGCCCGGGCGTGGGCGACCAGGGCGTGGTCGAGGTCGATCCGGGGCGTGACCACCGAGTGGAGCCCGTCGACGGGCAGGGGCAGCTCGACCCGCCGGCCGTCGGGGCCGACCACCACCACCGTGTCGACGCGCGCCACCGCGGGCCGGTCGGGGGCCCGGGCGGCGGCGAGGCCGGGGACGGCCACCCCCAGGGCCTCGAGGTGGCGCAGGGCGGCGGCGGTGAGGCCGTCACCGCAGGTCTTGTCCCGGGGGAAGGTCGCCCGGTCCAGCACCCGGACCGAGCCCCCGGCCCGGTGGGCGGTCAGGGCGGCGGCGATCCCGGCCGGCCCGGCGCCCACCACGACGAGGTCCACGTCCCGAGCGAGAGCACCCATGCCGGACCGGACCGTACCCGGCCGCCGGCGATTCCCGCCCCGGGGCGGCCGGTGACCGATGGCACTCGTTTCGACGGGGGTGGTGATCCCTTGCCAGAATGCGGCGTTGCACCCTGCGTCCGTGCGAATCCGTGGAGCGTCCCATGCATGTCGTCGTCTGTGTGAAGCAGATCCCCGACCCCGTCGTCCCGGGTGAGCTCGACCCCGGGTCCCACGCGCTCAAGCGCGAGGGCAAGCTCATCCTCGACGAGTCCGACAGCTACGGCGTCGAGATGGCGCTGCAGCTCGTCGACAAGGCCGGCGGCGGTGAGGTCACCCTCGTGTCGATGGCGCCCAACGGCGAGGTGTCGGGCCTGCGCACCGCGCTGGCCATGGGTGCGGCCAAGGCGATCCTCGTCTCCGACGACGCGCTCGCCGGCTCCGACGCGCTGAGCACGGCCAAGGTCCTCGCCAAGGCGGTCGAGCGGGCGGGTGCCGTCGACCTCGTCCTCGCGGCCACGGAGTCCACCGACGGCTACACCGGGACCACGCCGGCCCAGGTGGCCGAGCTGCTCGGCTGGCCGTCGCTCACCTTCGCCAAGCAGGTCGACGTCGCCGACGGCACCGTCACCATCCAGCGCCAGACCGAGGCGGGCTACGACGTGGTCGAGGCGACGCTGCCGGCGGTCGTCAGCGTGACGGCCGGGGTGGTCGAGCCCCGCTACCCCTCGTTCAAGGGGATCATGGCGGCGAAGAACAAGCCGGTCGACACCGTCACCGCCGCTGATCTCGGCCTCGGGGCAAACGCGGTGGGCTGGGCGGGGGCGCGTCAGCGCATCACCCAGGTGGCGCCGGCGCCGGCCCGCGAGGCGGGCGAGCGGATCGAGGACGACGGCGAGGCGTTCCAGCGCGTCGTGGCGTTCCTCGAGGACCTCAAGGTCGTCTGACGGTTCGGAACCCGGAGTCACTGAACTCGGAGAGGAGTCCTGCGATGGGACTGGCAAAGGTGTGGGTCTTCGCCGAGGCCGAGGGCGACAAGCCCGCCTCGAGCACGTTGGAGATGCTGACCCGGGCGCGCGAGGTCGCCGACGTGGTCGAGTGCGTGTACGTGGGCGCCGGGGCCGACGCGCTCGCGGGCGCCCTCGGTGAGCACGGCGCCACCAAGGTGTACGCGGTCGACGGGGGAGACGGTCTTCCCGGGGTGATCGGGGCAGCGGCGCTCGAGTCGCTCGTCGCCACGCACTCGCCCGACCTCGTGCTCTTCGCCCAGACCTACGACGGTCGTGACGCGATCGCCCGGCTGTCGGCGAAGCTCGACCGCCCGGTGATCACCAACGGCACCGCCCTGTCGGTCGACGGCGACGCCGTGATCGTGGGGGTCGCCATCTTCGGCGGCAACATGCTGGTCGACACCGCCTTCTCGGGCGAGAAGCCCTACCTGGCGGCCATCCGGCCCAAGTCCTTCGCCGCCGAGCCGTCGGGTGGCGCCGCCGCGGCGGTCGAGGCCGTCGGGGCCGTCGACGCCGGTCGGGCCGGCCAGGCCCGGGTGCTCGAGCGTCACGTCGAGGAGCGCGAGGGACCGAAGCTCGAGGAGGCCACCGTGGTCGTCTCGGGGGGTCGGGGCCTGGGCGAGGCCGGGGCGTACGACCCGCTGGTCGAGGAGTTGGCGAAGCTGCTCGGCGGCGCGTCGGGCGCGTCGCGTGCGATCGTCGACGCCGGCTGGGTGCCGTACTCGAAGCAGGTGGGCCAGACCGGCAAGACGGTGAAGCCGAAGCTCTACATCGCTCTCGGCATCTCGGGTGCGACCCAGCACCTGGTGGGCATGAAGAGCTCCGACAACATCATCGCGGTCAACAAGGACGGCGAGGCCCCCATCTTCGGGGTCGCCGACCTCGGGATCGTCGGCGACGTGCACAAGGTCGTGCCCAAGCTGATCGAGGCGCTGCGCGCCCGGGGCTGACCGGTCACCGGGGGCGCCGACCATGACCCACGAGGTCCGGCTCCTCCGTCACGACGAGCGGCGGCCGGCGGCGGCCGTCGCCGCGCGTGCGCTGCGCGACGACCCGATGTTCGTGTACCTGTACGGGACGGACCCCGTGGTGCGGATGGGCGCGGCGTACTCGTCGTTCCGGGAGCCCCCGGCGCCGGCCACCCCGTGGTGGGACCGGGTCCGGGGCCGGATGCCGGCGGCACCACCCCCGCCCACCGTGTGGGGCGCCGTGGTCCAGGGCCACGTCGTCGCGGGCGCCGCGGTCGCGGCGCCCGGGTCGTGCTTCGTCGACCTCCTGCCGCCGGCCACGACCCGGCTGCCCGGCGGTCCCGAGGGCCCGCCCGGCTCCCCCGACCGCCAGGCCCGGGTCCTCGCGACCCTGGCCGCGCACCACTGCCCGGACCGCCACTGGCACGTGGGCCCGGTCGGCGTGGAGCCCGGGCTCCAGGGGCGCGGGGTGGGCTCCGCCGTGATGCGCCTGCTCTGCGACGCGATGGACGAGGCCGGTGAGATCGCCTTCCTCGAGACCGAGACCCCCGAGAACGTCGTGTTCTACCGCCGCCTCGGGTTCGAGGTCACCGGCGAGGCGCAGCTCCCGGGGCTGCCCCTGTGGTTCATGCGTCGCGACCCCCGCTGAGCCCGCCCCGGTCGCCCGTAGACTCCCCAGGGTGAGCGAGGTCGCGGTTATCGGCGCGGGCTACGTGGGCCTCACCACGGCGGCGTGCCTCGCCCGGCTCGGTCACGACGTGCGCTGTGCCGACGTCGACGCCGAGCGGGTGGCCCGGCTGGCCAAGGGCGAGATCCCCATCCTGGAGGAAGGGATGCCGTCCCTCGTCGCCGAGGGCCTGGCCACCCGGCGCCTGCGGTTCGTGGTCGGGGCTCCGGCCGCGGCCCACGACGCCGAGTTCGTCTTCCTCTGCGTGGGGACGCCGGCCGACGCCACCGGAGCCGCCGACCTCTCGGCGGTCGAGGCGGTGGCGCACGAGATCGCCCCGCTCCTCGTCCCCGGTGCCGTGGTCGTGACCAAGTCGACGGTGCCGGTGGGCACCACCCGGCGGGTCGCCCGCTGGCTGGCCGAGGCCGGTGCGGTCACCGACGTGGAGGTCGCGTCGAACCCGGAGTTCCTGCGCGAGGGGTCGGCGGTGCGCGACTTCCTCCAGCCCAACCGCATCGTCATCGGGTGCGACGACCCGACCGTCGCGGTCCGGATCTCGGAGCTGTACCGGACGATCCCGGCCCCGATGGTGGTGACCGACGCGGCGTCGGCCGAGATGATCAAGCAGGCGTCCAACGCGTTCCTCGCCACGAAGATCTCCTTCATCAACGCCGTCGCCAACGTGTGCGAGGCGGTGAATGCCGACGTGCGTGACGTCGCGCTCGGGATGGGCTACGACGACCGCATCGGCTCCGACTTCCTGAGCCCGGGCCCGGGCTTCGGGGGCGCGTGCCTGCCCAAGGACACCGCCGCGCTCCTGCAGACGGCCCAGGAGTTCGGGTACGACTTCAGCCTCCTGCGGGGCGTGCTCGACGTCAACGACCGCCAACGCGACCACATCGTCGACCTCGTGCGCACGATGGCGGGCGGTGGGCTCGCCGGGTGTCGCGTCGGCGTGCTCGGGCTCACCTTCAAGGCCAACACCGACGACCTGCGCGACTCGCCGGCGCTCGCCATCGCGGCCGCGCTGGTCGATGCCGGGGCCGACGTGCTCGCCTACGACCCGGTCGCGGGCGAGGCGGCGGCGGCGCGGGTTCCCGGTCTGCGCGTGGTGACCGACCCGTACGAGGCGGTCGCCGACGCCGAGGTCGTCGCGCTCCTCACCGAGTGGAACGAGTTCCGCTGGCTCGACTACGCCCGGGTCGCCGCGACCACTGCGGTGCCGCGCATCGTCGACGCCCGCAACCTCCTCGACCCCGCCGCGATGCGCCGACTCGGCTTTACCTACCGGGGCGTCGGCCGCTGATGCCCCGCGCAGTGGTCACGGGCGGGGCGGGCTTCCTCGGGAGCCACCTCGCCGAGGCCCTCGTCGGCGGGGGCTACGAGGTCGTGGTGGTCGACGACTTCTCGACCGGTCGCCGCGAGAACCTCGCCGGCCTCGCCGACGACCCCCGCTGCACCGTGGTCGAGCACGACGTGAGCTGGGGCCTGCCCGTCTCGGGTCCGGTCGACGCCGTGTGCCACCTCGCCAGCCCGGCCAGTCCTCCCGCCTACCTGGCCCGGCCGCTCGAGACCCTCGCCGTGGGCTCCGAGGGCACCCGCCACGCGCTCGCCCTGGCGCACGCGCACGGCGCCCGGTTCCTGCTCGCCTCGACCAGCGAGATCTACGGCGACCCGCTCGTGCACCCCCAGCCCGAGGACTACCTCGGCAACGTGAGCTCCATCGGGCCCCGGTCGGTCTACGACGAGGCGAAGCGCTTCGCCGAGGCGATCACGATGGCCTACCACCGCACGTTCGGGCTCGACACCAAGATCGTGCGCATTTTCAACACCTACGGTCCGCGCATGGCGCCGGGGGACGGCCGGGTCGTCACCAACTTCATCGAGCAGGCCCTCGCCGGATCGCCGCTCACGGTCTACGGCGACGGGACCCAGACCCGGTCGTTCTGCTGGGTCGACGACGAGGTCCGGGGACTGGTTGCGCTGCTGCACTCCGACTGGACCGGTCCCATGAACATCGGGAACCCGGCGGAGTTCACCGTGCGGGAGCTCGCCGAGCTGGTGCGTGAGGCCGCGGGGGTCGACGTCCCGATCACGTTCGCCCCGCTGCCCCAGGACGATCCCACCCGCCGCCGCCCCGACATCACCCGGGCCGGGGCGGTCCTCGGCTGGCGGCCCGAGGTGCCGCTCCGCGAGGGGGTCGAGCGGCTGGTCGCCTGGTACCGGGCGGGACGCCCGGCGCCGGCGCGCCTCCCGGACCGGTGAGCGCGCCCTGGGCGGCGGTGGTCGTGAACTACGAGGCGGGTGACGCGCTCACCGCCTGCGTCACCTCCCTCCTCGCCGACGACTCGGCCGGTGGTGCGCCCGAGGTCGTGGTCGTGGACAACGGCTCGACCGACGGGTCCGTGGCCCGGTTGCGTGCCGACCATCCCGACGTCGCGGTGATCACCCCCGGCACCAACGCCGGGTACGCAGCCGCCGCCAACCGGGGGATCGCCGCGACGACCGCGGCGGTGGTCGCCGTGTGCAACCCCGACCTCGTCGTGCGCCCGGGTACGGGCGCGGCGATGCTCGGCGCGTTCGCCGACCCCGGGGTGGCGGCGGCCGGGCCGCGGATCCTGGAGCCCGACGGCACGACCTACCCCTCGGCCCGGCGCGACCCGGGGCTCGCGGTCGCGGTGGGCCACGCGGCGTTGGGCCGGATCCGGCCCGACAACCGCTGGACCCGGGCCTACCAGGGGCGCGACGCCGACCCCGGGGTCGCCCGCGACGTCGACTGGGTGTCGGGTGCCGCGGTGTGGTGTCGCCGCCGGGCCCTGGCCGACGTCGGCGGGTGGGACGAGGGCTACTTCATGTACCTCGAGGACGTCGATCTCGCCTGGCGCCTGCGCGGGGCGGGGTGGCGGATCCGCTACGAGCCCGCCGGCGTGGTCGTGCACGAGCAGGGTCGCTCCACGCGACGCCACCCCGTGCGCATGGTGGTGGCCCACCACCGCGCCTCGCTGCGGTTCTGCGCCCGCCGCTGGCACGGCGTCCGCCGCCTGCTGCTCGTCCCGGCGGCCGGGTTCCTCGGGGTCCGGGCGGGCGTGGCGGCCCTGGGAGCGGCCCTGGCGGCCCGCCGGCAGCGCCGGGGCGGCCCAACCGGCAGCCGGTAACCTCAGGAGCCGCATGGTCCGCCTCCGCCGCCCGAAGAACCGCGCCGCCCTGCGGGCCCGGGCGCGCCGCCCGCAACGGCGGGGCGGTGGCGGCTGGTTCACCGCGACCGTGACGGTGATCGTCCTGGTCGGCGTCATCGGCACGGTGCTCGCCGCCGGGCTGTTCTCGGGCCGCGACTCCGCCGCCGCCGGCCCCTCGCCGCCCACCCCCGAGAACCCGTCGGGCGACCACTGGCACGCAGCCCTGGGCGCCTCCGTGTGCGGCGAGTGGCTGCCCAACCCGGCCGAGTTCGAGACCGCCGCCGACAGCGTGGGGGTCCGCACCGGGATCCACACCCACGGCGACGGGTTCATCCACATCCACCCCTTCTCCTCGAGCGAGGGCCTCGACAACGCCACGCTCGGGCGCTTCCTCGACTACGGGGGCTGGTCGGCGTCCTCCGACGAGCTCTCGCTGTGGACCGGCCCGACGGCCGATCCGACCAAGACCCGGTGGAAGGACGGCGACCGCTGTCCCGACGAGAACGGCAACCCGGGCAAGGGGCAGCCGGGCCGGGTCGTGTTCGAGGTCAACTGCAAGCCGGAGTCCTCCGATCCCGCCGACCACCGGCTGGCCGACCAGGAGGTGATCACCCTCGCGTTCGTGGCCAAGGGCCAGGACGTGGGGCCGCCCCCGAACGCCCAGTCGGCGCCCGACAACGACGGCGCAGCGGCGGCCCCCATCGACCGGAAGAGCTGCCGGCCGTCGGCGGCGAGCAACCCGGGGCTGCCGCCGACGTCCACCCCCACGGTCCCTGCGACCGTCCCCACGACCCAGCCGTGAAGGCGGTCGTCCTCGTCGGGGGCGAAGGCACCCGCCTCCGGCCCCTGACCCTCGCGACTCCCAAGCCCCTGCTGCCGATCGCGAACCAGCCGTTCCTCGAGCGCCAGCTCGGGTGGCTGGCGGCGCACGGTGTGACCGAGGTCGTGCTCTCACTCGGGTACCTCCCCGACGCGTTCGTCGCCCACTTCCCCGACGCCACCTACGCCGGGGTGCGGATCCGCTACGCGGTGGAGCCCGAGCCCCGGGGCACGGCCGGCGCGATCCGCTTCGCCGCCGACGTCGCCGGCATCGACGAGCGCTTCGTCGTCTGCAACGGTGACGTGCTCACGGCGCTCGACCTCGGGGCGCTCGTGGCCTTCCACGACGCCCGGGGTGCCGCGGCGACGATCCACCTGGTGCGGGTCGCCGACCCCTCGGCGTTCGGGGTGGTCCCCACCTTCGACGACGGCGAGGTGAAGGCCTTCGTCGAGAAGCCACCCCCGGGGCAGGCGCCGACCGACTGGATCAACGCCGGCACCTACGTGCTCGAGCCCTCCGTCGTCGAGCGGATCCCGGCCGGGATCAACGTGTCGATCGAGCGGGAGACCTTCCCGCGCATGCTGGACCAGCGGGGTCGGCTCTACGCGTGGGCGAGCGACGGCTACTGGATCGACATCGGGACCCCCGAGAAGTACCTCGCCGCCCACCTCGACGTGCTCGGGGGCGCGCTCGGCCCGGTGCCGGTGGCGGGTGCGCACGAGGTGGATCCGGGGATCTGGCTCGAGCCCGGGGCGGTGGTCGATCCCTCGACCCGGCTCGTCCCGCCCGTGCTCGTCGGCCGGGACGCGGCCGTGGGCCCGGGCGCCTGGGTCGCGGGGAGCACGATCGGGGCGGGGGCGACGGTCGGGTACGGCGCCCGGGTCACGGGCTCGGTGCTCCACACTGATGCCGTCGTCGGCCGCGCCGCCGAGGTCACCGATTCCGTGCTCGGCCCGGGTGTGGTCGTGCCCGACGCCGCCGTGGTGCGGTCCGAGCTGTGCGTGCAGGAGGGGTCATGAAGGTGATGGTGACGGGCGGGGCCGGGTTCATCGGCTCGACCCTGGTCGATCGGCTGCTCGCCGACGGCCACGACGTCGACGTGGTCGACGACCTCTCGAGCGGCGCGCTGGCCAACCTGGCCGACGCGCGGTCGCGTCGCCCGAGTCGGTGCACGTTCCACCGGCTCGACCTGCGCTCACCGGGGCTGGTCGAGCTCATCGGCCACCGGCGCCCCGAGGTGATCATGCACCTCGGGGCCCAGATGGACGTGCGGGTGTCGGTCGCCAAGCCGCTGTTCGACGCCGAGGTCAACATCCTCGGCTCGCTGAACGTCTGTCAGGGCGCGGTCGCGGCCGGGACCCGCAAGGTCGTGTTCGCGGGGTCGGGCGGCACCCTCTACGGCGAGCCCGAGACGATCCCGGTGGGGGAGGGGCACTCGCAGCACCCGCTGTCGCCCTACGGCGTGTCGAAGAAGGCGGTGGGTGACTACCTGCACTACTACCGCGAGGTGCAGGGACTCGACGCCACCGTGCTCGCACTCGCCAACGTCTACGGGCCGCGCCAGGACCCGCACGGTGAGGCCGGGGTGGTGGCGATCTTCGCCGGGAAGCTCCTGGCCAAGGAGCGGGCCACCGTGTTCGGCGACGGCAGCCAGACCCGCGACTTCGTGTTCGTCGACGACGTGGTCGACGCCTTCGTGAAGGCGATCGACGCCGGCGGTGGCCTCACCTGCAATATCGGCACCGGGATCGAGACCAGCGTGCAGACCCTGTTCGACACGATGGCCCGCCTGGCCGGGTTCCCCGAGCCGCCGCGCTACGCGCCAGCCCGGACCGGCGAGCTGGCCCGCAACGCGCTCGACCCCGGGCGCGCCGCGACCCACCTCGGCTGGCGGCCGCAGGTCGACATGGAGACCGGCCTGGCCCGCACCCTCGCCTGGTTCCGGGACCGGCGCGCGGCCGGTCGCTGACCCGATTGCCGGTGCGACCGCCCGCGCGGCGGGCCGCAGCTCAGCGGTGCACGCGGAGTGCGTCGAGCGGAACCGCCGGCCGGGCGCGTGGCGAGTACCCGGTGTCGGGCCGTCCCACGAGGATCAGCGCGGCGGGTGACCACTCGTCGGGCAGGCGCAGGGCGGCGCGTGCGGCCTCGGGGCAGAAGATCGGGGCTGCGACCCAGCACGAGGCCAGGTCCGCGTCGGCGGCGGTGAGCATCAGGTTCTCCACGGCGGCACCGAGCGACAGCAGCGCCATGCCCCACTCCGCCCGCCGGCGGGCCTCGTCGGGGTAGCGGTCGAGGCCGTCCCACGTGAGGCACCCGAGGACGAGCGCGGGGGCGGTGGTGAGCTTGACCCGCGACGCCTCGACCAGCCCGTCGATGCGGGCCGGGTCCACGCCGTCGGCGCCGAGGTCGTGACGCCACTGCTCGCCCATCCCGCGCGCGAGGTCGGCCTTCCCTTCCGGGGTGTCGACGACCACGAAGCGCCACGGGCGGGAGTGGTGCGGGGCGGGGGCGAGGCACGCGGCGGTCACGAGCGCGTCGAGCGTCACCCGGTCCACCGGATCGGGGGCGAAGGCGCGGATCGACCGCCGGGCCTCGACGAATGCAGGGACGGTCACGGGCAGCTCCCTCACCGGAACAGGTCGTCCTGGGGGTTGCGCACGAGGTCGCGGGCGGCACCGGCGCCGAACCAGGTGGGGTCGAGCCCGCGGACGATCGCGACGGGCACCCCGGCCGCCTTGCCCATGACGAGCTCGGCGGCGCCCGCGATCTCGTCGGCGACCGCAACCTCGGTGACCTGCAGCACCCGTCCGAGCGCGTCGGCCGATCCCCGCAGGTCGACGATCGCCGCGATGCCGGCGACGCCGATGGCGACGTCGGTGAGCCCGAGACGCCATGGTCGCCCGAAGGTGTCGGACACGACCACGGCGACGTCCACGCCGTGGCGGGCCCGGAGCGCATTGCGGATGTGGTGGGCCGAGGAGTCGGGATCGACCGGGAGCAGCGCCGCCTGCCCGGCCTCGACGTTCGAGAGGTCGATGCCGGCGTTGGCGCACACGAAGCCGTGGTGGGTCTCGCTGATGACGAGGTCGCCGCGCCGGCGCACGATCCGGCGGGACTCCGCCTCGATCAGCGCGTGGCGGGCGGACCGGTCCTCGTGGTCGAGTGGCACGAGCCGGCCCTCGGCCTTGGACACGATCTTCTGGGTGACGACGAGGCAGTCGCGGTCGAGGACCGGGGTGCCCTGGTCGGTGGCGGCCGCGGCGACGAGGTCGGCGATCTCGTCGCCCGGACGCACCTCGCCGATCCCGTGGACGGGGACGATCTCGACCCGGGCGGTCACGCGAGCGCCCCGATCGTGGTGCGGGCCAGGGCTGCGGCCACGCCGATGTCGCGCATCATCGTGTCGGTGACCACCGGGCGCACCCCCTCGGCCGCGACGCGGTCGGCGTCGGCGGCGTCGACGGCGTCGATCACCAGGGTTGCGCAGATGTCGCGGTACGCCCGGGCGATCCCGACGCTCGACACCTCGATCCCGAGGGGAGCCATGAGCCGGTCGGCCGGCCCCTTGACCGGCGCGCCGCCGACGATGGGGCTCACCGCCACCACCCGGTCGCGACGGGCGACGAGGCGCTCGCGGATGCCGGGCACGGCGAGGATCGGGCCGATCGAGATCACCGGGTTGCTCGGGCAGACCACGATCGTGTCGGCCGCGTCGAGGGCGTCGAGCACGCCGGGCGCCGCGGCCGCGTCGGCGGCCCCGGCGAACGCCACTGCGGTCACCGCGGGTGTGCAGCGCTCGCGCACGAACCACTCCTGCATGGCGAGGGTCCGGGGTGGCCCACCGGTGTCGTCGACCACCGTGATCCGCGTGGCGACGCGGTCGTCGGTCATTGGGAGCAGGTGGAGGTGCAGGCCCCAGGCCCGGGCGATCTCGGCGGTGACGGCGTGGAGTGGGGCACCCGCGTGCAGGCGCTCGGTCCGGAACAGGTGGGTGGCGAGGTCGCGGTCGCCCAGTCCGAACCAGGTCGGGCCGCCGTAGCGGGCGAGCGCCCCGAGAGTGGCGAAGGTCTCGCCGGCCAGGCCCCAGCCCCGGTCCTGGTCGTGGGCGTCGGCCAGCGTGTAGGTGACGCTGTCGAGGTCGGGGCAGACCCGCAGGCCGAAGAAGTCGTCGTCGTCGGCGGTGTTCACCACCGCGGTCACCGACGCCGGGTCGACGACCTCGACCAGGCCGCGCAGGAAGCGGGCGGCCCCCACTCCTCCGGCCAGGGCGGCGATCACCCGCCGGACAGTACCGGGACCCCGGGTCGGGGGTCGTCCCGGATCAGGTCGGGGCGGGTGCGGCGGGTGCGGCGTCGGGTGTACCGGGCGTGTCGGGGTGGCGGCTGCGGCGGACGGTCTGGACGGCCGCGGCGGTGGCGGCGAGGAGCACCACTCCGCCCGCGATCACGCCGCCCCAGCCCATGAGCGTGGCGCCGTCGTGGTCGGCGGCGTCGAGGACCAGGTAGGCGACGTAGGCCACGTAGGAGAGCGCAAGGGCGACCCCCTCCCAGCGGGCCACCGAGAACCGGCTCCAGCACATGGGCACGAGGACGATCGCAGCGGCGATCATCACCGGGATGTCGACCCGCCGGGCTGCGTCGCCCACGGCGATCGACCCGCTGGCGACGGAGGCCACGCCGAGAACGAACAGCAGGTTGAAGATGTTGGAGCCCAAGACGTTGGCCACCGCGATGTCGCGCTCACCCCGGATCGCGGCGAGCACGCTGGTCGCAAGCTCGGGCAGCGAGGTTCCCACCGCGACCACGGTGAGGCCGATCACGAGCTCGCTGACCCCGAGCGCGGTGGCGGCGTCGGTCGCCGCGGTCACGAGCAGGCGGCCGCCGACCACGAGGAGGGCGAGGCCCACGACGATCTGGCCGACGAGCCACCACACCGGCCGCCGGGCGGTGGGTCGCTCGACCGCGTCGACCTCGGCGTCGTACTCGGCGAGCACATCGGGCCGCTCGCGCCGGGCCACGCGGAGCAGCCACACCATGTAGACGACCATGGCGCCGACGAGCAGCAGCCCGTCGACCCTGCCGATGCGGCCGTCGAGCGCCATGACCACGAGCGCGACCGACACCGCGACCATGATCGGGATCTCCCGGCGCAGCAGCCGCTGGGCCACGACGAGGCCGCTGATCACTGCGCTCACCCCGAGGATCAGCAGCACGTTCACGGTGTTGCTGCCCACGACGTTGCCCAGGGCGATGCCGGGTTGGTCCGACACCGCGGCGTCGAGGCTGACCACGAGCTCGGGCGCCGAGGTGCCGAGGGCCACGACGGTGAGACCGACGACCACGGCCGAGACGCCGAGCCGGGAGGCGAGGGTGGCCGCGCCCCGCACGAGCAGGTCGGCCCCACCCACGAGGACGACGAGTCCGCCGATGAACGCGACGACGGTCCAGACGGTCATGCCGTCATGATGCCAACCCGGGTCGGCGCCGCCCGCTATGGGCGGCGACGCAGGGGTCAGGCTTCGGTGGTGCTCCGGCCGACGAGGGCCCGGGCCCGCCTGGTGGCGGCGCCGACGACCCGCTCGGCCTGGGCCTGCGCCTGCTCGACCACCGGCTGGACCCGGCCGGCAGCGTCGCCGATGCGGTCCCGGCCGGCGCCGGCGACCTGGCCGCTGCGGGTCCGGAGCTCGCGCAGCGCCTGCTCCGTCCGGGTCCGGACGTCGTCGGCGAGCGCCTCGGCCTGGGTGCGGGCCCGGCCCGCGAGGCCGACGGCGGTGGTCCGGGCCTTGCCGGTGGCCTCGACCGCGGTGCCGGCGGCCTGCCCGGCGAGGCCGGTGGAGCGCGACCAGGCGGCCCGGGCGACGTCGCCCACCCGGGTCACGGCCTCGTCGGCCCAGGCCGGGACGGCGATCGGACCCGACGCCGCCGGCGCGGGGCCGGTGGAGCCGGAGTCGGGTGCGGGGGAGTCGGGGGTGGGGATGTCGGTGGTGGGGATGTCGGTGGTGGCCATGGTGCTCCTCGGACGTGGGGGCCGGCGGGGGAACCGGCAGTGGGGTGTGCTTGCAAGATAGCGCAGAGTGCTAACTCTTGCAAGCACCCCGGGGGGCCACGCCCGGTCCGGTCGACGCCGGTATCCTCCGGGTGCGCCATGGCCGATCCCCCCGACTCCGTGACGGGCCCACCGCCGGGGGATCCGCGGGTCGAGGACCCGGTCCTCGCCCCGGCCGACGACCTCGTGGTCGACGATCCTGGCCCCGAGACCCCGCCGGTGGTGGTGGCCGTCGTCGTGACCCACGACCCCGGGCCCGAGCTCGAGGATGCCCTGGCCTCCCTGGGCGCCCAGGACTACCCGGGGCTGCGGGTGCTGGTCGTCGACGCCGCCTCGGGCGCCGATCCCACCGACCGGGTCCTCGCCGTCGTCCCCGACGCCCGGGTGCGCCGCACCCGCGCCGACGGTTTCGCCGAAGCGGCCAACGAGGCGCTCTCGGTGGCCGAGCAGGCGGCCTTCCTCTGCTTCTGCCACGACGATGTCCGGCTCGAGCCCGACGCCGTCCGCATCCTGGTCGAGGAGGCGTACCGGTCGAACGCCGCCGTCTGCGGCCCGAAGCTGGTGGAGTACGACCGGCCCGAGGTGCTGCTCGAGGTGGGGCGGTCGATCGACCGCTTCGGCGGTGCCCACACCGGCATCGAGCCGGGGGAGCTCGACCAGGAGCAGCACGACGCCGTCCGCGACGTGTTCTACGTGCCGAGCGCGACCATGCTCGTGCGGGCCGACCTGTTCCACACCCTCGGCGGGTTCGACGCCGAGGCGTTCCCGGGCTCCGAGGATCTCGACCTGTGCTGGCGGGCCCGGCTCGCCGGTGCGCGCGTGATGGCCGTGCCCGACGCCCGGGTCGGTCACCGTGAGGCCGGGAACGTCCGGGCGGTCGGCGATCCGGCCGAGGTGCGGGCCCGGGCCCGCCGGCGGCTCCGCACGGCGTTCACCTGCTACTCGACCGGATCGCTCGTGTGGATCGTGCCACTCGGGCTCGTGGTGTCGACCCTCGAGGTGCTGGCCTTCCTGTTCAGTCGCCGCCGGACCGAAGCCGTGGCCGAGGCCCGGGCGTGGTGGTGGTGCCTCGGGCACCCCGGCCGAATCCGGCCGTCGCGGCGTCGGGCCCAGCGGCTCCGGACCGTCCACGACCTCGACCTCTGGGAGCTGCAGGTCGGCTGGGTGGCCCGCCTGCGCTCGTTCCTCGCCCATCACCACGCCGACGAACGAGTGGAGTCCATCGGCGACCGGGTCCGGCTTTGGAGTGACCGCACGGCCGACGGCCTCCGCCACCCCGGGACTCTCGCCGCCGCCGCGTTCCTCGTGGTCCTCGTGATCGGCTCGCGCGCGGTCATCGCCGACGGCGTCCCCGCGGTCGGGACGCTGGTGCCGTGGGTCGGGGTCGGGCCCGCCCTCGACGCCTTCACCTCGGCCTGGCGCGACACGGGGCTCGGCGCCCCGGTCCCTGCGTCGGGTGCGCTGGCCGTGGTCGCCGGCCTGACCACCGCCACCCTGGGGCATCCCGGCCTCGCCCAGACCCTGGCCGTGCTCGGGGCGTTCGTCGTGGGACCGCTCGGGGTGGCCCGGCTCCTGCGGCGCCTCGGCGCCACCCGGGGTCCGGCGGTGGCCGGCGCCGTGCTCTACGGCGTCAGCCCGGTCATCCGCAACGCGTTCGCCGGTGGGCGCCTCGGTGCGGTCGTCCTCTACGCGACCGCCCCGTTCCTCGTCCTGACCTTCGTGCGGGCCGCCGGCTTCGCCGGGCCGACCGCGGGTGACCGGCGCGGTCGGGCGCTCCTCGGGCTCGCCAGCCTCGCCGCCCTCACCATCGCGTTCGCACCGACGGCGGCGCTGTTCCTCGTCCTCGTGGCGGTGGCCGCCCTGCTCGGGTCGCTGTGCACCGGGCGTGACGTCGGTGCGGCGGCGCGTGGCCTCGCGATCGCGGTGGCGGGCACCGTGGGCGCGCTGGTCCTGCTGTTCCCGTGGTCCCTCTCGGCCCGGGACCTCGTCGACGATCCGGCGGCGTTCGGCGTTGCGCTGCGGGTCCCCGACCTCGAGCTCGGGACGGTCCTGCGCTTCGCCACCGGACCGGCCGGTGCCGGCGTCGCGAGCCTCGGGGTCTACGCCACGGCGCTGTTCGCGCTCGCGGTGGCGCGCGGACCCCGGCTCGCGTGGGTGGCCCGGGCGTGGTTCCTCGTCGCGGCGGGTGTCGCGGCGGTGTTCGTGCCTTCGCGGGTGTGGCCCGACGCTGCCGTGCCCCCACCCGAGGGGGCACTGGTCGCAGCGGCCCTCGGGCTCGCGGTCGCGGCTGGGCTCGGCGTCGGGGCGTTCGGCGAGGAGCTGCGCCGGGCCCGCTTCGGGTGGCGGCAGCTCGGCGCGGTGGTCGCGGCGGGCGGGGTGGTCCTCGCGTCGCTCGGGTTCGTCGCCGATGCGGTCGACGGTCGGTGGCACGCCGCGCGGTCGGGTTGGAACGACCCCCTCGCCTTCACCGCCGATCGACCGCCGGCGGGCGCCTTCCGCATCCTCTGGCTCGGCGACGCGGCGGTGCTCCCGACCGATCCGTTCCCCGTACGCGACGGCGTCGCATACGCGCTCACCGTCGACGGCGCGGGCGACGTGCGGTCGGTGCCGAGGGCGCCGGCGGCCGCCGCCGACGCCGTGCTGGCCGACGCCGTCGGCCTCGCGCTCGACGGCCGCACGAACCGCCTCGGACGCATCGTGGCGCCCATGGGGGTGCGCTACGTGGCCGCCCCGGTGCGCAACGGTCCCGCCGGCCCGGAGCGCCAGGCGGTCCCGGGACTGCGGTCCCGGCTCGCGGACCAGCTCGACCTCGCGGAGCTCGGGACCGAGCGGGGCCTGGTCCTCTACGAGAACACGGCCTGGTTCCCGGGCCGGGGCGTGGTCGCGGCCGCCGACGCCGATGCCGTGCCCGCCGGCGACCGCGCCGCGATCCCGGCGTCGCTCGGCACCGACCTCGCCGGGGCCGTCACGCCCCTCGGGGCCGGACCGGCGGGACCGGGCCTGGTGGTGGCGGCCGAGGCGTTCGCGTCGGCGTGGACGGCGACCGTGGCCGGCCGCCCGCTCCGGCACGCCGAGAGCTTCGGCTGGGCCAACAGCTGGGTGCTCCCGCGCCGGGGCGAGGTGGCGCTGCGCTACGACGACCAGTGGCCGACCCGACTGATGATCGCCGGCCAGGCCGTGCTGTGGCTGGTCGTCGCGGCGGTCGGCTGGACCGGCCGGCGGCGGCGGGTCCCGGTCACCGGCGCCCGGCTCAGCCGGGTGGAGCGCCGGGAGCAGGCCGACGAACGGCGGCGGGCGCGTGACGCGATGCAGGACCGGCGTCGGCGCGACGACCTCGACGACGACTTCTGGGCGCAGGCGTGAGCGGTCCGGTCGATCCCCGCGACCCGCTCGGATCCGCCCCGGATCCGGCCAGGGGTGGCGACTGGTGGCGCATCGCGAGCGACGCCCGGGGTGACGACGCGTTCGACGACGCGTTCGCCGACGAGTTCGCCGACGAGTTCGCCGACGAGTCCGACACTGCGCCCGAGCCCGACCCGTTCGCGGTGTTCGACGACCCCGTGGACGACGCCTCGTCGGACGCCGGCTGGGCCGACGACGACTGGGCGGACGGTGACCCCGGTGATGCCGGTGATGCCGGTGATGCCGGTGATGCCGGTGGCGCATCGGGAGCGGGGCGGGTCCCGCCGCCGGGCGCCGGGCGCGCCGCCCGGGTCGTGACGGTGGCGGTCCTCGCTGCCCTGCTCGCGGGCGCGATCGTGCTCGACCGCCGGTCGCCCGGCGCCGATCCGGCCCGGGTGACCACCCCCGGCCTCGCCGGTCCCGAGGTCCCGGGGGACGACGCCCTGTCGGTGGCCTGGTACTGCCCGGCGGGCACGGCGGTTGCGGGTGGGGCCACCGAGGAGACGGTGTTCATCGCCAACCTCTCGCCCGGCGCCATCACCGCCGACGTCACGGTGGACGCCGCCTCGACCGAGGCGACCACCCAGCGGGTCGAGGTGGGCGCGTACGGACGGCGGGCCGTCCGGGTGGGGACGGTGGCTCGCGTGGGGGCACCCGGCGTGGTGGTCGAGGTGGTGGGTGGCGCCGCCGTCGTGGAGCACGAGATCCGGGGCGCGGACGATCTCGCGATGAGCCCGTGCGCCCGGACCGCGTCGCGACGCTGGTACTTCGCCGCCGGGGGCACCGCCCGGGGTGCGGCCCAGGTGCTCGAGCTGTTCAACCCGTTCGGCGACGACGCCATCGTCGACATCGGCTTCGTCACCGACTCCGGCGTGCAGGAACCCCAGGCGCTGCAGGGGATCGTGGTCGGGCGCCGCTCGAAGATCGTGGTTCCCGTGACCGACGTCGTCCCCCGCCAGGAGCGCGTCGCCACGGTGGTCCGGGCCAGGGCCGGGCGCATCGTCGCCGAGCAGATCCGGTCGTTCGCGGGCGCCGACGGCGTCAACGGCCTCACACTGTCCCTCGGGAGCCCGGCACCGCGGCGTGAGTGGATCCTCCCCCTGCCCGTGGCCGCCACCGGGGTCGTGGGGGCGGTCGCCATCGCCAACTTCGGTCTGGTCCCGGCCACCGCCGAGGTGGCGGTGCTGCTCTCGGGCGGGGGCTCGCTCGCCCCCGAAACGGTCGACGTCCCCACCCGCTCGGTGGTGCGGTTCGATCCGAGCGCCCGGATCCCGGCGGGGACCACTGCGGCCGTGGTGGTCCGGGTGCCCGACGGGGGCCGGGTCGTGGCCGAGTCGATCGTGACCTCGGGGGGAGGCTCGGCGACGGACGGCGGCGCGGCGGTCGCGGCCCGCCGGTGGGCGTTGGCCGGCGCGCCGACCGGCGCGTTCTCGGCCGTGGTCGCGGTGAACCCGGGGCAGGGACCGGTGACGGTCGAGGTGCTCGCCTACAAGGCCGGCGACCCCGTCGGCCCGCGCAGCGCACCCGCGCAGGTCGTGCCACCGGGCCGCGTCGCGCGCTTCGACCTCGCCGAATGGGGGATCACCCCGGGTCAGGTCCTGGTGGTGTCGGCCGACGGTCCGATCGTGGTCGGGCGCGACACCTACCTGGGCGCGGTGTCCCTCGCGACCGCCGTGCCGTTCCGGGACTGACGTGCTCAGCCGTCTCCTGATCGCCGCGGTGCTGATCGTCGTGGTGGTCGCCGTCGCCGCGGTGAGCCGCCGCGCCCGCCCCGGACCGCCGCCCCGGACTGCGGCGCCGGTGCCTGCGCAGCTCGACCGGACCGACTTCCCGCGGCCCGACGCGCCGTGGCTGGTCGCCTACTTCTGGGCGCGGACCTGCGACTCGTGCGTGGGTCTGGCGGCCAAGGTGGCGGTGCTGGAGTCGACCGACGTCGCCACGTGCGCGCTCGAGGCGACCGACGACCGTGCGCTGCACCAGCGGTACGCGATCGCGGCGATCCCGTTGATCCTGGTCGCCGACGCCGCCGGGGTGGTGCGCCACCACACGCTCGGAGCCGTCAGCGCGACCGACCTGTGGGCCGCCCTCGCCGACGTCCGCTCAGGTGGGGGCGTCGAACCGGGCGGAGGGCTCGAGCACTGACGGCTCGCCGGCCTCGCCCGCCGGGGGCAGATCGGTCTCCCCGGGCCGGACCTCGGTGACGGTGCCGTCGGCCCGGCGCATGCGGCGGAACCCACCGGCCCGTCGTCCCATGGCGCCGTCGACCAGGCGGCTGACCTCGGCGCCGTCGATGGTCTCGTGCGCGAGCAGGGCCCGGGCCACGGCGTCGAGGCCGGGTCGGTGCTCCAGGAGGATCGCCCGGGCCCGCTGCTCCTCGTCGCGCAGGATCCGCTCGACCTCTTCGTCGATCACGCGGGCGGTCTCGTCGGAGTAGTCACGCGTGTGCATGAGGTCCTCACCGAGGAACACCGGACCCTGACCGCCCCACGCCATCGGGCCGATGCGCTCCGACATGCCCCACTCACGGGCCATCTTGCGGGCGAGCTCGGTCACGCGCACGAGGTCGTTCTGGGCCCCGGTCGAGAGATGGCCGAACACGAGCTCCTCGGCGAGCCGACCTCCGAGCGCGACCCCGATGGAGTCCTGGACGAACTCCTGGGTGTAGATGTGGCGCTCCTCGGTGGGGAGCTGCTGGGTCACCCCGAGGGCCATGCCCGTCGGCAGGATCGTCACCTTGTGCACCGGGTCGGCGTTGTCGAGCACGTAGGCCAGCACTGCGTGCCCGCCCTCGTGGTAGGCGACGACCTCCTTCTCCTCCTCGGTGAGCGCCATCGACTCGCGCTTGAGGCCCATCAGCACGCGGTCGCGGGCGTTCTCGAAGTCCTCGGTGTGGACGAGGGTGGCGCCGCGGCGCACGGCGAACAGCGCCGCCTCGTTGACGAGGTTGGCGAGGTCGGCCCCGCTCATGCCGGGTGTGCCCCGGGCGACGATGTCGATGTCGACGTCGTCGGAGACCTTCTTGTTCTCGAGGTGGACCCGCAGGATCGCGACGCGCTCGTCCTGGGTGGGGAGGGGCACCACGATCTGACGGTCGAACCGGCCGGGCCGGAGCAGGGCGGGGTCGAGCACGTCGGGCCGGTTGGTCGCCGCCATCATCACGATGCCCTCGGTCGCCTCGAAGCCGTCCATCTCGGCGAGCATCTGGTTGAGGGTCTGCTCGCGCTCGTCGTGCCCACCGCCGAGGCCGGCGCCGCGCTTGCGCCCGATTGAGTCGATCTCGTCGACGAAGATGATCGCCGGGGCCTGCTTCCGAGCGGTCTGGAACAGGTCGCGGACGCGGGCGGCCCCGACCCCCACGAACATCTCCATGAAGTCCGAGCCCGTGACCGACACGAACGGGACCCCGGCCTCGCCGGCGACGGCCCGGGCGATCAGGGTCTTGCCGGTTCCCGGGGGCCCGACGAGCAGGACGCCCTTCGGGATGCGGGCCCCGATGTCCTTGAACTTCGCCGGGTGCTTGAGGAAGTCGACGACCTCGGCGATCTCGGCCTTGACCGGCCCGTACCCGGCGACGTCGTCGAACTGGGTCTTGGGCTTCTCGGTCGAGTACACCTTCGCCCGGCTCCGGCCGATGCTCATCAGGCCGTTCGCCTGCGAGGCGCCCCGGCGCATGATCCACATGAACAGCCCGACGATCACGAGGATCGGGAGCATCAGCGGGAGGATGCTGTCGAGGAAGATGTTGGGCTGGTCGCTCGTGTAGACGAGCGTCACGCCTTGCTCGTCGAGCAGGTCGAGCGTGCGCTCGGGCAGGTCGTCGTTGGGCCCGTCGGTGGCGAAGGTCTCGGCGCCGTCGACCTTCTCCCGGAACTTGCCGGTGATGTCGCCCGAGGTCTTGTTGAACGTGACCTTCTGGACCTGACCGGCGTTGACCTGCTCGATGAACTGCGAGTACGACAGCGACTTCGCGCCCGAGTCCGACTGCGACAGGTTGGGGACGAAGAAGACGAGGGCCAGGAGCCCGATCAGCAGCCAGGGCAGGAACCGCAGCCACGAGGGACCGGAGCGCCCGGTGCCGCCCGGCGGGGCGCCCTCGGGGCGGCGCCCGGGGGGCGGCTCGGTCGGCGGTCGGGACATGCAGCCATGGTAGGGGCCTCGGCCGGGATCCGGACCACGGGGTCGCGCCGAGCGCCCGGCCCGCCCGGCCCTGCTCCGCCCCCGCATAGCATCGCCGAGTGAGCCCCGACGTCGGCCCGGTGGCCCGACCCCGCCTGCGTTGGGGCCTGCCCGACGTGCTCGTCGCGTGGCTCGGCGGCATCGTCGGCGCGTTGCTGTTCCTGGCGTTCGCGGGCGCCGCCGACCCGACCCTCGCCGATCGGGCCGCGTCCGACGACGTGCCTGCGTGGTTCGTGTTCGGGGCCCTGCTCGCCCAGAACACCGCGATCGTGCTCGTGCTGGTGTTCATGTCGGAGCGCAAGGGCCGGGGTTCCCTCGCCCGCGACTACGGGCTCGTGTCGCCCTTCCGGCGCCTCAGCACCGGCGCCGTGGCGGGGTGGATCGCGGCCGGGGCTGCGCTCTCGGTCGCGTCGGGCATCCTGCTGCGGCCCATCGCGGAGCTGGCCGATCTCGACGAGTCGGCGCAGCAGGTGTCGCGGACGGTCGAGCGGGCCGGCCCCGGGTCGCTCGTCGTGCTGCTCGTCGGGATCGTCGTGGTCGCACCCCTGGTCGAGGAGCTGCTCTTCCGGGGCGCGCTGTTGCGCGCGCTGCAGCGCCGGTGCTCGGTCCCGGTCGCCGTGGTGGTGTCGGCAGTGCTGTTCGCCGGCGTCCACGTCGTGGGGGATCCCGGCTCGTACTACGTCGTGCCCGGTCTGCTCCTCCTCGGCCTCGTGACCGGGTGGCAGGCGGCCCGGTCGGGGGATCTCGCCCGCCCGCTCCTGCTGCACGTGGGCTTCAACCTGCTCTCCGCGGTCAGCCTCGCGCTGCTCTGATCCCAACCGGCTGATCCCACCCGGCGCCGCAGCGACCGCGACCGGGTCCCGCGGCGGTCCGGGACGCCCGCACTGCAAGACTCCGGGCTGTGCCGACACCCATCGGGCTCGACGACCGCCGCGATCCGGACCCGCCGCCCGCGGCGGTCCGGCGGCGCCTCCGTCCGGCGTCCGGGTGGTGGTGGCACCTCGACGACTGGCTCGGGCTCGTGGTCGCGGTGGCCTGCGCGGCGTTCGTGGCGGTGCTGCTCGAGCCCGGTCTCCTGCTGCGCGACACGACCCCCAACGGCGGCGATCTCGGTGCGCACGTCTGGTGGCCCGCCTACCTGCGCGACCACCTCCTCCCGTGGCGGCTCTCGGGCTGGTCCCCCGACTTCTACGCCGGGTTCCCGGCCGGACGCTTCTACTTCCCCGTCCCGGCCCTGACGGTGGTCGGCCTCGACCTCGTCATGCCCTACAACGTCGCGTTCAAGATGGTCGTGGCCCTCGGCCCCGTCCTCGTGCCCCTCGGCGCCTACGTGTTCGCCCGGGGCCTGCGGGCCCCGAACCCCACGCCGGCCGCCTTCGCGGTCGCCGCCACCGCATTCCTGTGCTTCACGGGCGACCCCGGCACCACCCCGGCGGCCCAGGTGATCGCGTTCAACCAGCGGATCATGGGGGGCACGCTGGCCAGCACGCTCGCCGGTGAGTTCTCGTTCACGCTCGCGATCGCCCTCGCCCTGTTCTTCTTCGGCACGCTCGCGATCGCGTTGCGCACCGGGCGCCATCTGTGGCTGCCGGCGGTGCTGCTCGGGCTGTGCCTGACGAGCCACCTCGTCGTCGGCGTGTTCGCCGGCGTCGGGGCGCTCGTCGTCTGGGCCTTCCACCGCCCGGTCCGGTCGTTCACCCGGGCGGCGGCGATCGGCACCGTCGGCGTGGCGTTGAGCGCTGTGTGGGTGGTGCCCCTGCTGAGCACGCTCTCGGTCACCACCGACATGCGCTACGGGCCGATCGGGGTCGACCCGCCCGAGGGCCAGGGCTTCGGCGCGTACCTGTTCCCGTCGTACTTCTTCGCGCCGGCGTCGTGGGCGCCGTACCGCTGGGGCGCCGGGCTGCTGATCGCAGTGGCGGTGGTCGCCGCGGTGCTGTGGCTGCGGCGCTCGACGCTGGTCGTCCTGGTCCTCACCGTGGCCTGTGGCCTGGTGTTCCGATTCTGGACCGATCTCGGCAGCCACGTGTGGAACCTGCGGGTGCTGTCGTTCTGGTACATCGGCGTGCACCTGCTCATGGCCGTCGGGGTCGCCGAGCTGGTGCGGGGCGCGGCGTGGGGTGCGGGCCGGGCGTGGCGGGCCGCCGCCGAGCGTCGGTCCGCCGCCGACGGGGAGGACTGGGACGACGGGGACGACGGGGATGACGGGGACGACGGGTTCGGTCGGTACGACGAGTACGGGCTCGGGCCCGTCCGGGGTGTCCCCGGCGACGAGCCCGGCGACGAGCCCGGCGGTGCCCTCGCCGGTGCGCGGGCCGACGCCGACGCGCCGGGGGACGGGCCCGGCCCCGACTGGTGGCGACCGTCGCCCGGCCCGCCGGCGACCGTGGGCCAGCGGGCCGCGGCCATGGTCGTGATGCTCGCCTTGACCGCCCTCCTCGCGGTAGGCGCGCTCTCGGGCCTCGACGACCAGAAGTCGTTCCTGCCCTACTGGGCGAAGTGGAACTTCACCGGGTACGAGAACGTCACCGACGAGGTGACCGACTCCTCGGTGGCGCCGTGCGGCACCGAGGTCACCGCCGCGCCGGGCGGGGTGCCCCTGCCCGTCGTCTCGTCGCTGCCGGTGGGCGGCGACGGCGTGGCCCGCTGCGTGTTCGGCAACCGCGTCGCCCTCGCGAAGCAGTGGCCCGAGTACCGCGCCCTCATGGACGCGTTGGCGGACCTCCCACCGGGCCGCGCGCTGTGGGAGGGCGGACCCTCGCTCGACAAGTACGGCACACCGCTGTCGCTGATGCTGATCCCGCACTGGACCGACGGCCGGATCACCTCGATGGAGGGGGTCTACTTCGAGGCGTCGGCCACCACCCCGTACCACTTCGAGACGGTCTCGGCGCTCGTCGCCCCGGGCCAGAACTCCAATCCGGTGCGCGGCGTGCCCTACCGGACCCAGGACGACTTCGACCTCGGCGTGCGCCAGCTCCAGGCGCTCGGGGTCGACTACTTCATCGCCCACACGCCCACGACGAAGGCCAAGGCCGATGCCGACGCGCGCCTGACGCCCCTCGTGTCGACCCCCGACCGTGACGGGGCCGACCCGCAGGGCTGGACCGTCTACCGGGTCGCGGACGCGCCGTTGGTCGAGGGGCTGGCGTTCGAGCCCGTGGTGGCAGAGGGCGTGGACCGCGGCCCCGACGGCTGGGAGCAGCAGATCGCGGTGCCGTGGTGGTGGTTCCCCGGGCAGTACGACGCCCCGGTGGTGGCGGCCGGGCCGGACCGCTGGCGCCGGGCCGACGGCGCTGCCGCGCTGACCCTGGCCCGGCGGCCGGTCGAGCCGGTGCGGGTGCGCGACGTGCGGGTCGACGAGGAGTCCGTGCGCTTCCGGGTCGACGAGGTCGGCAAGCCCGTCCTGGTCAAGGTGTCGTGGTTCCCCAACTGGAAGGCCGAGGGCGCGCTCGGTCCGTACCGGGCCACCCCCAACTTCATGGTGGTGGTGCCGACCCGGCGGGAGGTCACCCTCCGGTTCGGGTCGACCCCCGCCGACTGGCTCGGGCGCCTGGCCACGCTGGCGGGCCTGGCCGGGGTGGCCGGGCTGGTGGTGTGGGGGCGGCGATCGACCCCCCGCCGCGCGCCCGCCGACGGGTAGCATCTCGTCCCCGGCGCCCCGGTGGCGTCGTCTCGCCACCGTCCGTTCCGGTCGTCCGGAAGCCTTCCATCGGGGTCCTGCGCCATGGCCGCTGCGCCGTCGTCCGAGCACCTCGACGCCATCTTCAAGGCGTACGACATCCGGGGCATCCATCCCGACCAGATCGACGAGTCGGTGGCCCGCCTCGTGGGCAATGCCTTCGTGGCGTTCACGGGCGCCCCGACCGTGCTGGTCGGACGGGACGCCCGCCCGTCCTCGGCGCCGCTCGCCGCCGCCTTCGTCGAGGGTGCCTGTACCGCCGGCGCCGACGTGGTGGACCTCGGGCTCGCCTCGACCGACCTCGTCTACTTCGCCTCGGGCCGCCTCGACGCCCCGGCGGCGATGTTCACCGCGAGCCACAACCCGGCCCAGTACAACGGCATCAAGCTCTGCCGGGCTGGGGCGGCGCCGGTGGGGGAGGAGACCGGCCTCCTGCGGATCAAGGCCATGGTCGCCGAGGGCCTCCTCGAGCGGACGGCCGAGCCGGGGCGAGCCGAGCGGCGCGACCTGCTCCCCGCCTTCGTGGAGCACGTCCACTCGTTCGTCGACGTCGAGGCGCTCGCCCCGCTGCGGGTGGTGACCGACACCGCGAACGGCGTCGGTGGCCTGATCGTCCCGGCGGTGTTCTCGGGGCTGCCGTTCGAGCTGTCGATGCTGTTCGCCGAGCTCGACGGCACGTTCCCGAACCACCCCGCGAACCCGATGGAGCCCGAGAACCTCGTCGACCTGCAGCAGGCGGTCACCGCCGCCGGCGCCGACGTCGGTCTGGCCTTCGACGGCGACGCCGACCGGGTGTTCCTCGTCGACGACCGGGCCGTGCCGGTCTCGGGGTCCACGACCACCGCGATCCTCGCCCGGGCGCTCCTCGCGGCGTCGCCGGGCGGGACCGTCGTGCACAACTGCATCTGCTCGCGGGCCGTGCCCGAGATCGTCCGTGAGGCGGGGGGCGTGCCGGTGCGCACGCGCGTCGGGCACTCCTTCATCAAGGCGGTCATGGCCGAGACCGACGCGGTGTTCGGCGGCGAGCACTCGGCGCACTACTACTTCCGCGACAACTGGCGGGCCGACTCCGGGATCATCGCCGCCATGATCGTCCTGGCCGAGCTCTCCAAGGCGGGCGTGCCGCTGTCGGAGTTCCGGATCCCCTACGACCGCTACGCGGCGTCGGGCGAGGCCAACTCCCGGGTCGAGGACCCCGACGCGGTGATCGAGGCCGTGGCCCGGGCCTACGCCGGGGCGCGCCAGGACCGCACGGACGGGTTGACGGTCGAGTTCGACGACTGGTGGTTCAACCTCCGGCCGAGCAACACTGAGCCGCTCCTGCGCTGCAACGTCGAGGCGGCGACCCCCGAGGAGTGCGCCGCCCGGACCGACGAGGTGCTCGACCTCGTGCGGCGCGGCGCACCGTGACCCGCGATCCCCGACGACTGGAGACCCCATGACCCTCGACGCCCGGCTGCTCGAGATCCTCGCCTGCCCCGAGGACAAGGGCCCGCTCCTGTACTTCGCCGACGAGGCCGCGCTCTACAACCCCCGGCTCCACCGGCGCTACGTCGTGCGCGACGACATCCCGATCATGCTGGTCGAGGAGGCCGAGGCCGTCGACGACGCCGAGCACGCCCGACTCGTGGCCAAGGCCGAGGCCGAGGGCATCGCCTTCACCTTCGAGTCCTGACGTGACCCCGTCCGACCGCGCGGGTACCCGATGACCCTCGACTCGCTCGGGGTGCTCGACGCGCTCCGCAGCGCCCCGGAGCAGCTCGCCGACGCCCACGCCGCCGCGACCGCCCGGCTCGGCGGGCTCGCGGGGCCGGAGGCCGTCGACCACGTGGTCGTGGCGGGCATGGGCGGCTCGGGGATCGTGGGCGACCTCGTCGCCGCCGTGGGACGCGACCGCCTGCCCGTCCCGGTGGTCGTGACCAAGGGGTACGGGGTCCCCGCCTTCGTGGGGCCGCGGTCGCTCGTCGTCGCGGTCTCGTGCTCGGGCGACACCGAGGAGACGGTGGAGTTCGCCACCGGCGCGGCGGTGTCGGGCGCGCACCTGGTGACCGTCTCGGGCGGCGGCGCGCTCGCCGCCCTGGGCGAGGCCCGCGGCCTCGTCCACCTCCCGGTCGTGGCCGAGGTGCCCGGTCCCCGGTTCGCGCTCGGCGCGGCCCTGGCCCCGGTGTGCGCCCTGCTCGGGCACCTGGGACTGCTGCCCGACGTCGACGACGACCTCCACGCCGCCGCCGCGCAGCTCGGTCGGCGCCGCGACGAGTGCCTGCCCGACGTGCCCGCGCCCCGGAACCCGGCCCGGGAGCTGGCCCGGCGCATCGACCGCACCATCCCGCTCGTCTACGGCCACGGGACCCTCGGCGCCGCGGCGGCGCTGCGCTGGAAGCAGTCGGTCAACGAGAACGCCAAGGCGCCCGCGTTCTGGAACCAGTACCCCGAGCTCGACCACAACGAGATCTGCGGCTGGGGCCAGCACGGCGACGTCACCCGCCAGGTGCTGACGCTGATCGAGCTCCGCCACGAGGGTGAGCACCCCCGGCTCGACCGCCGGTCGGAGGCGACCCGGGCCCTGGTCGAGGAGACCGTCGCCCGGGTGTGCACGGTCGACGCGCGCGGGACCGGGCGCCTCGCCCAGGTCCTCGACCTCGTGCACCTCGGCGACTGGACCAGCGTCTACCTCGCCCTCGCCAACGACGTGGACCCGGGTCCGATCGATGCCATCGCCCAGCTCAAGGCCCAGCTCGCCACCGGGGGTCCGGAGGACGTCGGGGGTCGGGTACAATAAGGGCTGGTCGGGCCGCCTGCGGCTGTCACCCGGTGATCCGGGCCGACTCCCCACCCGCTCCAGTCGGTCCCGCCCGGTCCCCGGGTCGGCGACGTGGGGACGGCTGGGGAGTGCGTGCCCCCCGGCATGACCGACCCGATCCACGACCGGCGACCGCGACGCGCGGTGCCGACCCAGGAGGACCCCATGACCACGACCGACGCCTCCCGTTCGGTCTCCACCGACGACTTCAAGGTCGCCGACCTCTCCCTCGCCGACTTCGGCCGCAAGGAGATCGAGCTCGCCGAGCACGAGATGCCCGGCCTCATGGCCCTGCGCGACCGGTACCGGGGCTCGGCCCCGCTCGCCGGGGCGCGGATCACCGGCTCGCTCCACATGACCATCCAGACCGCGGTGCTGATCGAGACGCTCGTCGACCTCGGCGCCGAGGTCCGGTGGGCGTCGTGCAACATCTTCTCCACCCAGGACCACGCCGCGGCCGCGCTCGCCGTGAAGGGCATCCCGGTGTTCGCCTGGAAGGGCGAGACGCTCGAGGAGTACTGGTGGTGCACCGAGAAGGCGCTGCGCTGGCCCGACGGC
>Ga0194129_10001863_pt1 | contig 33066 bp, 25 predicted proteins | sample TA2KigCa35mmetaG_FD_150862 | JGI IMG/M metagenome (GOLD analysis project Ga0194129, IMG submission 150862) | Freshwater microbial communities from Lake Tanganyika, Tanzania - TA2015038 Kigoma Deep Cast 35m | ecosystem: Environmental > Aquatic > Freshwater > Lake | place: Tanzania: Lake...
TCCAAAAGAATTTCATTTAGATGAAACGATTCTTACAGGAACTAAAGAAAACTTTTATTCTCCGATAATTATAAATAAATTTAAAAACTTTGAATTAATAAAAAACAACATTTTAAATTTAATAAATAAAGAACAAAATTTTAAAACTGAATACGTAGAAATTTCAAAAGTAAATATTTCAAAAAGCGATTATCACAACTCATTTAATTTTAATAGAGATTGGGTAATTGGTTTAGAAAAAGATATTTCTGAAAACTTAATAACACTGTGTTTACATTTAAACTTTTTTGGTTTTAAAATTTCAAACATTTGGTTTCAACAATATTATGAAAATTCAGAACATGGGTGGCACATCCACGGTGGGGCTAACTATAGTGGGGTTTTTTACATAGAAATGCCAAAAGATGGACCAAGAACAGAGTTTGTTAATCCATTAACAAAAGATACATTTTCATTAAAAATGAACGAAGGAGATATTGCAATATTCCCAGCATTTGCTTTACACAGGTCTCCTAAGAATAAGTCTAAAAATAGAAAGACAGTTGTTTCTTTCAATTTTAATTTTGCTTTTCCTGACGGAAGGTATCAAATAACAAAACAATCAACTTAATATGTGGGATAATGGTTAAATAGAACTTAAAATATTAAAGTTTAACTTGATAACTTGTACTATACTACTATTGATGATATACTTAAAAGACAAATATAAGGGAGATAAGATAAAATGGCTCATTATGCAATGTTAAATTCGGATAATATTGTGGTTAAGGTAATCACGGGTGTCGATGAAAACGAGACGCAAACAGATACTGATGGCACGGCCGTTGGTGGGTCAAGTGAAGCATGGGAAGCCTTCTATGCCGCTCAACCCTGGCATGCTGGCTTGATCTGCAAGCGCACCTCCTATAACAACAGCATCCGCAAACAGTATGCGGGCATCGGTTTCACGTACAACCCCACAGCGGACGTTTTTGTTGCGCCAAAGCCCTATGCTTCTTGGGTTATTGACTCCAACCACGACTGGCAAGCTCCTGTTGCGCGTCCGGTTGAAGGTCAATGGAATTGGAACGAGCAAACTCAAGCCTGGGAAGAAGTTGAGTAAATAATTCATATTTGTTTTTTGCGCTAGTATTTGATGCAAATACCTAAACTAGGTTGGGGCGGTTACTATAAAAAACAATTAAACCCTGGAGCATCATGCTGTATAATAATACAATAGCCTATAATCAACCCGGTACCAGTTATATAGGTTCTTTGGTTATTAGTATAGCTTCAATGCCCCTGCCAATTATAATTCATAATATTAATATTGTTTTTGGCGGCACTGCCGATTATTCAAATAAAACAACTATAGCAGTAATCAGCATAGATGTTGCTCCCAGCGGTTTGATTACCATTGAGACTGTCAAAGAAAATTTAGCTGCACTTACCTCAATACAAACTTTAACATTATACGAAGGCAGTATAATTGGAATTAATTAATTCTCTCTAAATATTTCTTTTTACGGTACTATAGGTATTCAGCTGATAGAATAGGATGAATTTATGGCTTCCATCTACGTAAACGATACTGTTCGTTTTAAGGTTAAATTTATAGATATTGATGCATTTGACAACGAAATCCCCGTACAGCCAGTATCTGTTATTTTCAAACTATTTGATTCAAATAACAATATGCTACTTTCGTTGACTCCAAGTGCGCTAAATGAATCAGAGTACTATTACGACTACGTACCAACGGAACCTGGAACTTATAAAGTAACTTTTATAGCAACACTCAGTGGTAATAAAACAATTAATTCTAATCAACAAGTGTATGTTAGCACTACGGATAAAGACTACAAGCCAACTGTCTTCCTTAGGGAAGACGAAGTTATTGCATTTGCACCAGATGTAGAACCCCTGTATATAGACCCAGAAGAACTGCTGCCGTACTTCCCCGATGCGCCATTGATAGAGGTAGGCGAATATGTGCATTTATATTCCGTAGAAGTAAAAAACATCCTTAACTTATTGGACACTGAAGACGGAAGTAACCTTAACACCACCGCCCTTGAATATATTAAGGCCGGAACTGCTTGTGAATTGTCTAGAGTTTACGGCGGCGGCGGTGATGATGAATTGTCGGTAAGGTTAGGCGATTTATCGATAACGAATAGAAATCTTCCAAGAAATACTTTGAGTAGGGCAAACGCGACCACCTGGTGTCAAATAGCAGCGGTGTTGAGAAAAGAATTACTTGCACAAAAAGTTGGGATACGAGCAATCCAGCCCAAAGGCCTGCCCACGATGCCCACGATAAGCTCCGGAAGAGCCGTGGATCCATACACCGGTTCGACTGTGTATCTATCAGATAAAGATATTTATGGACCGAATGCATTGATAACACCAAAAGAAAACCCAATTCCAGAAAGAGGACTCAGAAAGCATGATTAGTCCTCAAAAAACTTTTAAAAATATCTTAAAACAGTGGGGGCACAATATATTGGTTCAAAGATTAATTGATCCAAAAACAATGAAATATGAATCAAAACTGCACAGGTATACAACAAGATCGTATTATCCCGGATCCAGCGGATTTGTAAACGCAATGCAAGAAAAAACACAGGGTTTGACTGTTTCCTCTGAGATTATATATTATCTGCAGGATTTTGTAAATCCTAAATCAGGAGATAGAATTTATGAGGAACTTGCAACCGGAAATGAAATATTTAAAGTAGATTTTGCTGCTCCCGTAAGGGGCAGGGGCGGTAAAATCGTATATTGGATTGTTGGGGCAACCAGAGAAGAGACGAGACGTGCTTAGGGCTGCTAATACGCAGATTGTTAATTTTAGGTTTGGTTTTAGTTTTAGTGGGTCTTATTACGACCCGATAGCTGAAGCTACACCAGTTGATGTTTACGGAACAGTCGTCAGGGGAGATATTGGTTCCGGCAATATTGTTCAAACATCTATATCTCTGCTTAACGGCAGTTATCGAATAACCAGCATAACACTACCGAATTCATTGAGTGACGGTTATGCGATATTGACTTTTGCATTTGATTCCGCACATTATTTATCGTCTGGAGATTTAGTTTCAGTTTATGGAATTAATTCTTCTTGCGACGGAGATTACGAGGTTGTTTCATCTCTGAACGCAACGTCTATAACGGCAAAAAAGAAAACAACATCAATACCCGATACCGCTGGGTTTAATAGCGCACTTCATAAGGCGAGAATCGCCCTGAAGACTTCGGCTTATTTCAAAAGAGTGTCTAATGCAGAATACCAATTTGTTTATAAAATTCCAAACAATTTAGAAAGTGGAATATATACTGCGGTTATACAGACAACTTATGTTGGTCAGGTTAAGATCGTTGAGCATGTATTTGAAGTTGTTAATAAAAATTTCACTAAAACAGGAAATATCATCGCCAAAAAACTTCAAAATAACATCGCCACTTTGACAACTGATTCTGAGCATTTTATAGAGGTGGGAGAATTTGTCACGGTACAAGATACCGATAGGGTGTTGGATGGCACTTATCAGATTACGGCAGTGCCGACAAAAACTACTTTTGAATTTTCGCTAGCTAGTGCCGCAACACTTGAGCAAACACCGGCATATGGTAAATATTTAATTAAAAATTTTTCTGGTGTTTCCGAACAGTTGACAGGCCCAACTGCAAACTCTCCTGTTTCAATAAAACCTATTTATAGTTCTTTGGATCAAGACAGTACAAATTCTATTTTATTTGTGGGTCACGCCGACGGTTTGGAATTAAATGAAATATACAAAATAAATTCAATGCAAGAGGCGATTAACTTGCTCGGCGCCAATATGCAGTCACCCCTTTTAAGGGGCGTGTTTGACGCCTACAGTTGCGGGGCGCAAAATTTATTTGTTTTAGCGTCAGCTCCAATGTCTGAATACGTAGAGGAAGTTTCAAAAAGATTAGATGTTTTTCCGCACCTTATATTAGACTCCACGGGGAATGCGGTTAATTTTTATCAAAAATATTATGAAAGATTATCAGAATCTTACAATTTTATAAAAGGCTATGAGCTTATTGATATAATTGTTCCATTAGAAATATCTATGTTAAATACTGGTTCTGTAAATTTCTTGGCACAGTTGGCTTTGCATTGTTTTAATTTTCATGAAACCACTGGCTATATTCAAATTGGGGTTATAGGCTCTAGGTCTAACGGGATTAAGGAATCTGATATTGCAGTTCTTGAAGCAAATCCGGTGTTTAAAAATAAATTTACAACGTACAAAGCAGACGGCCAAATTGCAACAGATATTGGAAGATGTATAGTTCCAATATACGGGGAGTTAAATTTTAGCCATCCAGGATTTAATAGATCTTATTCAAGTAGCGCAGCCGCCGCTTTTGCCGGAACGATGTCCTCCACTCCCGTGTATATGGGAATGATACGACACAGAATACCGGGCGCTTTATCGGTGTTTGGTTCGGATCTTTCCAGAAGCGCTTACGCAAGATTGGATAATCTTGGAATAAATACTGTGTACAGAACTAGAAAAGCAGTTAGGGGCAATCCGTACGAAGTTGCAATATCCAATGACTATACCATGGCAGACTCTGCGAGCACCCTATCAAAAGTGCCCCAGATAAGACTGGTTGCGATGGTTATAAATGAAATAAAAAATATATCTAACGACGGATCTGGAAAAAACGCAGAAGAAAAAGTCACTTCGCAAGTAAAAAATCTTCTGGAGTTGCTAAGGGGTGCAAGGGTAATAAAAGATTACTCCATGCAAGCTTACGCATCAAGTAATCAAAGGGGATTGTTGGTGTTTGAGCTAAATTTGGTTTCTTGTTTAGGTTTAAAAAATATAAATTTCTCAGTAACAACAGGACCAGGAGTCTAATATGCAGTCATCATTTCCATTTCCGGAAAGGTTATCTGATGATTTGAGCCCATTTTCTAGGCGTCAAAATCAAATGACCGACGCCGAAAGAAGTAAAGTCACCAAACCTCAACAGTATCACAACACTGACTCTAAGAGGTTAAAGGCAGAAGGCAATTTAAGTTATCTTGAATTTATAGAAGTTGTAAAATTATTATGGGAAAATTCATACCCAGATATCCCCATAGTCCCTACTTTTGGTGGGGCATTTGCTACCTACCCATGTATAGCTTATGGCATTGAACTAAAAAGAGCTCACAACCAAGAACCCAAGATGCGATACAGGGACAAGGCTTTGGGAGAAGATGGAAAATATTATATTATCGAAGGACAAAGATTTCAAAATGTTGTATCTTTTACCGTTGTGGTTCAAGCCGACGCCGGTCAAATAAAGGAAGATTCGACAAGATATGTTGGGGCGGAAGTCGCTGATAGGGTGATGGAAAAGTTTGAAGATTTTATGTTGGAATATACCCCAGTATTTAAAAGATTGGGGGCTTCAGAATTTGTATATGCCAGAAGGGTATCTGATACAGAGACCAATATGGATCAAACAGACGTTGTTAAAAGAACCGTACTTTATTTATTAACAACAGAGAAGCTATCGGTAAGTAGAGTTGATACGGTCGAGAAGATAGTCTATGATGTTAGGCAGTATATAGCCTCTTATCACGCTACCCCGCTACAAGATTATAACAAGGCAGTTTATGCTGGTCGAGAAAAAGTGCAACTTATTGATCTATTTCAGTCGGCGACTCCTAATTGCTAATAATTCTGCGTCATATGTAATTTTAAATATATAATTATAGTTTTAAAAAGAAAAATGTACTTTGTTTTTATAGGTTGTTCATTACTATATGTTCTGAGTTATATACGGAATTTGTGACTCGGAGGTCGAAAACAAATGGCATTACCAGGTGTAAAAACAATTATTAAAGATCGCTTTTATAGCATTTCTCGTCAAGATAGCCCGGTGGGCCCCAGAATTGTCGTAATAGCCAAAAGAACAACTGAAAGTGGCACGGGCAACGTAGCTGATTTGGATGTCGTACTTTGCACAAACGAAGCTGACGTTATTGCGGCTTTTGGTTCAAACTCTCATTGTCACAGGGCATATTTTGAGTTGGTGGCCGGCGGAGCAGAAAGAATCTACATGGTCCCACTGCCAAGCGACACTACGTGGAATCACGCTGCTGGAACCGTAACCAGCACTCTTGCCGGTGGTGATGTTTTGGTTCCGGCTTTTGCAGCCGCAGAAGCATCACAGCCAGATATCATAGTTCCATGGGGTAGGGGTGGAGCTCCGGAAGAATGGGCATCTACTCCCTCAAGCCCAGATTTTGGATTCTATGCAAACAATAGCGCAACGGCAGCAAATAGTTGGGTATACAAGATCTCTAATTTAGTCAAGTCGATTACAGAGAACTCTCACCCCTGCTTTGCGGTACTCGGTGTTAAGCCATACACTGGTGCAAACGAAGTCATGACTCCGGCACAAGTTTCTACGCACTTGGCTTTGGCGGCACTTCCTGATCGCGATGCCGACGCAACGCTTAAGGAAATCGGACGTCATGTCATGGTGATTGCAGCCGAACTTCAAGCATCAGCATCTTTGGAAGCATGGGGTTACTCTAACGGAGCTTCCGCAACAGCGGCGGCACTTAGCAGAATGGCTTCATACATGTCCACAATTAACAGGAACGTGTACAACATTACATCCCTCAGGTATAATGCTTCGAAGACCACTTTGGGCACCCTTTCAAGCAAGGGTGTTAATGCCATAACGCTCAACTTTAATAGGGCGCCAGTGTTTACCGACGGAATTACTTTTGCCGGTTCTGCGTCTGACTATACAAGATTGACAACTCTTAGAATTATCAACGAAGCTACCCTTGTTGTTCGTCAAAGCTGCCAGAAGTTTATTGGTCAGCCTTCAACGATCCAGGTCAGAAATTCTATGGAGACCGCAATAACATCAGCCCTTAGAGGCATGCAGATGCTCGGCGCAATACTTGATAGCGATTTCAATATCAAGTACATTGCATCTGAAAGCAAGGCTTTGGTTGACCTCGTCTTGACTCCGGCATTTGAGCTTAGAAATATTGAAGTTCAAATCGCAGTTGAGCTAGGCTAATCAAATAAATAAACAAATACACACACACTGCATTTTATAAGTACCGATTGGAGGGTATATGGCAGGCGAATACTATGACAGCCCAGTAAACAAGTATCTTAACACATACACGACGTTTTCTGGCGCAGATATTGTTGCCACTTTTGGTGGCGTAGAGATAGGTGCTCTTTCTGGAATCACTTTTTCGGTGACTAGAGAAAAGGCACCAATTTACACGATGGGTTCACCCAATCCACGTTCTTTCTCTAGAGGAAAAAGAGGAATTGCTGGGTCATTGATTTTTACAGTCTTTGATCGTCCGGCACTTTATCAGATGCTTGAAACGCACCACAACACCTCTACTGATATGAAATTTTTTACCAGAGCTCACAACACTCTCCCTGGTGACCCAGCGCACAAGAGGGGAATTGCTGAGTTTACAAACCAGGCAAGGGACGTGGTAAGTAAGACTCCTTACTACGCGGACCAAATTCCACCGTTTGACATTACGATCACATTCGTTAACGAATATGGTCAAGGTGCCGTACGCTCAATATATGGATGCGAACTCTTGAATGAGGGTTCGGGCGCTTCGATGGACGACATCGTTATCGAAGAGACAATGACATATGTTGCTCGTGAAATTGGCCCAATGTACAGAATTACAACTGATCAAATTGAAAGATTCAATCAAGACGATCTTGGCTCAATCATTAGCAAGGACGCCGTTACCTCAAGTGGATTGAATTCGGCAATTATCAGACCGTAATTTTAAAGCATTCAAAGTAATTAGTCGGCGGTAGAGGAATGGGGAACCCCTCTGTCGCCGACTAATTCTTTTATAAAGAGGAACAATGCCTTTTGAAAATGAAAAAGTAAAAGATATTACAAATCTGACAACAATATCTTCTAGAAAAAATAGGCTTGCGAATTATCAAGAATCGATAAAGGAATTTAGAAAAAACAATTTTCTTCCAGATCCTTTTTCGGATATGTCCTTTTCTGGTGCGGACATACACGCAACAATGCTTATACCAAAAATTGGCGAAGATGGGTTTTTGACAAATCAAGGCGACGTTTTAGAATTAGCAGAACTGCAGACAATTTCCTATTCAATGCACAGAGAAAATTCTCCGATTAGAACTCTGGGGCATGTTAACGCAAGGGGATTCGTAAAAGGCGCCAGGACGATTGCGGGAAGTATGATCTTTACGCAATTCAACGAATATGCCTTCTATAGAATAGATGCTTATAGAAAAATTCTTGCTAGTACAAAAGGTTTTTATGCACCGCTGGCAGATATGCTTCCTCCATTTGATGTTGTTTTTACGATGTTTAATGAATACGGGTTGTCTGCTAAAATGAAGATATATGGAATTACGGTGGTGGACGAAGGTAGCACGATGTCAATAGATGACCTCATCACCGAACAGACATATACTTATATGGCTAGGGGCATCCAGCCATTAATTCATCTGGACACAGCCAATGATGATTTAAGGTATCCAAATGGCTTTCAGGCACAAAAAGATGAAAGACTGAGAATCAGCACGAATGCTTTTGGCGACGCTGTTGAAGATTACAAAAATTTTATAGAAAAAATATATCAAACGTAAAAAATATGACCGATATTTACAAAACTAATCCCTATAGACCATTTAGCGGGTATATCCCCTATGGTGAAACATTGTCCCAAAGGCCCGGGATTAAAAATGCGGATGGGTCATTTGATCCGCTAACTGCAGGTTTAGATCTTTATTGGGCTGGTAGTTCCAAGGCAGATCCGCGTTTTAGTAATTATTATGATTATTTTTTTTCTGGGGAAGATGTCAAAGTTTATATTGATGGGTTGTTCGACGAAAGAGACGAATTAGATATTGCGGGCTTTGGTTTCTTGATCAAGCAAGAAAAGCAAGCAGTGTATGGTTTTTGGTCCTACAATTTTGATGCAATAATGAACGGAACAAGAATCATTACTGGTCAATTTTCTTTGTATTCAAGATATCCAAGAAGAATGACCGAGCTTTTAGAAAAAGCCTCGCAAGTAAGAGTTCAGTCAATATCCGGCAAAAAAGACGGAAGTGGTGTTGTTTCCGTTATGGCGTCTCAGAACGAGTCTCGTAAAGACGAAGAAAATATACAAAAATATTGGGCAAATAGTCAATTGGATAGAATTACTGCGGATCCCGCAGTAACCACCGGATCCCTGAACAATGCTCACAATATTTTTAGCGCTCATCCGCCTTTTAATTTTATTATCATGTATGGAGTAGACGATGCGAGTCTTTCTCCGGTTGTCGGTACAAGCAATAGCACCACGGCTTCAGCAGAGCAAAGAGATAATTTAGATAGATTAATTTCCACAGATGTCAATGAAAGAAAGATCAAATTGTTCGGGGCAAACACCGCAATGAAGATTGTTTTACAAAACGTACACTTAATGCAGATGGCTACGGAATACCAAAGCGGAGGGGTACCCCTTATAGAGACCTACTCTTTTGTGGCTAGAGACTTTTATTTTACAGAAGCCGGAACGAATTTAGACCCCTATTCCGGAAAGAAAACATCGGTTACCCAAACCGCAAAGTATTATGATGCCAATGTTAAATTGCAACCAGTAATAAACAGCAATCAAACATATAAAAGCTAATCTGTGCTATAATGTATATTATTTAAATAAAATAACCCAAGGAGATAATGAATATGTCAAATGTTAAAAAAGTAGTAGTTAGGCGAAATGAAAAATTAGCTCAAGAAATGAACGCAGACGCGGCTGATGTAATAATGGAAACTGATGAAGAACTGGAAAGCGATCTTCTCGTAAAAGAGTATGACGACACCGCAGAGGTGCAAGAAACAAATACCGATCCAGCTTCTGTGAATTCCGTTGAGGACTTAGCTGAGGAAACTCCAATTTTCCAAAATGGTCCAACAGCTGGACAAGTTATTCAGTGGAAGAATCAGTACGGGGAAGTTTATGTTACCTCGGTTTCTTACGATAAGCACATCGTATGGAGAGTCCTTTCTCGTTTAGAATATAAACAATTGGTTAAGAAAATGGAATCACTTATGCAGGCGGGTCAGTTGAGCACAGCAGAAGCAAATATGTGGAACGAAGAAGCGATAGCTGAGCTCTGCATTCTTTTTCCGGGGTACAATAAAGCGGCTCTTACCTCCGACATGGCTGGCCTGCCATCGCTTATTTCGCAAGAGGTTCTGGAGGCTTCTGGATTCGTAGCCTTAGAGGTACGTCAACTCTAAAATGCTAGAGGAATCAATCTTAAGAGATCTTAAGCAGAAATATTCTGCTGTCTTTAGTGTTGATTTAAAACGGTAAAACAATTGTATTTAAAGAATTAACTTTTTTTGAATTTGACAGATTAGCTTCATTAAAAAATAATAAAGTTTTTTCTTCCGCAGACGCGGAAGAGGAAATTCTTAAATATGCTGTTGTATATCCGTATAATTTTGATATTAACAGTATATCTCCCGGGGCAGTTAGTTCTTTAGCTGATCAAATAATAGAGTTTTCTGGCTTTTCTGCTCCAAAGAGAACAAAGCAAATTCTTGACCAAAAAAGGGCCGAAGCTTCTCAGGTTAGAGGGTTAATGAAAGCCTTTGTACTGGCTACTATACATGGGGATACTCCAGAATTTTTAGATTCTTTAACATATTCGCAATTAGCTGCTCGAGTAGCTTTAGCGGAAAAAATTATTGAAGTTAAACAGGCTATATTGGCAATAGAGTCAACTAATGTTACTCTTCAAATAATAGATCCAGAAGAAGAAGAGCAAAAAGAGAAAAAAACAGCAGCAAGATACAATGCCTCTAAGAGTGAAGGGGCAGCTAACTACAACGATCCAATTGCTCAAAGGTTGTGGGGAGCAGGTAGATAAAGGGGTAATACGTGAGAAGAGATAATTTACCAATTCACAATATTGGTTTTGGTGCAACCTCACGAGATTTTCCTCCATCGCTAGAAGAAGATGTAGGTCCATCTCCAAATTCTGGATTTGTAGCAAAGGCGCTTGAGGGTAGTCCAATAGCTAGAATGGCCACTGCTTTGGTGGCAACCGGCCTTGCGGCAACAGTAGCAGGGAAAATGGTAAGAGGTCAGGGGCTTAAACTTGGCTTTAAACTGACGCAATCCGCGCAAGCAGCTGAAAGCGCAGGAAAGGCCGACGTCCTTACAAAAGCGCACACTGGAATGCTAAAAATACGCAGTATTTTGGACGAACTCGAGGGTGTTACAAGAGCAAGAGATCCTCAAAACATTAATTCGCTAGTCTTTAGAGACGCAAAGCGGACAGCTTACAACTGGATATCAGGGCGTGAAAGACGTTGTTGATCGTGGATACGGCATGGCCCAAGCGGGACTTTCCCAAGGTGATACCGGATGGCATTGGAGGGATCAGTTACAGCAGAATCTAGTAAGACAAGCGCGAAGACTACCGTACGAAGTTCCGGCTTTTTATGCGGCAGATAAAACTGTTGGAAGAACTCTTTTTGGTAGAAAAGATGATGAAAAAGGTCCAAGAAAAAAATGGTATGATCCGTCTAGGGCAATAGATATTGGAAAGGACATAGCAAAAACTGCGGCTTTTCAAATAGGTGGATTTATGATCCCAGTTGGCTTGGCTGGGGCTTCTAAGAACAGTTCATTAAATTTTTTTAGAACAGCAGAAAAAAGATGGGATAGCACCTACGCTGGGTATAAACAATTAACGCCGGCTCAAAAGAAATTATATGAAAGAACCAATTTTCTAAGAGGTTCTTTATCTGAATTAGGAACAGATGTAGCCGATGTTCTAGACAAGACAATTAAATTTTCCGAAAGATCTACTGGCGCATTATCGTCAGCAATGGTTGCCATTCAGGGAGTCCATAAAAATCCAGTTGGAGACCTCTATGCCGCAAGACACGGCGCACAACCTAACGCAACGTTTTCTGAAAAAGCAAAAAACATCGCCAAAGATATTTATTTAGGAAATAAAAGAGCATTAAATAATGGTCTAGAAGATTCTTTGAAGGTAAGTACTCTTCTTGATTTTATACCGGGCTATAAAGCAATAAGGCAAGGATTATCGCAGGGCACCAAAGAATACAAATCTCTTAAAGCAGCTCAGGTTTATTTAGACTCTCCATCTGACCAGCTTACAGCAGCTCAGAAAATAATATCTAGGGCACACTTTAAAACAGAAAATATCGTAGACGCAGACGTAAATCCAATCTTTATAAGATCTGTCAGTAACCTTCTCGCCAAACGATCATCCCCCATAGTCAGATTAGCACAACAGTTTGAAAAAGAAGTTGGCTTACCATCTGCAACTGCAGGAAGGCTTGATTTTGTTTCTCAAAAATTCAGAAGAGAAGTATTTGATGGTGAATATAAAAGACAGTTAGCAAAGAGATTAGAACTTGCAGGAGCCGACGAAGAAGCCGCGAAAAGATTTTCTGATCAAATATACTTCACCGAATATCCATTTAAAAAAGTTAAGGGTATAGCAGAACCTGAGTATATAGCAGCCGAGAACAGAATTACCCTTGGTGGTCGAAGACCAGAGTCAGATTTTTTTCAGTCTTTAATTGATAGATTTAACGAGGGCACAGCGGGACAAGGTGCAAAGTTAAACTTAACAGCAGCTGAACTAAAAAATCAAATACGTCAATTAGATGATACCCTACAACCTTCTTTTACTAAAAGTGATTATTTGGATGAAACGAGATTTTTTGGCGTTGATGTAAAAACAACAGCAGAAGCAATATTCCAACAGTTTAATCGTCAAGCAAGCGCATCTGTTTTAAGGGGTGGTAAATTAAGACAGGAGGATTTTCAGGGTTTAAGAAATTTTAACACTAGAAATCCCGTCGCCCTGAATGCGGTTACGAATAAAAAATTCACTCTTCGAGAGAGTGTAGCTAAAACAATTGGAATTGATACCTCTGATGAAACGGCGATGTTGAAAGCTTTAAGGGCTAGGGGTTTTGATACTGACAACTACGAACAAATGATAGGTTATTTAATACAGAATAAGCAGATGGTAGCAAGTGGCCCATTTGGTAGTTTGTCTCAATTTTTTGGAGTAGGAAAATACACATTAGACAATTATCTAAAAGATCAGGATACTTTTTTCCGAAATAAAATCCTAAGGCAGGGTACACAAACTCCATTAATCGGTAAAAATGTTGCAAACAAAGTTGAAGTTAGCAATATTCCATATAACAAATCTACTGGGGTAGAACCAAGTTCAGCAAGGCAAATAATAGATCAAATTAGAGCTGAAGCAGCAAAAGAAAATAGTGTAAGTAACTTAAGAGGATTTTTTCAAATTGGGTCTGGTGATTCTAGTAGATTAATTAATCTTAATCCAATATCATCTGGCATAAGAAAAGCAACAGAATTCTTAGCAACTGAAGTTCGCGTTCCAATTATTAATGTTAATCCACTTCAGCTTCTTGGATTTAAAGATTTTCAAGCTATGTCTCAAGCTGGTCAATTTAAGGTTTCTTCGGCGGTTGGTAGGCATCCATTTGTTGGAAAAGTCGGTGATGGAAACTTTACAGCAGATTTGTACAGTTGGCACAGTACTGGTGGTTTTTTGGGAACAAAAGGCAAACTGTTTGCGTATCAGTCAGCTAAAAATGTTGCAGACAAAGATGCTGCCGTAACACAATCAATACAGGGCTTTTACAGGCCCCTTGCTGTCGGTACATCATCAATGTTCACCCGAACCGCAGAATTAGCTGGTGCAGAAACAACACCTCAAGCAAGGACCGCAACTGGTTTATTGGGCAAAATAAGAGAACGATTAGACTATGATGTTGATCAACCCAACTCTTTATTTAGATTTTTTGGTAGGTTATATAACAGAAAAGCGGATATAAATAACGAAGCAGTTATAGGCAAAATTATTTCATCTAACATAGATGAACCATTTACAATTGGAGGTTTTGGTAAAAAAACGTCCGCCGTATTAAGAAGATTAGCTGATCAAGCAGATGAAACTATTGGATATGAAGTAAGAAACGCTGCAGACGATTCTCTAATAGCTTCGCACTCTCAGTTAATGGAGTCTTTTACGCGTTTTGCTGATAGAACTTTAAGTTATGGATTTGACAAAAAAGTATCTAGAGCCTACATTGAGAAACTAAAAGACTTAGGCGAAGTAAATATTAAAAATGGTCTTGTTGAGATCGCAAGGCCCGGCAGTTCTGGGCAATTTAATCCTCTAAAATTTACAGTAGACGAACTATTGTCACCCCAAACTCCTACAAGAGCAAAAGAAATAATAAGCTCTTTAGCTGGAGATTTAAATTCCATAAAAAGCAAGTATGTTAAAACAAATCTTGAAGAATATCAAGCTATATCAAAAGCTTTTAGTAGAATTAAAAAATTTGACAAAGTAACGGACTTTTCAGCTCAATCAAGAATGTTTGAGTCCTCTTCTTCTATCGTAACCAGAAGCGATGAAATGGGATTCGAAATAATGAGATATCTCATTCAAAGGCGCGCACTACTTCCATCATCAAACCCAGCAACGGTAATTTCCGAAATTGGTTCAGTAATTGATGATCTAGTTAAATCGGGCAAAATCACCTCTGCGCAAAAAGCGGAAGCTCAAGCAGCTGCTTTTTCCACAGCTTTAAATATTTCCGCATTTAAAACCTTTAGGTACGACGAGGGAAGCAATGCCGCTGGCAATTTGATCAATACATTAAAAAGATTTGACTCGGCAAGAGAAATACTTGGAAGCGCAGGAACATCGAATGCTTCACTAATTGAACCATTTACAACCGGAACAACAGCTGCAGCAAGTAGAAGTTCGATTAACCCACTCGGCAAAATCGCACCATTTTTTAAGAAAAATTTAGGAATGGGGGATTATGTTTCAAGGCCAATTCCGTCTTCTTTGAGTGGAAGAACCGAACAAGATCCATTTACTTTTATTCCAACGTTTGCAACGGCATTTAGAAGAAATCCAAAAGCAACAATGCTCAGTGCGGCAGGAATATCTACCTATGGTAACGAGGAGGGTTTTTCACTCGCCTCAGTGCCGATGTCATATGGTTTTCAAAGACTCAATAGATACTTTGGAACGGTTGGCGCGGGCCTTAAAGAAAGCAATTTCCGTGGACCACTAGACCTTTACTTCAGGGGTATGAACGCCGAAAGAGTTCTTCCTGCAGCGGTGATAGGGACAACTGCATTTACGGTAGATAGGACTTTGGGCGGATATACCCAAGGAAAAGATGACAGGGGAGAAAGAGTATATTCCCCATTGTTTATTGGCGCCGCGGCTAGGGTTGGCGTTGAGGCTCAGGCATTAGTTTCTGGTTTGGCTCCGGGGGGAATGGGCTACTTTAATAAACGAGAACAGCTATTAGAAGGCGAAGTGCCAATTCGAAAAGGCAGATATTGGCCCTTGGGGAATACGCCGTTTAAGGGTGGGAAGATTGAATATTACAGACCATCTTGGTATAGAAGACTTCAGGGTGGGGCAATGTTTACTTCCGATACCTATGGAAGTCCAATGGAAAAGTTCTTGTATTATAATGATTTTTCTCCATTAAGACCATTAGATCCATATAGGTTTGAAAGAAAACATTATCAAGACAGACCCTATCCGGTAACTGGAGAATACTTTTCTGGCCCATATGGAGCCGCAGTGCCGGTATTAAATGCAACCATAGGAAGAGTGCTTAAGCCGCAAAAAATAATGCATCCAGTAGAGCTGGAGCGCGGACTTGCGAGTTATGAAGCAGTCGGACAAAGCGGCGCCTACATACCGACAATTGAATCAATCAGCGTTGGTAGACCAATACCAGAAGGACAAATCCCAAGAATTAGATCCGTATATCCAGACTTTACAACACCAGCTGCTCCAGTTTACGGAAGAGAGCCTATGCCGTTAAGGCATATACCAACGGATCGTGCGGCAATAATTAATCAAAAATCTACTCTAAAAGTTCGGATCTACAACTGGAATATCCGCACAAAACTTTGCAGCAGCATCGGCTGCTGGGCCACAACAAACTGGTACGCTAGCGGCTAGGGCACAGTCTTCTTTCATAAATTCAAATTTAATATCCGCTGCACAAAAAAATCGTGGATCTAGCTTTTCCAATATTCAAGTAGGAACACCAGCAGATTCTTCAATTTCAAAAATGGCTTCTCCGATTTACGCCGGTGTTCCAGTCGGAAGAAATATAACTCCTGCGGATATAGTGCCCGCAGGTGTTCCGTTAAGAACCACAAACAGAGAAGTCATTGGCGGAGAAATCGGTTATAGGCTTCAGGAGGCGTTCGGTATTTATGGCTTCGCTGGTGGTCAATTCAGAAAATCATTGGGTTTTGGAGCATTTGATTATGAGCCAGATAAGGCCGTTTTACAGTCTGCATCTAGGGCATACGGTACTACTAGAGCATTTTGGGATTTAAACCTTGGTGGTCTTGGCGACATTCCGCTTCAGGCAGAGGGCGCTCTTGGAAACATTGAAGCATCAGAAATCGTAAGAAGGTTTATACCCAAAGAAAGAACAAATATAGATTATATTAATCCCATCAAGAATAGAATGGGCATGGAATACCAGTTCATGCCGGGAAGAGATAACTTTGTTGATTTTACAACTGGTGATCCATTTGTAAAAGTAAAAGAGGGGGAACTAAGACTTCCTGGCGTTGGCTATGAGAGATTTAATCAGCTTTATCCAGATAAAAACGGAAGATATGGTGCCGTTAATCAATTGGATATTTTGGCCGACGTAGCCCCGTATTCGAAGGAGTATAGAAACCTTGAATCCAGAATAGACATGATGGGTCTTTCTGAAGAGCAAAGAGATAAAGTCGGTCAAATTAGGGCACAAATAAATTCAATAGAACGTAGTAGAACTAATTTTAGTCCGTATGAAGAACGCGGGTTTATAAGCGCGGTTTTCAATCCTATTGATTCAATTAGCGCTAAACTTCGTCATACTGACAATATTATTAACTCTAAATTTACTGGCGAAAGAACGGCAACAGAAGATTACGAGAGACGTCAAGTCTATGGTTCAACTTTCCCCGAGTGGCAAAGACCGGTGGAAAGTTTTATAAAGCCGATTTATTATAAGGGATCTCAAAGAAATCCGGTTCTCGCAGCAAGTGTGGGCGCAGTTGCCCTGGGGCTATTTGGTTCCAGTAAGAGGGCTACCTATGGACTAGGTGCAGTGGGGGCAGTAACTGTTGGCGCGTATTCGCTATTTCAACGATCAAAGGAAGAACGATTTATCCCACAGCAAAGAAAAAAGCAATTGGCGTTAGAAGAATATACGGATATTTTAACATATGTAAAAAATAGAACTGCAGCCTCAAGAGCTGAAAAAGTAGGAGACTTTGAATCCGCAAAACAGTACATGAATTTATCAAAGCGCACCATGTATGGCGCAGACCTAGATTCAAAATCGATAGATCAACTTGCACTTGGAATTCCTAAAAGAAAACGCGATCACTTTAGGGCAATGATACAAGCTCCCGAATCAGAAAGAGGAAGAATACTATCAACTGCTCCAAGGTTAGAAAGAAGAATATACGAAGCTGCATGGGGAATGCCCGTAGAAAGAAAGCCAGATTTAATTGAGTATTTTCAAAGGCACGAACTGCCAGGGGCGGCTTGGGAGGGTTGGCATCCAAATACAAATATGGAACATGTAAAAATCAAAATGGGTCAGGCTATGGGCATTGAGATGTCGCAAATGGGATTTTTTCCGCAGCAGATTAAAGAAGCAAATTTAGTTAACCCAAGCTATCCAGGTTTTCAGGCATCAAACATGTCAGGAAAAGACGTGAGGGAACAAATGCAAAGATTGATGTTTGATATGGGTATTTCCGGAACAATTACTCCTGCGACCAATAATTATAATCCAGGATCAGTTAACGTTATGGCAGGAGTTAGATAATGGATATTGAGGATGTTGAGGAGGTTTTTCGTGTATCCAATAGATTAACAAAGGCAGTTCGTACTACTGGCCATGAATTTAGTCAAGCAGGGCTTGAAAAAACTGGGGCATATTCGACTGGCGCTCTTAGATTTATACAAGAAGGTTCAGGGTTAGGAGTAGAAAACATTGTAACGGGTCAAAAATTTTTCAGTGGTACTTCAAGTGTAAAAGACGTTCTTGAGTCGGTATTCCAATTAAAAATCTCAGAATTTACTGAAATAGTTGAGCCGAATAGAGCTTCTTTGGTAGCTGGAGACGCAGTCAGCCAGGCAGAGTTTGGAAGACTTGCAGACTTGGTAAAATCGATTAATGCTGAGATATTGGCTAAGGACAACGATTTTGCAAAACAAGCAAGAGCTGCAGCTGGTCTTTCTGATAATTTTATGAACCAAAAAATAGTAATTGAAAGATTTGGTTTTTTGCAGGGCACAGAAATTGAAGGCAGTCTAAAGGCCGCCGTTGATACTATTGCAAAGAGTATGTTAGATCAGAATCAATTTATGCAATCTTCACAAGAACTAAGAGAAGAAGCCGCTAGGCTTACTGGCGTTTCAGTAGACAAAGCCAAGGTTTTACCTGGAATTTTGAATATTCAAAAAGATGCAGCTGTATTGTTAAGGGCAAAAATAGGTGATAAATATCTAACAGAATCGCAGCTGCAGTCAATTTTAGTAAGAATGGGTTCTCAGGTATTAGACAGTCGGAACCCTAAAAAAGACTTTAGGTAGAGGCCCAGATGAAGACCTTCTTACGTCTCTTGGTTCTGCTTTTGCTAAAGGATCAAAGAGAACAAAAGCTCATACTTCAGCTAGAAACCTAGTTGTCACACAGGAGGAAACAGAAGGACTTTTAAGGCATATTACAGATTCAATGGATGAAGTACAAGGCATCCGAAAACCTGTTTTATCTTCACTAGACGACGCGTTTTTGATATATGATACTAGTCTAGAAGCGGTGCTCAAAACATTCGGATTACAGAGTCAATATGCGAACGACATGATAGTCGCTTCTGCCAAAAGACCTACAGATGCCGCAAGATTAGCAATGTACAGAAGACGAGCGGGCATTGCAATAGCTACAGAGGGATATACCGGAAAAGTTGGACGTAATTTTTTCACAAGTGAGTTATCGACTTTTGGATTAGACGAAAAGCAAACGCAAGCTGCAATGAATTTCATGCAAGAAGCATTGGCTGGCAGTGACGGAAAAGGTGGGTTATTAAGAGCCTTTGATTCGGCAAGTGGCGGTCAGGGAGTTGGAAAAATAAGTGTTGGTAGTATTCGAAAATTTTTAGAAGACAGTACCGAATTGAGAGCACGTTTTCGGCATAGGCGACGAAGAAATGGGAAGAATTAGCCAGGTCTTCAATGAATCGCTTAAGAAAACCCAAGACGGCTCAATGTTTGTGAATTCAATTGTTTTTAGGCAAAGAGCAGAGCAGTTACAAAAAAATATACTTGCATCTAGTAAAAACTTAGATGAATTAAAAAAATTATCTTCTTTGAGTGTAGATGAAAGAACAAGAGTATCAAATCTTGAAACCAATATTAGGGGTTGGGAGGATGAATTCAGAAGGTTGACAAACAACACAGCTCCAGTTGGTTTTGATAAAAACGGAATTAGAAGAGCAAATAAATTTGTTGTTGCAGAATTAGACGATCAAACAGGAAGAATATTTTTACAGTCTCGGTCAAGTTAAAATGGTGGCGGATATGATACCGAGCACAAAAAACTCAGTTGTGAAAAGACTGCTAGACCTGGGATATGCAGGAGTGGGTTCTGAAGAACTGCTAAAAAAAGAAGTTAGTCTTGCCGCAGGTCAAAGGCTAGACCAAGGAATTACCGGAATAACCATGCAGATTTCTTCTGGCCGCAGTAATGAGCTGGTAGGTGCGGACGTGCAAGGATTAATTTTCCACAAAGAAATGTATGATCCAGTAAATAATCCTACGCTAAGACAAGAGATAAAGAAACAAATAGGCAGTGTAAAGCAAGAACTACAGGATCTTCAAGAAGGAAAAATTTCTAGCAGACTAAGAAAAAGAATTGAAAGAGCAGTTAATATTGATCCGGATGATTGGCAAAACCTTCGCTTTAAGAGTCCAGCTAGCGCGGTCAAATTTAGGCAGGATGCCCTCGCACTCCAAAGCGCACTGCTTCAGGGCCAGACAAAAATAGAAAATCTTCCAACATTATTAAACGATGCAGCAAAGATGTTAGCAGAAGATCTTTACACTACCGTAAAACAGATGGATATCGTTACACCAGATGGTAATTACAAGCCAAATGTTTATCTCAACCTGCCCAAGCTGCCATTCTCTCAAAGAAATGCTATAGACACAGAGGAAAGGGTTGCGAATTCCGCCGGTAGGATAGTTTTAGGGGACTTGTTTGATGACAGGAGAAAAATAAGAACTAATATTGACGGAGTTGGCGAAGTTGATTTAGATCTATTTCAGTTTAGATTAAATAAACATAAATTTTTGCTCAGTGGTTCCGGAGCCAATAGATTGTTTGATGCATTTGGTGGTTTTGACTTAGACGACAAAGTAATATCAGACCTATCGTTTATTACAGATACTTCAGGGGCAAGAAGGCTTACCTCTTTTGTTTGGCGTCAGCCGACTGGTCCACAAGAATATGCACTAATGTTTCCGCATTTAGATGAGGGCACCCTTGAAAGATTGTTGGGATCTGACACATTGTTTGGAGAAAGATTTCAGGAATTATCTGCTGCGGTTAGTGACTCAGTCAGTCAAAAAAAGTTTGGCAGAATACCAACGGCTTCTTCTACAATAACCGCATTAGAGTTAGATCAACTGACTCAAGAAGAAAAGATTCTCAAATATGTTTCATTAATGGCCAATGGCAAGAAACCAGAGGCCAAAAGATACATAGAAGGAATGGACCAAAACGCTCCTGAATTTTTTGAAAAAGTAGAAAAAGCTATTTTTAGAATTACCGATGTTGGGAATAAAACCTCAAAAGGTGTTGTAATGGGTCTTGAATACGGGAACGAACTAGAGGGAACAAGTATTGGAATTACAGATATTCTAAAAAATTTACATGGACATTCTGAAGTTCAAGAAATCGATAATAGATTCATAACAATGCAGAGCATACCGCAGAAAATTTTGGAAAAAGTTCAAAAAGGTAGGTTTGGAACTGGCTTATCTATGACAGCCGAAGAAGCTAGTCAAGTTGGATATGGAGCTCAATATAGAAGTAGTGGTTTTATAAAAATGTTTGAAACAAAAGCATCTCTTATAGAAGACGATTATATGATTAAGCAAATGTCTGGTTTAATTGACGAAAATCAAACTGTTTTTGGTGGCCAAAGTTCAAAACAAATTCTAGATAATGTAAAAAATACTACAATGGCAAAAATGAAAAAGGGTCCAACTGGAGCACCAATAAGAACACTCGGAGACACAGAGACGGTGTATAGATTTGCTGGTGAAATTTTAGGTGATGAAACTGGAAAATATAGTAAAGATTTACAGTTGAAGGTTGAACAGATTATAAACCAAGCTCTTAATCAGCAACAATACCAGGCATTGGCGGCTAGTGATAATTTAGGAATTTACGTAAACAAATTGGGGTTAGCTTCATCCATTGATTCGCAGAGTGGAGATGGAATGACTTCAATAATTAATAAAATAGCAGAACTTGAAAAAGCGGGCGGACTCCCGGACGGTTTGAACGTTAATGATGTTAAAGCCGCGCTAAATGAGCTAAAAGCAAAAAGTGTTTTAGTGTATAGTCCCGAATCCGCAATCGATGCGGCCCTGTCTCGGAGGTGGGACATCCCTTAAGGCTGTGGGACATATCCAAGATTTATATAGTGCATCCAGAGTTTATTTTGATACCGCTAGAGATGGTGTCAATGATGGTATTATAGAAAGAGCGATTCATGAAGGAATAAAAGATTTAAGAATCGCAAAAGAGCTTGACCCCACAAAAGACGCCGCGGTAATAGCCGATGCTAAAGACGCATTCAGGCGATTGGGCTATAGTGAAGAACGAATTGAGCGAGTATTTGCCGGAAGGCAAAGGGCTAATCCAATAGAAGAACTTATAGGCGAGCTTCTGGAGAGCGAAGATATTGATTTAAGAAATAGAGCTCTTCGATTTACAGACGCCGCCGCAGATAATGTTGGCGCAGTTGCGGTTCGAAGATCGGCTAGAGCCATGGGTGAAATGTTGTACTATCAACAGATACTTGGAGTAGCTAAAGAAGACTTGGTTGGCCTTGATGTTTTTGCGGCTAACTTAAAATTAGCTATAGGCATTGGCACAGATTCTGACGTCTACGGAATTGCAGAAGAGTTTTTAAAAGGATTTGATAGGGCACAAGAGGTAGTCGGAGAAATTAATTATGCAAAAACCGGCGATTTTGGTGCGTTTCTTGGAAAAGTAGAAGGGATTAGAGATAGCCTTCGTGTCGTTGATGACACCCTCGGCGATGCGCAAGGCAGAACCTATGGGGCTTTGAGAGAGCTTAGAACAAAGTTGATACAAGACCTTGGCAGGACTGGGGAAGACACCCCGCTCTCTCTTATCCAAGACCTAGAAGGAATTTATCAAGAGATAAAAAAACTAAAGGCTAATAAAATTAATGTGGCCGCAAATCAAGCAAAGCTTAAGGCAGAACTTGATAGAGGTATTTTAAAAACAGATGCAGCGGACCAAACGGACCAATTCGCAGATAACATTATTGCGGATAGAGGAAAAATACAAGATTTAGAAGAGATTGATAGTCTAAAAACTCTTGCTCGCAGTCTCATGAATAAACAGGAAATCTCATCGGGAAAAGCAATAGACGCAGAAGATTTCTCTAAATTAGAAAATCTGTTTGGAGTAGGGAGAGTGGATGAACATGGAAAGAAGACAAAACTTTTAAAGGCCCAAATAACAAATTATATGGAACAGGCAGACTATGCCGCTGCTAGTAGATCGCATATATTTAAAACAGAAATTCTAGGATATCTTGATACTGCGTCTAAAGAATCTGACGCTACAGTCATAGACATGATCCAAAGACTAAGAGTGCTTTACGCAAAATCGCAAGTAGATTTAGTAACAGTAGGTGCTGATCAATCATCAAGGGCTAAACGCTCTTTTGCCTCAATATTAAATGAGCTATTTAATCCGACATCTGGTCGGAGAAACCGAGTACGATATTGGGGGATCTAAAATAAAATTTAAAGATATAAAATATACATTTGGTGAAAATTCTTATTCCCTGCAGGATCTTTATTCTTATACAAGATCTGACATGAATCTTATAGGCCTAAAAAACCAAATAGTAGAAACGAATTTAGATGAAACCATGAGATATATGAGTAATCTAACTGGATTAGATCTTACAAACTTAGATCTTTTTAACGAAAAAACATTGGATAAACTTGGTTATGGTTCAGCTATAAGGCATGTAAAAACAGAAACAGGGGGATTGATAGGTGTACCGGAAATATTTAACGAAGCAGAAGCCGAGTTTGATGAATTATTTATGGCAAGGAGCAAGGCGTTTCAAGTGGCCTTTAATGAATCTGGACCGCCACCACCAAGACAAATGCCAAAAATCCAATTTCCAAGTCTATCAGACGCTAAAATTCAGACTGCCCTCGATGTAGATTTTTTGAACGACTTTATAACTCTAGGGGTAGCCAAGGGGGAAGCAGATGAAGTAGAAAAGGTTATAGTTAAATCTTATCTGGAAAGGCTTGAAAAGTCTCAGGTACAATTGACAGACGATAATCTAAAAACAGCCGTTGATGACTATTTACAGATGCTCCGAAGAATGAAGATGCTAAGAGTAGCGCAGCAAGACAAGCAAGCCCTTATAACGCCCGGAATGGATATTGTCAGCGATGACACGCTTAGGCCAACAGAACAACTCACCGCGCAGTCCCCTACCGCGCCAAAAAGCGTTATGCAAAATATAAATGATGCCGTCAATCAGCGTGTAAGCGAACAAAGAGCAGCGCAATCTACCACCGACCAAATACTAGGGGACATACAACGACGAATAGAGGAATTATCAGAACAGGCAGCAAATACGCAAGAAAATTTAGTTCGTCAATCCAGTAAATATAGAAGAGTTGGGGAGGTTTTTAAATCATTTTTAAATGACAATCCTCAAATAAACAATCTATTTAAAGGGGCAGTGCAAAATAAGGGTAAGGTATTGGCTGGAGCAGCAACTGCAGCTGGATTAGCTGTTTTTGCAATGAAGAAAAACAATGATGTTACAGAACAGGGCGTAGCTGGACCTCCGCTTCTTCCGGGTGGAAGTCCGTATGAAAACCTACCCCGTGCTGCAGTAGGTCTACCTGATCCAAGGATTGCCGCGGGGAGTCAGGGCACATCATATAATGTGTCATTTAACGCTAGTCAAGAAGAAATAGATGAGTTTATGGCAAGGGCGGGATCCTTGTCAAACGGGCAGATACAGGGTACTATGCATGACACGCTGCCTAATCTTGGTCGCAATTCCTACGAAGATATAGCTGGATCGTTTTAAAATATATGAGCTTATTAAACGCTGATTACAATAAAAAATTAAAAGACGCTGCTAGCGCTAGACCGGACACAAGACCCAGGGTCGGCAGATCGGTAGAGTTATCAGCCCAAGTAAGTCATACCCCCTCAGGCGGAAAGCCCAGTATAGTTCAGGAAGAAAAAAGACAACTTACCCAAACGCAAGAAGCTGCAACTGTTCCGTCTCCCCCGATGAGAGCATCTTACGAGGGGTACATGAGAAGCGCTCCAGCCCATATACAGATGAGTGGCACTGGTTACGATAATCCTAAAAATCAACAAGCTAGACAATTAAAAAATGTATCTGGCAGGAATGATACGCACATCCAAGATATTAAATCTTTATCAAATTCTTTTAATAAAAACAATAGTTCTGGTATAATGAATAATTACTCAAAAGCGTTGAAAAAAAATACCTCAGGTGCAAGAATAGCCGAAATGAATAAAGTAGAAAGAATGTTTAGATAAATTATGTCTATGAATAAAGATTCTTTTAATTATATTAAAAGTACGTTTCCTACGAAACAACACATTATCGACTATATTGCCGAAATAGAAAAACTTAAAAGCGACGCCACTTTAAACGATTTAATAACTGGACTACCCTCCTATGATTATCTTATTCGTCTTTTTTCAAAAGAGGGTCCAGAAGTGCAGGCTTCTGCCAATACGCAAACATATGGAAATCAAAAACTTCCTTCCGCTAAAAAAATATTTATACCAGATAAAACAGATCCTACTTGGATGTCTTTAAGGAAAGCATTAATAACAATATCTGTTCAAGCATTGGATACTAAATTAAATCAAGTATCAGATGTAAATATTAGAAATTTTTTAAAAACTAATTTTGATGACAAGCTACCAGATCCAAAGTCAAATATATCACTTGATGATCCAATTTTTGACAACGCTTGGAAAAAATATTTTGAAAATATATATAGTCTTAGTAGCATATTTGGGCCATCGTATTATGGTGGACAGCAGGTTATTGGCGCTTTCGCGGATGCAGTTGTGAAGAGGCTAAATGCCTTTGATGTTGGGGCTACTCAACCGCCCAAAAACCCAACTCCAATTGATATAAAGAATACAGACACAGCACCCCGTGCGGAACAACTAGAAGCATTATCCACCTTCCTGACAAACGCCGGTTCTTTTGGTTCGGGCCTCAATTCACTTGACACGTTAATTCTAAAGGTTGCAGAAAGAAATTTCTTACCCGATTTCGACAAGTACATCGATCAAAATCGGTATAAAATATCAGCTATTTAGGAACGCACTTGCTCCAGATTATGACAAAATACAGAACCTAGTAAAAGACGAAAAATTGTCCAAGTCTCTTTTTGAAAAAATGGATAATTCTGGAATCTTTGATTTACTTATTTACGTTGACGCTATCAGGGCTTACGGAAGAAGAAGATTTCAAAACGTCAATAGGGTAAAGGGGAGTGCAGCGTCAGCCCATGTTCTGGACGGAGCAAGAGATACGGCATGGTTGACAGCTCTTAGCAAAGTATTGGCAAATTTAACCAGAGATCCAATTTTATTAGCAACTTTATATGCATATTTTCCGGACCTTACTTTATTTTTCCTAAACAGTTTAGCTTTAACTGCCGACTATTCTAACGATGGGAAAGGGGGCGGATCGGAAGATAGATTGAATGATCCGCAAGAAGTTTTAAATGATCTAATGACTGCATTTGGCCAGGTCAATGGTGAAAATATTTTTGAAGGCGCTTGGGACCTAATCAACACTGGCCAAAGAATTGAAAAAGCTTTATCAGAATTTCCGTTTAGACAGAATATACCACCAGCAGCTCCGGACATATTTCATCTTCGCATAGGGGCGTCAAACTTCTATATACCGCCAATCAATATAGATGTTCAAACTCAGTTTAAGGTTTCCAGTATGGGGGAAGGTGCACTAAGGCAGAAAAATACGCCTAAATTCAACGCTGGCTACAAGCACACAACTATATCAATGCAGCTGTTTTTTCCAAACTATGAAGAAATTTGGGGGATCTCTATAGATGAAGCTTCAAAAATAAGACTTAAAGATAATTACACCATAGATTTTAGCGGAGCCGGAGACAACGATGCGAAAATAGATAAGTTTCTTTCTTCACTAAGAGGATTGGTTGCAGCTTTTAAATACGCGCCATTTTTACCTGTCAGAAATCAATATCTTAATTCTGTTTATGGGATTACCGCGATCGCCCTACACAGTATGACCATATCAACAATACCCAACTATCCGTTTGCTCTTGTCGTCAATTTGCAACTTTACAATTTTAATCACAAGCCATTCCTGCCGATGATAAATGACTTCAATCAAGCTGTTCATTGGGGCAAATTCAGGCAGTATATGGGCAAGGCTGCCGGCGCCCTACACAATTATATCAATGAAGAGTTTTTGATGGTTCAGGCAGATGACAAAACTAGCGACCCGGTTGCAAAAGCCTTAAACAAATCATGGACTTCGAATAAAGATGGCGAAACCGACTCAACAGATCAATTGTTGGGATATCAAAATGAAATATTTACGACCAACGTTTTTAGGGAATGGACCAACGGAAGCAATATATCTTTTTATATTCCGCAAGAAACGCAAACAAAAATATTTACTCCAGATTTATATGGATTTAGAAGTCCAGAAGAGGAACTTTTAGACGATACCTCAAGATCAACATGGGCCAACTTCCTTGCAAAATTTGGTATTGACATTAATGAATCGGCGGGATATGGACGACCCCTGGATTCCGTTATAGCAACTTCGGTTGGAAATATTACCGAATATACTGTTAGGCAGAAAATACTAGATAGTATTGATATACTGACGGCTGGATTGTCGGCCCAAGATTTTCAGCAGAAAGCCTACGCTTTTTTGATAGAAACTTTTATAAAACAAAACTCTTCTTTAGATTCTAATAGAAAAAACTTTTTAAGAAATTTTTCCGATGACTCGAATGCTTATTTAGAAACATTTCCTCCCTATAAATATGGATCAGTAGTTTTTACAGACCAAAATCTTCTACAAATTAAATTATTTTTTAGAAACAAAGCTTTAAGTGTAAGCGCATATTTGGACTTTTTGGTCGATGAACAGCTTCAAAAAAGAAAAAGAAATGTTGGGAAAAATTGGACAGATAAGGAAAGTGAAGAAGAGAGAAAAATTATTAAAGAACAGTTTGCCAATTCGTATAGCGCCTTAGTTTACGAGCGATTTTTTAGAGCCGGTCCGATTAGGGAGTTGATGGAGGCCGCCAGAGAAAGGGCTGGTAGTTTTAAATTAAGAGAGTGGGAAGTTCCCATGATTAGAATTGATATAGATCCATCTTCCGCTATTGTAACAGATGTAGCGGTTTCTATGAGCAATAACATCGTCCCACTACAGGTGCAAATGCATGAAGAACCCACATACCAACATGTGGGTGGTGGGGACAATTATATATCGATATCAATGAAAGTATTTGGGGAAAAAGAATTAATAAAGCTTAGAAAAATTTTTGATCACATAAATGGTTTAGCCCGATTAGAGCACGCCGCTGGTGTTATGGGATTTATGGGTATCAAAAATATTATTACTGCGCTCTCTGGAATTAAGTATGTCCTTCCACTTTCTTTTAATGTTTCAACGATACCGAATTATCCGCATATCTATGAGGTTACTTTAAGGTTGGTAGACTTTGACATATTTCAACAGAAGAGAGAAAAATTGTCTTCTGATCAGCAGAAAAAACTAGTTGAAGAATTCGGGACAAAGAAAAATCCCTTCCTGCGAATTAAACAACTCTGGGGAGCGTTTAATGCCTATCCGGATTTTCCTCTTGAGCTTAGAAATAAAGGTGGAGAAGTAGTTGGTTGTTTAGATCCAGATTTTTACTTTAGGTCTTTTGAAATGATGGACAAAGATGTTGTTAACAGCATTTCCCTTAATAAGGGTAAGCTAGCAAATCTAGATATAGAAACAATAGACTTAAATGGTAAATTAAATGTTGTTTCACCCTACGGCGGCATACAGTATACTAACGAAAGTGTAGTGAACAAATTTAAAGAATTTATAAACAACAATGATCTAAAGGGTTTAAAAAATTATGCAAAGACGACACTAAATCTTAGTGCGTCTAGGGTAGCTTCTTTTATTGTAGCTGCAATAAAAAACGAATCCAATAATAGCAGAGAAAGATTTTTGTTAGATTATGTTGATGGTTTAGACGAAAATGATTTTCCTCAAGATTCAATAGCTAATCAAAGTTTTAAAATAGTTTCTGGCGAATTAAAATTAGGCGATATTAGGTCAAGGGATCCCCAAGCATTGGCTCAATTGGAAAGTTTTTTAAGCGGTAAAAACGATAAATCAGAAGAAGATAAGTATATTAGTTTTGACCCAGACGAACTCCCGGCGCACGCGATGATTCATACTTTTGCGGCCGTGGAAAACCCGAATGATTCAAAAATTCCGTCAATCCTGCAGACCGCTGACGGATATCAATTTGGTTACATTGATAAATTAAACGGCAGATTCTATTTGACCATTGATGATCAAGCGGTTAAAAAAGATGCATCAATAAATTACATAGGCGTTACGGACATACAGACTCCAGATCGAGGAACAACCAAAAGCTTAACGGGCGTTCCGGGCGTCGCCGCACTTTCCCAGTACCAATATGCGTTTTCTTCTGGGGATAACTCAAAGCCAGAAACGATGTCCAACAAACAAAATGCAAAGTCTACTAGCGAACATTGGGAAAAAATGATGATTGATACTTCGTATAGAGACATTTCCGGAAGAATGGTTAGGGCATTTCCAACGTATATGTTATGGCTTATTTCGGAAAGAACGTTTGCCGGAACAAAATTATTTGACAACTTTTATGGTTTACAGTCAATTATTGATTTTTCGATTGTTGCGTCTGAAGATATTCTTGGTGACACTTTGGTATTCAGAGTTTCCAATATGTATTCAAAGTTATCTACAAAAGAAATGACGGCCATTTTTAGTGGAGCTATGGGTGAAACAGATTCAAAACCCGGTATAGATAAATTGTCTTTGACCGATGGAATGGAACAAATTATAGACAGGACTCTTAATACGGCTAGAAATATGTTGGGCCACATGGAGTCTCAATACATAGTTGATATTGAAAATATAAGATTAAAGCCTGGGGTCAGAGTACACCTTAGGGCCGGGTACGGTTCAAACCCGAATTCTCTACAAACAATTTTTAATGGCGTAATAACAGAGGTGGAGTTGGGTGAGGTTGTCACGGTTACATGTCAATCTGATGCGATAGAACTAAGTCCGATTATTAATTCGGTGGACAAAAAAGGTAGTAGTGGAAAAGCAGATTTTGGTGGCGGATTAAATACTGGCCTATACCTGTCTGAGCCAAGAGATCTTATGGTCCGATTGTTGTCAATGGGCAGTTCAAGGGTAAGGGAGGCTTTTGCGTACGCAACTCGTGGAATGATTTTTTCTGAAAATAAATTTCGGTATCAAACATTTTGGAATGATACCCTATGCTCCCCTTAACGAAATTGAGGAAAATAGAAACCAGGGAATGCGCAATTCGATTAGCGATACACTTATCGCGATTAGTTCTTCCGGGGGAGATGGACCCATAAGCGCCGCTGCCGGGATGGTCGGTGCCGGAGGATCGCAGGTATTGGGGGCTTTAAATCCCTTTGGGAATAACGTAAATCAAACAGGTATTTCGATCGGTGCCAATGTTAGACTTCCCGTAATGGGATATATGAGAACAATGTGGGCCAATTTTGCGGCACAAAGAGATCTTGAGATATTTAAAAGAAATATTTATCCAGGCAACGGTACTGGGGTAGCACAATTCCTTGGCGGTGATCTAGGCGACGGTTGGACAAACGCCGCAACGCTAACGCCAGAAGACAATCCAAATCCAAGACTACACTATTTGGACAGATTGACCGACGCATCGTGGAATGACGTTTTAAGAAGATATAACGACGGGGAAAGCGCAGCTGCAGCAGCAATAGATACCGCAAATGCAGGTAAAGAATCAAGATCTAGCGGGGGTTTGGCATCTACGCTTCTTAGTGGTTCACTGTTAGCTGCAGGGGCGGGGTTGGCCTTGGGAACCGGTGGATTGGCGCTACCGGTTATTGGTACGGTCACCGGAGTTTTCGGTGGAGCAACTTTGCTGGGCTCGTTGTCTGGTAGGGGAGGAGCTAATATATTCCAAACACTTGGTTTAATAAGCACCCTCGACGACGACATGCCTGGGTTTGATGAGGTTTCCTTTAGGGCTCAAACATATATGAAAACAGTTTGGGATATGTTCCAACTTTGTGCTCGATTGCTGCCCAATTACATCTGTGCCATAAGACCATTCGAAGATAGATCTACTGTATTTTATGGAAAACCACATTGGTTGTACACTTCCGGGGTAGTTCCAGTGACTACCGGATTCCCGTCAGAAAAAAAAGCTGTTGAGCTTGGCCTAAAAACTCCTTCTTACAGAAGTCCAGACGCGGAGTTGATGGATCTTTTAAATAAAATTAATCAATCATCGAATCCAACCGCAGACTATGAAGCGTTTAAAACTATCCAAAGTCCTATTCTTAGTCTTGAGCAGATAGCAAAGGACCAATCTACCGCTACAGACATCTATGCTCCAGCCGGTGTTTTAAAAGGTAAAGTTATTAACTTAACAGATCCGAAAAGATTAAAATATTTAGATTTAAAAAATACTGTTGTTTCCGAGATACCGGTGAGTAAAGGTTTTGCAACGGTTGGCTTTCACCTGCCCATAACGTCTCAAAAAGATTTAATACAAGTTCCTGTTAAAGATATGGAATTGGTTCACAAAGAAATACCACAGATGCCACTTAGATATTCTTTTCCATATTTTACCGATAGAGTTTCTGGCGCCGTTCTCTTAGACTATCCGTTCTATGCGCTTTCTGATTCAAGAAATATAGAAAACGCCACAGTACATAAGGGTGATAGAGAATACGAAAAATTTAACCAAGATCAAACATATTTAAATTTTCTTGCATATGAAGCCGCGCTGGTTCAAACAACACCTTTAACTGATGTATTCTCTGATTCTGACGATCAAAATGAATTTTCAATTAAACTAGATGCTGTCTCTTTTACTAATTCAGTTGGCAAAGATACGTTATTCAATTCTGAAAATTCTATATTTGATATGGTCAAATCCAACAAAGTATCCGCCGAACTTAATCATGTTCGAATGCCGCTACCATCATTAAAAGGTCCTGAGTTAAACAATGTGTACCAAAAATTAGAGGGTTCATGGGAGTATGAATACATTAATCAATCAAAGATTACAGCCCAATCCCCTTTTAGCTACAGAGATTGGGGCTGCCCAGAAACGGCAATAGATGAGCAGTTTTACATTGCAATGAAATGGCCTTATGATATTACAGATGGCGACAAAAATGATGAATTATTTAAAAAGTTTAAAGAAAAATATTTTAAAGACAGAAAAGATAACGAATTTTACGGTAAACCATCTGATTATAAAAAAAGAAAAGTTTTAATCTATAGTCCAACAACAAGAACAGCTGTTGTTTGTAAGCCGGCATTTTTTATGTGGGGGAAAAACGATAAAGTCGATATAAATTCTGTCCGGATCTGTCAGTGTTGATGCGATTGTTTCTCCTGACGCCGCATATCATCTTGGCATGATGCACTTAAGCAAGATTGAGCAAAGCTATGAGTTTTTCGCCAACTCGGCTAATATGGGACCAGCTGCAACCGCCGTTGCTAAAGCGGGATTGGCGCCCTTTCCAATTCCAAGAGAGTGTTATTTTACTTTTGTTAATGATGAAATTCCGTTAGGTGTTGTAACAACAATCTACAGCCAGGCCAACGAATTTGCGCTTACAGAAGAGGCAAAAGAGGCATTTGGCGAAAACGTTAACTACGTCGTTGGCTTTGGTCGCTTTGATGCATCCCAAGCTAAAAACATTCTGACGGCAGATTTGGCTGGAATCGGGTTTAAAACCGCAGATAGATTTGAAGCTGAAGCAGATATAAAAGGCAGCTGGAGTAAAACATTTAAGGAATTAAAACCAGTTGGTGGAATCAATATATTAAGTGACGGAGATCTTGCGTTAGCCGCCGCAAGGGGCGCTAACGTTCTTCCATCCGCAGCCGGAAATGATGGTTATTTTGATTTGATTTTGAGCGCAAAATATAATAACTTGTCCAGGGATGAACTTTATAAAATATTAGATGGAGAATTAGCCAGAACCGGAGACGAAAAAACAGCTAGCGGCAGAAAACAATTTGCCGCCGTATATGATCCTCTAGACGAAACTGCGAGAGAAGCACGAGCATATTATAATGAAGGGGCTAGTGCGCAAGTGGCGGTAATAGCTGGAGACGGGAGAACAGACAATCAAGCAAGCGATGTTTGGGATCAGTTCAGATTTGGATATCATAATTATGAATCTGTAAAAAAAATATTCTTTGATGCATTTGGGCTCGATCCAGATGACGACACACCCTTG
>Ga0194129_10001865_pt1 | contig 33031 bp, 34 predicted proteins | sample TA2KigCa35mmetaG_FD_150862 | JGI IMG/M metagenome (GOLD analysis project Ga0194129, IMG submission 150862) | Freshwater microbial communities from Lake Tanganyika, Tanzania - TA2015038 Kigoma Deep Cast 35m | ecosystem: Environmental > Aquatic > Freshwater > Lake | place: Tanzania: Lake...
ATCTAATTTTATTAATTGGTCTTAATGTAAGAAATGAATCTATTTTAGTAAATACACGTATTCGTTCTCAAATTTTAAAAAAAGAAATTAAAGTTGGTTTAATTGGAAATCCGGTTCATTTAACTTATTCTTATAATCATTTAGGAAATTCAACAAAAACTTTAATAGATTTAGTAGAAGGACGTCATAGCTTTTGTAAAATTTTAAGAAATTCAAAAAACCCTATTATAATAATTGGAACTGAATTTTTAAAAAGAAAAGATGCAAAAGCTTTATTAAATTTAACTAGATCATTAGCTTTATTTAGTTTTTTTGCAAATAATCAATATAATATATTACATTCTAATATTGGACAAATAAATGCTTGTGAATTGGGGTTAAAACCTGGGATTCGTTCATCATTATACATTAATGATATTAAATTTAAAAAAAATGAATTATTATTTTTATCAGGTATTGATATTACCAAAAATAAATGGTTTTTAGATTATAATAGTTCAAAAAAAAATACTAAAATTTTTTATCAAAATTCACATATGCCTCAATTGAATAAAATGTATAATTTTTTGATTCCAAGTACAGCTATTTATGAAAAAACTAGTTTTTTATATAATACAGAAGGATTGGTTCAAAAAGCTGCAAAAGCGGTATCTACAAAAGGTTTATCTCGTAATAGTTCAGATTTTTTTAAAGTATTAGTAAAATTAATAGATACTAATAATACTAATTTTTTAAATAAATCTTTATTAAGAGAAAATCCTATGTTAGAAAATGTAAATAAATATTGTGATACTTTTAATTTTAATTATTTACAATATTTTGAAAACGGAAATAAAGTTTATTTTTCAATTTTTTTACCACTTATTAATAATTTTTATATGAGTGATATTATTAGTAAAAATTCACAAGTAATGTCTGAATGTACTTTATTTTTACAATATCGTACTAATTTTATAAAAATAATTAAAAATTAATGATGTTATTTTTAACAACAGTTATTTATTATTTAGCATTAGTTTTACCTTTATTACTTGCAATTGCTTTTTTTACATTAGTTGAACGTCATATTATTGCATCGGTTCAACGACGTCAAGGACCAAATGTTACTGGGATTTTTGGATTACTTCAACCAGTTACTGATGGAGTAAAATTGATTTTTAAAGAAAGCGTGTTGCCAAAAAGTTCAAATTTATTAATTTTCTTTTTTGCTCCAATTTTTACTTTTGGATTAGCTTTAGCTAATTGGGTTGTATTACCACTAGGAGAAGGGTTTGCTTTAATTGATATTAATGTAGGTATTTTATATATTTTTGCATTATCATCATTGGGGGTACATTCTATTATAATGGCAGGGTGGTCAAGTAATTCAAAATATGCATTTTTAGGAGCATTACGTTCTGCAGCACAAATGATTTCATATGAATTATCTTTGGGTGTAACTATTTTATCTGTATTAATATGTGCGGGTACTTTAAATTTAACAGAAATTGTATTAAGCCAATCAACTTATTATAATTTTTTAATATTATTTCCAATGTTTATTGTATTTTATATATGTGCATTAGCAGAAACAAATAGACATCCATTTGATTTACCAGAAGCAGAAGCAGAATTAGTGTCTGGATATAATGTAGAATATTCTGCCGCAGCTTTTGCATTATTTTTTTTAGCAGAATATGCTAATATTATGGTAATGTCATTTTTAACAGTTATATTTTTTTTAGGGGGATGGTATGCTCCTTTTGAATTTTTAAATTTTATTCCAGGAATTTTTTGGATTGTGCTAAAAGCTTTAGTATTTATTGTGCTATTTGTATTAATAAGAGCAGTACTTCCTCGATACAGATATGATCAATTAATGAGATTAGGTTGGAAAGTATTTTTACCGATGTCTTTAAGCTTCTTTTTTTTATTAGCCAATTTTTTGATAAGTTTTAATCTTTTAAATTTTTAATGAAAATAGAAATTTTATATTTTTTTGATTTAGGTATTGCTATATTATGTTTAGGGATGGTAGGTATTTTAGTAAATAAAAATAGTTTAATTATTACTCTAATGGCAGTTGAAGTAATGTTATATGGTTTAGATGTTTATTTATTAACCACTTCAGCTTATTTAGATGATATTACAGGACAAATTTTAGCATTATATATTGTATCAATAGCTGCAGCAGAATCTGCTATTGCATTAGCTTTAATTGTTTTATATTTTAAAAATTTTAATACAATTCAAATTATCGAATAATTTTTATACTGCTTCTATGGTGGAATTGGTAGACACGATAAACTCAAAATTTATTGTTTTTTAAACATACTGGTTCAAATCCAGTTAGAAGCATTTTTATTAATTAAATTATATTATAAATTATATGATTCAGATGGGAACACAATTAGTTGTTGTAGATAATTCAGGGGCAGGTGTAGTTAATTGCATTAAGGCGTTGGGTGGTTATAAAAGAACTTTTTCTTATAGTGGAGATTTTATTGTAATAAGTATTCGTAAATTACGATTAATTAGAAAAGTAAAAACAGGAGAAATATATTTTGCACTAGTAGTAAGAACTAGCAAAGCAACTCATTTTAAAGATGGAAGTTATAGTTCTTTTCAAACAAATGCTGCTATTTTATTAGGTCAAAATAAAAAATTTTTAGGTACTCGTGTTTTTGGTCCAGTATCTCGACAATTAAGAAAAAAAAAATTTTTAAAAGTATTAATAATGTCAGGTCAACAAATTTTTTAAACATGTTAATTCGTTCAAAAGAAAATTATTTAAGAATTTCTCAATTAGAATCTTTGACTAAATTTAATTATAAAAATCAATTAAGTCAAATAAAAATTAAAAAAATTAATCTATACTTTAATTTTAAATATATAAATTTTAAAGAAAAAAAAATTTTTTCTTTTTTTTTAACACTAGAATTAATTTCAAATCAAAAATGTTTTGTAATTTTTTCTAAAAAATCTAATGTACAGTTAAATATACGTAAAGATGCTATTTTAGGTTGTAAAGTAACTTTGCGTAATAATAATATGTATTTATTTTTAGATTATTTATTTTTTGCATTATTAAAATATGAAAAATTTATTGGAATTTCATTTAATAAATTGTATAATGCTGTAAAAAATACTTATATTTTTACATTAAAAGATTTATTTATATTTTTTCAAACTGAAATGGAATTAGATCCTTTAATTAAATATTTACAAATTTCAATTATATTTAATACAAATGCTATTGAACAAAAATTGTTTTTATTAAATTCTTTTAATATTCCAGTAGTAAGTAATAAAAATAAATAAGTAAAAGTAACTCAATTGGTAGAGTGAGGCCTTGCCAAGGCTTAAGCTGAGGGTTCAAATCCCTTCTTTTGCATAATTTAAAAAAAAATGTTAATTCTAGGTACTCGTTTAGTAACAAATAAACCAATAAGAATTGCTTTAACTAAATTATATGGAATTGGTAATAAAACAGCTAATGATATTTGTGATTATATGGGATTTTCACAAAAATTACAAATTAAAGATTTATCTGATAAACAACATGATTTTTTAATTGCCCATATTAAAAAAAATTATACTATAGAAGATAATTTAAGAAAAATAGTTCGTGAAAATTTAAATCATTACTTAAAAAATTCAAGTTTAAAAGGATATCGTCATAAACATGGATTGCCTGTACGCGGACAACGTACATGTTCTAATGGACGTACAAAAAAAAAATTTAAATTTTTAATTACTTAATTTATTTTATATTTTGGGTGGATGGTCGAGCGGTTTATGGCGTTAGTTTTGAAAGCTAAAGTATTTCTTAATACCGTGGGTTCAAATCCCACTCCACCCGAAATTACTATTTATATTATACATTTAGGTTGCGGGAAAATTGGTACGTTACATAAGTACGCCAATAGAGATAAGACTTAGTGTGGAAAGGAAATATGAGTCCAACGGGATCCTGCTCCGGGTACTTATCTATATATATTTTTTTTTGTTTTATTAATATTATGATTAAATAAATGCATTTAACAATTATATTTTTACCTTTATTAGGTTCTTTTATTGCTGGTTTTTTTGGAAGATTTTTAGGAATTAAAGGAGCAACTATTATACCTACAATTTGTATGTTTATAACTGCTTTTTTAGCTATTTCTTCTGGAGCAAATTATTCGTTTGGGCATGATTTAACAATGCCAGTATATATTAGTTTTGCTCCTTGGTTTGATTCTGAAATGTTTAGTTTTTCTTGGGGATTTATGTTTGATTCTTTAACCTATGTTATGTTAGTGGTGGTAACATTTATATCATCTTTAGTACATTTATATTCTATTGAATATATGAGTGAAGATCCACATATCCCAAGATTTATGTCATATTTATCATTATTTACTTTTTTTATGATAATTTTAGTAACTGGTGATAATTTTTTACAAATGTTTTTAGGTTGGGAAGGGGTAGGATTATGTTCATATTTATTAATTAATTTTTGGTATGGTCGTTTACAAGCAAATAAAGCTGCTTTAAAAGCAATGATTGTAAATCGTATTGGAGATTTTGGTTTAGCATTAGGTATCTTTATGATATTTTTAGTGTTTCAAGGATTAGAATATCCTGTAGTTTTTGCATTAGTACCAAATTTTTATAATGATTCTATTATTTTTTTTAATAATACTTATAATTTAATAGATTTAATTTGTATTTTTTTATTTGTAGGAGCAGTTGGAAAATCTGCTCAAATTGGATTACATACTTGGTTGCCAGATGCTATGGAAGGACCTACTCCAGTATCTGCATTAATTCATGCAGCAACAATGGTAACTGCTGGAGTTTTTTTAATTGCAAGATGTTCTCCTTTATTTGAATATGCACATTCTACTTTAAATGTAGTTGCAATAATGGGAGCAATGACTGCTTTTTTAGCTGCAACTACAGGATTGGTGCAAAATGATTTAAAACGTGTTATTGCATATTCAACTTGTAGTCAATTAGGGTATATGGTATTTTCTTGCGGATTATCTAGTTATTCTGTTGGTATTTTCCATTTATCAAATCATGCTTTTTTTAAAGCTTTATTATTTTTAAGTGCAGGATCTGTAATTCATGCAATGGCCGATGAACAAGATATGCGTAAAATGGGTGGTTTATTAAAATTATTACCATTTACTTATGCTGCTATTATGATAGGTTCTTTAGCTTTAATGGGATTTCCATTTTTAGCTGGATTTTATTCTAAAGATGTAATTTTAGAAGTAGCGTATGCTAGTTATTCTATTAAAGGACATTTTGCATATTGGTTAGGAACAATTTCAGCTTTTTTTACTGCATTTTATTCTATACGTTTAATTTCTTTAACTTTTTTAAAAAATACAAATGCGTTTAAACAAGTAATAGAACACGCACATGAACCTTCTAAATTTATGGCAACTCCTTTATTTATTTTATCTTTTGTAAGTATTTTTGTAGGGTATTTAACTAGAGATTTGATGATTGGAGCGGGTACAGATTTTTGGGGAAACGCATTATTTATATTACCACAACAATTTTTATTAATTGAATCTGAATGGTTAAATAGTGGTATTAAATTATTACCATTAATTTTTAGTTTAAGTGGGTCAACTTTAGCTTTTGTATTATATAATTTTAAATATGAAGATTTATATAAATTTAAATTAAGTTCAATTGGACAATATTTTTATTTATTTTTAAATAGAAAATGGTTTTTTGATAAAGTATATAATGAAATTATATCTCAAAATATTTTAAACATTGGATATAAACATACTTATCAAAATTTAGATAGAGGTATTATAGAATTATTTGGTCCAAATGGATTTGCTACTACTGTATATAAAAATAGTTTTAACATAAAATCTATTCAATTTGGATTTATGTTTCATTATATTTTAATGTTTTTAGGATTTTTAGTAATTGGAACTTTAGTAATTTATAATTATAATTTTTTATTTGATATTGTATTATTAAAAGTTTCTTTATTAATATTATTTTTTATAGTATTATTAATAATAATTAATAATACTTTTGCAAAAGCTGTTGATTCTTATAAATAAAATATGTTTACACGCGCAATTATTGAAATTTTAGTTTTATTAAGAAGTGTATGTCTACCTGTTTATAAATCAATAAACGAATCTGCTTTAAAATTAGCAAGAGCTATTTATCATAATTCTACTAATTGGAGTAATTGGATAAGTAGTTGGATGAATCCGTGGCATAATAACCACGTACAATTTAATGATATTACGGTAATAGGAAATGTTTCTTCAGATTTTGAAGTTGATAAAGATTATGAAATTATAAAAGATTTTGATCCTTTTTTTTATCAACGTACTGTTGAAGATATTTTATTTTTTACAGCAGCTGGAGCTGTTTTTTTTGGAATTTTTATGATATTAAAATATTACTATCAGCCAAAAGATCTTTCAGTTTTAGAGGGTTTGCAAGCATCCTCTGAAGATTTTGTAGAATCTGTATGTAATATATTGTTTGTGACTTTAGATAAATCAAATTAATGAGTTTCTTTTTAAAAATATTTAAAAGCTTTTATGGAAAATTAAATTCACTTGTATATAAAATTATAGTAGACGGTTATGGTAAAGTAATCCAATCTTTGACTACAAATTATATTAATTTTTATAGATATTGCAACGAGCCTATAGATCGTCAAGGTAAAAGTGCTTTAGATTATAAATTAGATGCGATGGAAAGTTGGATGCAATCTTATAGTAAAGGAGAGGTTTATATAATAGATCCTGAAACATATAGACAGTTTTTAGTATATATGTGTATTGCTGGTATTGTTGTAGGTACTTATATCTTTTTAAAAGTAGTAAGAGAAGAGATGAGATATGCTAAAAAGATTGACGATACGAGTTCAGTAGAATAATTTTTAAAAATTGGTTTAATACCAGTATATAGTATATATTTAAAATACTATATGCTGGGGAGTGGTGGCAGAGCGGCTTAATGCGTTGGTTTGCTAAACCAAAGTATTTCACAATACCGTGGGTTCGAATCCCACCCATTCCGAAATTAAAATTTAATATTGTATTTTTAAAAAGGGGAATAGTTTAATTGGTAAAACAGTGGTCTCCAAAACCATCATTAAGGGTTCAAGTCCTTTTTCCCTTGGAAAAAAAATATTAGATTAAATATATTTTTTAGCGAAGTAGTTTAGTGGTTAGAACGATGGAATCATAATCCGTATGTCGGGGGTTCGAATCCCTTCTTCGCTATATTATTAAAATAATTTATGAAATTTTCAAAATTAAAACCAATAAAGTCTTTACAAGAAGGAAGAAAAAATAATGCCGGTAGAAACAATACCGGTCGTATTACAGTTCGTCATCAAGGTGGTGGACATAAACGTGTAACTAAAAAAATTGAATTAAATCAATTACAGGGTGAAACTTTTGTAATGGGTTTTGAATATTCTGCGGATAGAAGAACATATTTAATGAGAGTTTTTAATAATAATAAATTTTCATATATGTTAGCGCCAAAAGATATTAATATTTTTGATAAAATTTTTATTAAAGAAAAACAAGTAAATTTAACTAATGGTAGTATATTACCTATTAAAGATTTAACTGTAGGGACTTTAATTCATAACTTAGAATTACATCCAAATACTAAAGGAACTTTTATTAAAAGCGCAGGTACTTTTGGAAAAATTTTATATCATGATTTAGAAAAAAATTATACTGCAGTACAACTTCCATCAGGAGAATCAAGATTAATACATAGTACTTGTTTAGCAAATATTGGGGTTTTATCAAACGAAAATTTTTTTAATTTTAGACGCACAAAAGCTGGAGAATCTCGTTGGTTAAATATAAGACCGGCTGTTCGTGGGGTAGCTATGAATCCAATTGACCATCCGCACGGGGGAGGTCAAGGAAAAACTTCTGGAGGTCGTCCTTCAGTGAGTCCTTGGGCTAAACTAACTAAAGGTAAAAAAACTCGATTAACTAAAAATAAATATGTAATAAAAAATTTATAATTATTTATAAAAAATTATGACTAGATCAATATGGAAAATTAAAGATGCGGGTATTTATTATTTAATTAAAGATTTAAATAAAAAATTTTTTAAAACAAATGAACGTAGGATTGTAATAACCGATAAATTAGTAGGTTTTGAGGGGGTTGTATATAATGGAGAACGTTATATTAAACTTCAAATTACTAATTTAATGGTTGGTCAAAAATTAGGAGAATTTGCTCCAAGTAAAAAATCTCCTATTTTTGTAAAAAAAGATAATAAGAAAAAAAAAGTAAAATAAAAAATGGGTCAAAAAATTAATCCAATTGGGTTTAGATTAGGTATTTTTAGAAAATGGAAATATAATTGGTTTTTAGAAAAAAAAAAATATACTGATTTTTTACATTTAAATTTTGAAATTACAAGATATTTTAGAGGAGTTTTTCGTAATAACAATACACGTACTTTAGTAGTAGATTGTTTTATTTCTAAAATATCTTTTTCTAAAATTTATATATTTGTTTTATTTTATAGATTACGTAGAAAAAAAAAAAAATTTAAAAAAAAAAAATTAGTTAATGTTCAAACTAATGAAATTTCTGATTTAAATGAAATTGATCCACGTTTAAAATCTATTAAACGTATTCGTTTAAATAATATTTTTAATGATATTTTAAATGCTGAAAAAATATATTCTAAAAATATTAGATTAAAAAATATTTTAAATTATTATAAACAAAGATCTAAAAAAATAAGTTCAAATAAAATTTGTTTTTTTAAATTAAATCGTAAAAAAAAATTAGTTTTACGTAGAAAATATATTAGTATTAAAACAATTAAAAAATCTTTAGAAATATTAACAAAAGCAAATATTTGTTTATTATTAATAAATGCCGTATCTTTTATTAAATTTTATGAAAAAAATTTTAAAAAAGATCCAAAAGAACGAAATGATTATCCTTATTTAGAACGTAAATTAGTTAAAAGATATCAATCTGAGGTAAGATTAGCGAAAGATACTTTATACGTATTATTTATAGCATTAATATTAAAAAAAGCAGAATTTTTGGCTAAATTTATAGGTTATCAATTAAAACGTATGCCAAAAAATAGACGACAAACTAAATTATTATATTATATTAGAAGTTTATTAAGATATTCCTTAAAAGTTCAATTCGATATAATTGGAATTAGAATTCAATTTACAGGGCGTATTAATGGAAGACCTAGAAGTAAATCTACTATTTTAAATGAAGGTATTTTACCTTTACAAACACAATCTGCTAATTTAGAATATGGAGAATCTTTTGGTATTACACGTTATGGTACTATTGGAGTAAAAGTTTGGATAAATTATTCTTCTATGTATAATTTAAATTTAAAAAATTGTTTTTTTAAATATCTTGAATATGGTTTATTAAAAAAAAATGTTACAGCCTAAAAGAACAAAATTTAAAAAATTTAGAAAAGGAATTATTAAAGGATTTGAATATAAAACAAATAAATTATATTTTGGTAATCTAGGATTACAAGCATTACAGCCGGGTCGAATTACAAATAGACAAATTGAAGCTGTAAGGCGTACAATTACAAATTTTATTAAACGTCAAGGAAAAGTATGGATTCGCATTTTTCCAGATATTCCAGTAACTGAAAAACCTTTAGAAGTACGTATGGGTAAAGGAAAAGGTCCTGTAAGTTATTGGGTTGCTTTTGTTAAACCAGGAAGAATTTTATATGAAATTACTGGACCTAATGAAAAATTATTAAAAGCTGCATTAGAACAAGCAGCATTAAAATTACCAATTGCAACTAAAGTAGTGGGCCTATAGTTAAATTGGTTATAACATACTGCTCATAACGGTGATAGTGTAGGTTCAAGTCCTACTGGGCCCAAAAATATAAATAAATGAAATTAAATTATATTAATAATATTATTAAAGAAAATAATCTTTTTTTGAATTCTAATTATAAAAAAAATAATAATTTATTTTTAAAAGAATTTAATGGAACTTACAATCAAAATTGTTTAGCAAAACCATTATTATTTACAGAAGATAAATTTATAGTTTATTCTACTTTAAATAAATTTAATTCTTTTTTAGTAAAAAGAAAACATATATATAAACGAGGATTTTATTCTGCGGATTTATTTGCAAAAGATGAAGATATAAATGGAAGAGTACCTAGTACTTTTGTATTTAATTATGATGTTGCTTTCATTGGAAATAATGATGAAAAAAACGATATTTTAGTGGATACTCAATATTTAAATAACGTTAATACTAATTACTATAAACGTTTACGTAAAGTTTTAGTAAAAAGCTTTTATAAGGGTGAAATTAAATATCTTTGGAGAATGTTTATGATTAAATATAATTTAAATTTTTCATTAGATACTTTAAAAACTTATGAAACTACTAAATTATATTTATCAAAAGCGTTAATAGAAAGAGCTATTATTAGAATATCTTCAATTCTTACTAGAAATAGATTACATTATTCTTTTAAACATAAAAAATTTTTTCCAATATATATATCACATTTGAATAAATTTGGGGTATTTATGTTTTTAGGTAATATTAAATTAAATGGATTTGCTTTTTTTGATAAAATTTTATCAGGATATAGTTATATAAAAAAAATTGATTTGGTTCATGCATATTCAACTTATATGTTGCATAATGTATTTTCTGCTAAATTATTAAAAGCAGTTCCTTATTCTGTTAAAACTTTAAGACGTGGTAAATCTCGTTATGTATTAGGCTTAGATAAACGTAGTGTTAGATTTATGTTAAATAAAGTTGTTAAATTTAAAAAAAATAAGTTTAAATTACAACATTTAAATAAATTTAACAAGTTTAATAAGTTTAAATTTAATAAATTTATGTTTAATAATTTAAAAAAAAAAAATTTTAAACAAAATAAACAAAATTCAAAATATATTAAACCTAAACAAAAATATAAATTTTATAATAAACAAAAAAAACATTATTTGAATTAAAATATATTTTATTTTTTATAAAAGGGTGTATAGCTTAGTTGGTAGAGCAGTGGACTTTTAATCCAAAAGTCTCGGGTTCAAATCCCGATGCGCCCATTAATAATAATATGCGGGTATGCGTTAATTGGTAAACGGTTTGCCTTCCAAGCAAATAATATGGGTTCAAGTCCCATTACCCGCAAAAAATGAAAATACAAAGTAATATTATAACAAAAAAAAAAGATATGAATTCTATGATTAATTTTGTAGTAAAAAAAGGAAATAAAAATATTGCAGAATCTATTGTAAGAAAAGCTTTATTTCTTTTTGCTAAAACTTATAAAAAAAAAAATACATATATGCATATTCGTACATCTGTTAAAAATGTAACACCAATAGTTAATGTAGTTGTACACAAAAGAAAACATCGAAGTTTTCAAGTTCCAAAACCACTTACTAAAGAAAAAAAATTATTTTTAATTAATAAATGGTTATTATCAAGTTCTAGATCAGGTGCGAAACAAAATATGTATAAAAATTTATCTAATGAATTATATCTATCTACAATAGCAAGAAGTTATGCTAATAAAAAACGTAAAGAATTACATGCTTTAGCTATAAGTTTACGTAAAAAAACTAAACGTAAATTTTAAAAAATTTTCTTCAATAGCTCAATGGTAGAGCGCATGGCTGTTAACCATTAGGTTGTAGGTTCAAATCCTACTTGGAGAGTTTATGGTATTGAATATAGCATTTTTAGCTCAAATGGATAGAGCATTGGCCTTCTAAGCTAGAGGTTATAGGTTCAATTCCTATAAAATGTATTTTTATGAAGAGATGGCTGAGTGGCTAAAGGCGATAGACTGTAAATCTATTGAAATTTTTCTTCGTAGGTTCGAATCCTACTTTCTTCAAATATAAACATTTACTTACTTGGTGAAATGGTAGACACAGTAGACTTAAAATCTATACCTTACCGGTTCGAGTCCGGTAGTAAGTATTTAATTTAAAAGTTCAGGTAGCTCAGTTGGTTAGAGCAAAAGACTGAAAATCTTTGGGTCGGTGGTTCAAATCCACCCTTGGACAAACAATTTTAGAAGTTGTTATAACAAATGAAATTAAATTATACTTTGTATATTCAATTAAAGAGTAATCATAAAAATATTATAAATAATATAAGTAAACAAATAAAAAACCAAGCAGAATCTTTTAATTTAATTCCAAAAGGTCCTATTATTTTACCAGCTACTTCTAAATTATTTACTGTATTAAGATCTCCACATGTACATAAAAAAGCACGAGATCAATTTGAATTAAAAACAGTACGTCGTTTATTAGTTTTAAAATTTAATAGTAAGGATATGATAAATTTAAAATTTTTATTAAATAATATTTATAATTTATCATCAAGCGTTCAAGTAAAAATAAATTTTAAAAAAAATTATTATGCTTAGAAGGATTTGAACCCTCAACTTATAGATCCGTAGTCTATCGCTCTATCCAATTGAGCTATAAGCACGTTGATTTATAATTGAAGCAAAAGGATTCGAACCTTTGCTTGTCGGTATCAAAAACCGACGCCTTACCGCTTGGCTATGCTTCAAAAAATTTATAATAAAATATAGGGTCTATAACTCAGTTTTGGTGAGAGTGTACGCCTGATAAGCGTAAAGTCAGTAGTTCAATTCTACTTAGACCCAAAAATATAATATATGGGTAATTAACTCAATTGGCAGAGTATCTCGTTTACACCGAGGAGGTTAGCGGTTCAAATCCGTTATTACCTACATGATAGTGTAATATAAACAAATTTATTATATTATTCAATTAAGCAAATGAAATATTTAAATGTTTTAACAAATTTTACGCATTATATACAAAAAATATTTCCTAATATTTTAGGATATATAAATAGAGGGGAATTAATATTATTAGTTCCATATAATTCTGTTTATAAAGTAATAAAATTTTTAAAAAATCATACTCAAACTCAATTTAAACAATTATCTGAAATAACTTGTATAGATTATCCTTATAAGTTAAATCGCTTTGAAATAGTATATGTTTTATTAAGTATTCGTTTTAATACTCGAATTACTATTTCAACTTTTGTAAACGAATATCAATATGTAGAATCTATTGTATCTTTATATAGAAATGCAAATTGGTTTGAACGTGAAGCATGGGATATGTTTGGAGTTTATTTTTTAAATCATCCGGATTTACGTAGACTTTTGACTGATTATGGATTTTTAGGACATCCTTTACGTAAAGACTTTCCTGTTATGGGGTTTAATGAAGTATTTTATAGTGAAATACAAAAACGTATTGTTCAAGCCCCTTTAATGAAATCAACTGATTTCGTAGAAAAATCATTTTTTTTAAACGATAAGCATTATGACTGTTAGCCGCAATAATTTATCTTTTTTAGAATTAAGTAAGCCTTTTGGAAATAGAATAAACGATAATTTTTTGGTTAGTATCCTTTTTAATCATATAGTATTATACCCATCTCCTACAAATCTTTCATATATGTGGAGTTTTGGTGTGTTAGCTGGATTAGCTTTAGTGATACAAATAATTTCTGGAGTTTTTTTAGCAATGCATTATGCTCCAGAAATTTCTCACGCTTTTTTAAGTGTAGAGCATATTATGAGAGATGTACCTAATGGGTATTTGTTAAGATATGTACATGCAAATGGTGCATCTATGTTTTTTTTAATTGTATATATACATATGTTTAGAGGTTTGTATTATGGATCTTATGCAAGCCCTCGTCAACATTTGTGGTTATCTGGTTGTTTAATTTTTGTAATTATGATGGCAACTGGATTTATGGGTTATGTTTTACCATGGGGACAAATGAGTTTATGGGGAGCAACTGTAATTACTAATTTGTTTTCTGCTTTACCAAAAATTGGTACTGGATTAGTACAATGGATTTGGGGGGGATTTGCTGTTGATAATCCAACTTTAAATCGTATTTTTAGTTTACATTTTATTTTACCAGTAGTAATAGCAGCTTTAGCTGTTATTCATATTGCTTTATTACATGTAAGCGGATCAAATAATCCTGTAGGGTCTGATTCAAAATCTGATAAAGCAAATTTTTATCCTTATTTTTATATTAAAGATTTATTTGCTTTAATGTTATTTATATATATTTTTTCAATCTTTGTATTATTATTTCCTAATTATTTAGGGCATCCAGATAATTATATTGAAGGGAATGCTTTAGTAACTCCTCCACATATTGTACCTGAATGGTATTTTTTACCATATTATGCAATTTTAAGATCTATTCCAGATAAATTGGGGGGGGTTGTAGCAATGGCATTGTCTTTAGGATGCTTTTTTTTAGTACCATTTTTAGATATGTCTAAAATTAGAAGTATGTATTTTAAACCAATACAACGTCCAAATTTTTGGATTTTATTTGGTGCTTTTATTCTTTTAGGATGGATTGGACAAAAAGTAGTAGAAACTCCTTTCGTGGAAATTGGACGTGCTTTAACTACTTATTATTTTTTATATTTCTTCTTTTTATTCCCATTATTCGGAGAAATTGAAAATAATTTAGCAATACAACAAATGGGTAATATTGAAAAAAAAAATCCTTCACAAAATTTGGTAGAAGGTGTTGGACTTTTGTATTAACAAATACATGATCAATAACATGAATAACAACGATAACTTAGGTGTTAAAAATGTTGTTCCTAAAGTTTATAACGAAAGCCATTTTAATGGTATTCCACAACCTCAAAATGGTTTAAATGCGCAAGGTATTCATACAAAATTTAATCCAAATGATTATATTTTTCCAGATGACCCAAAAGCGCCAGTATCAAAAAGAATTCCTTTTGAAGATGTACCTCACGGGTTTTCTTCAGAAAACCCATATCACATCGGAAATTCAAGACCAATACCAGAAGATACTCATGTTGAATGGTACAAAACATTTGTAACTTCATTTAGACGTGCTTGGATGCAATTTGATACAACTTATGAAAGAAATTTTCAACGTTTTTCAAATAATCATGAATTATGGAATCAAAATCGTGAGCTATTTGAAAAAGTAACTCCATTTAATCAACAATTTCATGAAGATACTATGTATCGATATGATTTGACCGATACATTTGGAATTAATTTTCATTTAAAAAATATTGTAGATGATTTTATATTTAATCAAATGACTTATGCATTTAATGGATATAAACATCGCGATATAATGGCACATTATTTAACTGATAATATTGGGCGTGTTTTACAAGAAATTAGTGCAACTAATTTTTTTACACATGCTTTTGAACAAGCATTTGTTGTACTTAAAGAAGAGTATATGGAATTTTCTGGAAGTTTTTTTAATTTCCATAATTATTTAGCAAATGCGTTTGATATTGGATTACATAATATATGGTTTATTCCTTGTAATTCAATAGCATTAGGATTTTATTTTATTGTATGGGCTTTATGTATTAGTTTTATTTTAAATAGAACTAAATATGGTTTTACTTCTCATACAAGCAATATAATTTACATTTATACCTTAATTTTATTTGTAATTTCTTTTATGATTGAAGTATATTATACTTTAATTAATAGTAGATATTATATTTTTAATGAATGGTTAGATGGTGTTCGTGGAATTATTTTTGGATATATTGAATTTGGGGGAGCTGTATTAATTATTATTTTATTAACTTATGCAGATCGCTTTGCAACTGGAATTCAAGGTAAACAAGAACGAATTGAATTTCCTTTTTTTATGGTAGTATTTTATTTAATTGGTTATTTGGCTGTAACAACTAAAAATTTCTTTGTTATTTTTTTAGCATTAGAAATTATTTCTTTTATGACTTATAGCTTTTTAGCAAGTTATGATAAAGATTTTAAAATTGCATCATCATCAGCATTACGTTATTTATTTTATAGTTCATTACCAGCAGCATTATTTGCTTTTGGTATAATACAAATTTTTTTATGGTCTGGTGCTATGACTGAAGTAGATTTAGCTACATTATCTCATAGTATTGTTATAAATCCTTGTACACAAGCATATGAAGATTTATATAAAGAATATGAATTAAGAATTTTAGTACACGAAATTCCTATGTCTAAGTTTATTGATAGTTCTTCTGATAATGCTAAAGAATATTTTTCTGCTAAAGGAGAAGTATATCCTAGACAACGTACAATTTTATTTCCAGCAGAAAGTCAGTTATATAATGATGTTATTTTATCTGATCATGGAATTGGTTATTTAACATGTAGAATGAAAATTGCACCTTATGCTGGATTTCATATTGATAGTATTTTAAAACAAATGAAAGATTATGATAGTTTTAAACAAATTTTTAATTTGCCAGAAATTGATAAATTAAATAAATTTAAAAATTTATCTAATCTTTTAGACAATCCTTTAACCATTGCTCAGTTGAAAGAATGTTTTTCTACCGATAAACACGATAAAATGCATGGAATGGATATTAGAATGCATTTTTATCCAAATTATAAAAAACCAACTGGAAGTGTAGATACTATTAAAGCAGCTGAAGTTAATGTAGGAAGATTTTTAGAATATAATCCTGCAAACCCAACACATCAAGCTACACCAACACGTGAACAAATTTTAAATTGGCAACGTATTGGAAAACGTGAATTAGATTGGATTGCTTCAAGATATTGGGATAAATATGAATCAATATATTTTCAAGTTAAAGCAGATCGTATGGTATACGAGGCGGAAGCATTAAAAGATAAGTTTAATTTATTAGTAAAAACTAATAAAATTCCAGTTGTAGAGGGAATGGTTCCTTATGCAGAATTTTGTGCGGCACAACGAGGTTTTAATAATACTTTTGATTATTTAACAAAAGTAAATCCAGAATCTCCAGCATTAGTTGCTACTAGTATAGACACTAATACTGATTTATCTGTTTCAAGATTATATGAAATTGGTGTTGCAAATTATAGTCAAGGAACTGCATTTTTAGTAAGAGATCATTCTTTATTTAAACAACGTGTAGTTCCATTTATTTTTTTAGTTGGAGTATTTTTAATAAATTTAACTTTTTATTTTAAATTGCATATGCCACCTGTACATTCATGGGCGTTATCTATTTATAATAAAGCTCCTTTAGCTACAGTATTAATATTATTTGTATTTATGAAAATTGTATTAATTTGTACCTTTTTAACATTAAAATTTAAATTAGCTATGTTAAATTCTGAAATATTTAGCATTATGTCAATTTGTGTAGCATTATCTGGTATTACATATGCTGCTATAAGAAATATGAGTGAAAAATATTTCCGTGAATTTTTAATTTTTAGTTCAATATCACATACTGGATTTATGCTATTGGGTTTATCTATACAAGATCCAATTTTATCTAAAAATTTAGTATTTGAATATTTAATGATTTATGTTATTAGTAATATTATTCTTTGGTTAGTTGTAATTACTTATCAAGAACATAGACCTATTACATTATTATCTGAATTTGCAAGATTTGCTTATCGCGAAAGAGTTCGTAGTATTGTATTTGGTGTGACTATTTTGTCGATGGCGGGATTACCCCCATTAGGAGGATTTTTTGTAAAAGCAAATATATTATTAGGATTAATTGCATGCAATTATTTTTATACAGCATTATTTGCATTATTATTAACAGTAATATCTTTCTTTTATTATTTACGTTTAATTAAAATTTGCTTCTTTGAAGAAGAAACTATGGAGAATGTTTTGCGCGATAAACATATTTCTCCAAATGCTGAACGATATACTAATATTAGTAATATTTTAGTATTTGTTTGTTTTATAATTTTATTAGGATATACTTATTTTGGTTGTTCGCATTTTATTGATTTGATTCGCGTGATTAAAAACTAATTAAATATGACTGGAACAAGCGCTGTAATTGGAGCTGGATTAGCAACTATTGGATTAGCTGGAGCTGGGGTAGGAATTGGAAATGTTTTTGGATCTTTAGTATTAGCAGTATCTAGAAACCCACAAGAACGTGACGAATTATTTCGTTTAGCCATGATCGGATTTGCATTAACTGAAGCTATCGCTTTATTTGCATTAATGATGGCTTTCTTAATTTTATTCTCATAATAGTATTTTAATTAAAAAAAAATGCCTCAATTAGATTTAGAAGTGTTTTTTGAACAAATTGCTGGATTCTATTTAGTATTTGTAGTTTTATTAGGACAACAAATTAATAGAGGAATTCACAATCACACTTTAGCAATTAAATTACGTAAATTTGTAATTGAAACTAATAATAAACAAGCATTGCTTTTAAAAAATGAAAAAGCAATTATTGTTAAATCATTTGAAAAAATTTTATTAAAATAATTTTTTAATTTAAATGATTTCAATATGGCAAATATTAGTTGTTGTTATAATATTATTTTTATTTTTTGGTGATTTGAAAAAATTACAACAAAAAATAAAAGATATTATAGCATCCTTTAAAGAATAAATATATATTTTTATATTTTAATTAAGTTGGATTTACGAATTTATGTATTAAATATTAAAAATCCTTTATTATTTGTAATTTTATTAAATTATTAAAATTTTTATAATAAAGGCAAATTAGATTTTATATAATAAGTGGGGATATGGCTCAATTGGTTAGGGCAGTGGATTGTCGATTCAAAGGTTACGGGTTCAAGTCCCGTTATCCCCGACTTAAATCTAATTTGTAATAAAGGGTCTCTTTCATCTAACGGTTAGGATATTGCCTTTTCATGGCAAACATACGGGTTCGATTCCCGTAAGGGATAATTAATATTAAAATGTTATCTAAACATTTATTTTTAGCTAATTTTTATGAATTAAAACTTCGAGTATTTTATATATTATTTACATTTTTAATAACTTTTGTAACAAGTTATTTTTATTGTGATAATATTTTATATTTATTGACTAATTCTATATTTAAATATATGAAATCTCAACGTTTTATATATACTAATTTAATAGAAATGTTTTATATAAATATTAAAATTTCTGTTATAATATCAATTATATTTTTAATATTTATTTGTATTATTCATTTATATTTATATTTTTTTAATGCTTTGTATAAATATGAACAAAATTTGTTTAAGAAGTTGGTAGTATATAATAATATTATTATTGGTTTAATAATAACTATATTTTACTATTATATTATACCATATGCTTGGACTTTTTTTTTGTATTATGAAAATAATTTATTATTTCCTTTACATTTTGAAGCAAAATTAACAAATTATTTAAATTTTTTATTAACAATTTTAATAAATATTTTTATACTTTTTCAAAGTATATTTTTTATAATATCATTATTAATTTTAAAAAATAAAATTAATTTAAATTTTCTTAGAAAACGAAAATTTATTTATACAATTTTTTTACTATTAGGAACAATATTAACTCCTCCTGACGTTACTAGTCAAATACTTTTTTTAATAATTTTTATTATTTTTTATGAAATATTTTTATTTATAATAATATATTATTTAAAAGTTTTAGAAGAACGCCAAGCAGAATGAAAAATTTTATTTAAATAATTTAATTTTATTACTTTTTTAAAATAAAGCCAATTTGTATTAATAGTAGCTTTATTATTTAATAGAATAATGCTTTTTTTAGTATTTGGATGTACATTTTGTTTTTTCATAAATCTTTTTAAATTTTGGTTAGATAACATAAAGGTAATGTAAAGGACTGCAAATCCTTTAATGATGGTTCAATTCCATTTCTAACCTTTAAGTATCTTAATTAAGACAATTAGGGGATATAGTTCAATTGGTAGAATAAGTGCTTTGCACGCATTAGGTTGTCGGTTCAAATCCGATTATCTCCATATGAAAAATTTAATAGAAAAAGATAAAAAAATACGACGAACTTTTAAAAATTATGAAGTAAAAAAAAAAATTTTAAACTCTATTTCTAATAATTTATATTTTGATATAAAAACTCGTAAGTTAGCCTATTTAGAATTATATAATTTACCTAAAAATAGTTCTGTAGTTCGAACTCGACGCCGTTGTGTTTTAACTGGACGTAGTCGTGCAGTATATAGAAATTTTAAATTATGTAGAAATATGTTTAGATCTTTAGCTTTAAAAGGAGATTTACCTGGGGTATGTAAAGTAAGTTGGTAATATGCGAAATGATAATCTAACAGATATGTTATTAAGAATTAAAAATGGACAAAAAGCTGGACATAAAATTGTTAAATTAAGAGCTCCAATATCAAATATGTGTATTGAAGTATTAAAATTATTAATGCGTGAGGGTTATATTTCTACATATTTTATTGCTAATAAAAATCCATTAACAGTTGAAGTTTATTTAAAATATGGGGAATTTGGAAAACCTGTTATTACACAAATTACTCGAATTTCTAAAAATGGAAGTCGTGTTTATGTAGGACTAAAAGGACTTTGGAATAATAATAATGGTGCTGTTGTTTTAGTTTTAACTACTCCAAAAGGAATAATGACTGATTCAGAAGCAAAACAAAGTGGTATTGGTGGTGAAGTTTTATTTATTATAAAATAATATGAAATCTTCTTTTAAAGTAAGAATTCCAGAAAATATTAAAGTTGAAGTATATAATAATTATATTTTAATTCAAAAAGGAAATATAATTATCAAAAAAAAAAAATCTAATAATATTTTAGTATATAAATATAAAAATAATTTATATTTTTTTTTAGAAAACGAAAATTTAGTTTCTATTAGAAATTATTTAACTATTGTGTTTAATTTAATGTGGGGTTTAGAAAAAAGTTTTTATAAACAATTGTTATTAGTAGGAATTGGTTATAAAGTACAATTAGAAAAAGATAAGTTAATTTTTCGTTTAGGTTTTAGTCATAGTATAGAATATTTAATTCCAAATGATATTAAAATTGTAAATCCTAAAGCTCAAAGCTTAGTTGTATATGGCTATGATTTACAAAAGGTAACACAAATTGCATCTGAATTAAAAAAATTAAAAGCTCCAGAACCTTATAAAGGAAAAGGTATTTGTTATATGAATGAAAAATTAAAATTAAAAAATGGAAAAAAATAATCTTATAATTACTACTGAGCAATTATTAAAAATTCGTTTTCATTTAGGACATAAAAAAAATAAATTAAATACATCTATGATTCCATTTATTTATGGATTTCGCCATAATATAACAATATTTCATTTAGAAAAAATTATATTTAGTTTAAAAATAATTTATAAAGCATTAATAGAAATTTTTGCTAAACGAGGAACAATTTTTTTAGCAAGTACACAAAAAGATTTGCCAATATATGATTATTTTAAAAATTTTATGAATATAAAAAATAATGATGATGAATCGAATATTTATATACACGGATATATAGCATATAAATGGATTAATGGGATTTTTACTAATTATTTTTTTTATAGAAAATTAATGGATCAAATTGTTTCTGTAGAAAAAGAACTTTTAAATAGTCGTGATAAAAAATATTTAAAATATTTAGAGGGGGTACAACAACGCAATTATTTTCCTAACCCAGATCTTGCGGTATTATTTGGTTATAATGTTGATGCTTGTAAAGAATTTAATTTACTATCTGTACCTGTAATTGGAGTATTAGATTCAAATGCAACAAAAGAATCTTATATTTATGGAATTCCTGGAAATGATGATAGTTATGAAGTTTTACAATTTTTTTTTGAATTTATTAAACAAACTGAACGTGCTGGACGTTTATATGAAAAAAATGAATTTTATATGTTATGTTTAGCAAAAGCAAAATCAAAAGTATTTGAATAATATGAAAAGTGGCAATATTTAATAGATCTCGTTTTCAATCCTATTACAGATATAAAAATATAATTAACGTAAATAAAAATGCAAAACTTGAGGAATTTTATAATATCCGAAATCGCTTCATTTTTTATAAAAAACCATTTAATTTTAGAAGATTGATGCGTCGTTTTAGAAATATGAAATGGATGATTGCAAAATTTAAAATGGTTCCACGAATTTTGTTTTATCCATCTTTATTTAAAAAACATAATTATGTTTTAAAAAAAAAACAACAATTAAAAATTTTTTATGGAAAACTTTCTGAAAAAAAATTTAAAAAAATAGTATTAAAATCTAAAAATTCTTCTAAAACTTTAGATAGTTCTTCTTATTTTAATATTATTGAAACTCGATTAGATATGTTATTATATCGTGCAAAATTTTTGCCAACAATATTTTCATGTAATCAATTACTAACTCATAAAAAAATATTAATTAATAATAATATTATTACTAATAAAACAGCTTATCCTATTAAACAAGGAGATTTTGTATCTTTAAAAAAAGATTATTGGGGGAATATTTATAGATATTTAGTAATGAAATCTAATAAACGTTTTATAGGGCATTCTGTACTTAAACGATTACAGTCTCGTTATAGAAAAAGACCTTCAAATCGTAGTAAAGTTAGAAAAGTTTTTTATAGAAATTTTAAATATGTAGATTTTTTTGAAAAATATAGAAAACGTTTTTATTTTTATTTATCAAAAATAAAATATGTTTTAAGATCTAGAAATAAAATTTTATTAAGTTCTGGTTTAAAAAAAATTGCATTTTTTTTTGCAACTGATATGTTTAGTAAAATGAAATTTTTTAATATAGCAGCAAAACATTTACGTCGTTGGAATGTTGCAAATTATGTACATCATGATATTATTAATTACATTTATAAATTTCAATTAAAATATCATTTAATTGTGTTAAATATGTTTTTTAAAGAATATTTTTTGCCATATTCGTTATTAGCAAGCGCGAATGTTCCTGCTAGTGAGTTTGTTATGGAAAATGCATTTTGGAATAAAACTTTAATTAAAAAAGAAAATTTTATTAATGATTATTTGCCAGGTATGCGAGAAAGTATTGATATTAAATTAAAGCGACATTATAATTTTTATACAGGCTTGCAAAAAATGCCTATATTAAAAACTTATCCTGTAAATAACCCATCACACTTAGAAACATATCCTTGGTTTAATCCAATTCCACAATGGTATACTCCAAAATATTTAGAAATGGATTATACAACTTTACGTATTGGAGTAATTCAAAAACCTCAAGAAATGGATATTATGTATCCTTTTAATATAGATTTATCTTCTATTTATAATTTCTATTCTTTAAAAGGATATTAATATTAAAATTTAAAATCGAAATGTAGCGCAGCGGTAGCGCGTCTGTTTTGGGAACAGTAGGTCGCGTGTTCAAATCACGCCATTTCGAAACAAAAAGTAAATTATTTTTTAATTGCATTAAAATTAATTTTAATTTGTTTTAAGCCAGAAGAAGGTTTTTCCTTTATATAAAAATTAAAAAAAAATTTGAGATTTTTAATAAAATTATAGCATCGGTCCCTGTTAGCCACGAGCGAGGGAGCGCTATATTTTAGAAAAAAAAGTGAGTTTGATCCTGGCTCAGAATGAATGCTATTAGTATGCTTAACACATGCAAGTCGAATGTTTTATATAATTTGTTTTACTTTAGTATTAATTTTATATAAAACATGGCGCACGGGCGTATATAATATAAATATCTACCTTTTAGTTTGGAATAATTAGTTCGATTATGTTTTTACATAAATTGAAAATATACTAAAAATACCAAATAAACATGTTTCTTGGTGAAACATTAAAAGAATTTCGCTAAAAGATATATTTATACAGGATTAGGTTGTTGGTGAGGTAACAGCTCACCAAGCCGAAGATCCTTAGCTGGTTTGAGAGAATGATCAGCCGCATTGGGATTGAGACAAGGCCCAGACTTTTTTGAAGGCAGCAGTGGGGAATATTGGACAATGAGAGAAATCTTGATCCAGCAATACTAAATGGGTGAAGGAGGCTGTAGGTGTATAGGCTGTAAAACTTTGAACTTAAAATCAATGAAAATGACATTTTTAAGTAATGAACTCCGGCTAACTTCGTGCCAGCAGCCGCGGTAATACGAAGGGAGTAAGCATTATTCGGTCATATTGGGCGTAAAGGGCCTGTAGGTGGAATTATGTAAGTAAAAGGTGAAATCCCAAAGCGCAACTTTGGAACTACTTTTTAAACTATATTTTCTTTGGGTAATGTATGGGATAGTAGAATTTCTTTAGTAAGGATGAAATCTTATAATAAAAGAAAGAATACCATGTGGTGAGAACAGCTATCTAATTTTTACCAACACTGAGAGGCTAAAGCATGGGAAGCGAACAGGATTAGATACCCTGGTAGTCCATGCCTTGACAGATGAATGTTAAATATTAAAAAATTTTTGGTATTAAAGCTAACGCGTGAAACATTCCGCCTGAGAAGTACGGTCGCAAGGCTAAAACTCAAAGGAATTGGCGGGGATTTTTTACAAGCGGTGGAGCATGTGGTTTAATTCGATAATACGCGCAAAACCTTACCAATTCTATACAAAAGGTGTTGCATGGCTGTCGTCAGCCCGTGTCGTGAGATGTATTGCGAAAGCATTTAACGGGCAGAACCCTTGGTCATAATTACTAGATAAAATGTTAGATTAACAAATTTAATATTTTAATAGCACTTTATGAATATGAATTCCTAATAGGCAGTCTATTAGGGATAGGCAGAAGGGGATAACGTCAAGTCGTCATGGCCCTTATGAATTGGGCTACTCATGTGCTACAATGGTATTTACAAAAAGAAGCAAAAATGTGAATTGGAGCGAATCTTTAAAAAATATCTTAGTACGGATTGTAGGCTGCAACTCGTCTACATGAAGCTGGAATCGCTAGTAATCGTAGATCAGCACGCTACGGTGAATATCTTTGGGATCTTGCACACACCGCCCGTCAGATCAGGGGAGTAAAAATTGCTGGTCATATGCAGACATATAAATAGAAATATATTTGTTTTTAATAAATATTATTAAAATTTTATATCAATATTTTGTTGAAAGCATATAAAGGAAATTTTTGTAACCGTGATTAAGTCGTAACAAGGTAACTGTAGGGGAACCTGCGGTTGAAAGTATAATTGTTTTTTATATAAAGTGAAAAAGTACGCGAGGTAGAGTAATTGGTTAACTCATTAGACTCATGATCTAAAATTTGGCAGTTCGAGTCTGCCCTTCGCGACAATTTAGAATATAATGAATCTAATTTATTAGATTTATTCACAAGAATCCATTTTGAACTCTTTTGTGAAACATTTTTGGACTTAACATACTAAATTAAATTTTGGGAACCAAAGTCCCTTTTAAAAGAATAAATTTTTTATTAAAGCATTGAACGGATGCCTAGATTTTAAGATTTTAAAGGACGTATAACATGCGAAAAGTCACGAATATCATATACGAGTAGTCGTGAATATCCTAATGGAAAACCAGCTTATAACAAGCTTATAAATACTTAGCGAATTGAAACATCTTAGTAGCTAAAGGAAAAGAAATCAACCGAGATTCCGTTTGTAGTGGCGAGCGACTGCGGAAAAGGCCTTTTTATATATTTAAATAAGTAGAATATTCGATTAGCGTCGAATTTCCAGAGAAGGTGAAAGTCCTGTAAACGTAAACTTAAATATATAAATTGAGTATTACAAAACACGTGAAATTTTGTAAGAAAATAGGGGAACCACCCTCTAAGCCTAAATATATCTTAAAATTCGATAGTGCACTAGTACCGCGAGGGAAAGGTGAAATAGATCCCATTGGGTGTGTGAAATAGAACCTGAAATTCTTTGCTGATAAACAATTGGAGTTCTATAAAAATATTTATATTTTTATGAATAACAATGTACCTTTTGTATAATGGGCCAGCAACTTAATTATTAAAGCAAGCTTAATTTGTAAAAAGTAGGCGAAGTGAAAGCAAGTTTTAAAAGAACGTATTGAGTTTTAATAATTAGACCCGAAACCAAGTGATCTAATCATGAATAGGTTGAAGATTATTCGAAAGAATATTGGAGGACCGAACCGATGTATGTTGCAATATACACGGATGATTTGTGATTAGGGGTGAAAGGCTAATCAAACTTGGATATTGCTGGTTTTTCGCGAAATCTATTTAAGTAGAGCGTTATATTATTTATTTTTGGGGTAGAGCACTCATTAGATAAGGGGGAGTAAAATCTTACTAATTTTAGTGAAACTCCGAATACAAAAATTTAATAATATAGCAGACAGACATAGAGTGCTAAGATTCTATGTCAAGAGGGAAACAGCCCAGATTATAAGCTAAGGTCTTTAAATTTTATTTTAGTGCAAAAGGAGGTGTTAAAATAATGACGACTAAAAAGTAGGCTTGGAAGCAGCCATCTTTTAAAGAAAGCGTAATAGCTTATTAGTTTAGTTTTAATGCGCCTAAAATGTATGGAGACTTTTAAAATAAATACCGAAGCTGTAAATATAAATTATTTTATATGGTAGCGAAACATTCTGTAGATTGAATTTTATATGAAATATTTTGAAAAAAATATTAATAAAATCAGAAGAGAAAATGCTGGCATGAGTAACGATAAATAATGTACAAACATTATCGCCGAAAATTCAAGGTTTTCTTACGTAAAGATAAACTGCGTAGAGTAAAACGGCCTCTAAGAAAAAGCGAAAGCCTATTTTGATGAGAAAAAATTATAATTTTAAATTATTTAGACTAATAATAAAAATAAAATATAAATTATTGAATTTTTATTTTTTATTTTTTTATTACGAGAAAATTAATTTATAATCATATTTACCGTACTTAAACCGACACAGGAGAATTGGTTGAATATACTAAGGCGCTTGAGATAATTGTATTGAAGGAACTCGGCAAATTGACTCTGTAACTTCGGGAGAAAGAGTGTCAAAAATTTAATTTAAATTTTTGATGGCAGAAAATTGGGGGTAGCGACTGTTTAATAAAAACACAAGACTTTGCTAAATCGTAAGATGATGTATAAGGTCTGACACCTGCCAGGTGCTGGATGGCTTAAAAGAAGAAGTGCGAGCTTTGACTCTAGGTCCCAGTAAACGGCGGCTGTAACTCTGACGGTCCAAAGGTAGCGAAATTCCTTGTCGGGTAAGTTCCGACGCGCATGAATGGTGTAACGACTTCCCCACTGTCTCCAATACAAGCTCAGTGAAATTGAATTATCCGTGAAGATGCGGATAACTTATGGCTAGACGGTAAGACCCCGTGCACCTTTACTACATCTTTATATTGTTATTAATAGTTATTTGTGTAGGATAGGTGGTAACCTATGATGCTATTTGCAAAAATAGTGAGGTGTCCTTGAAATAACACCCTAATAATTAATTAATAACTTACTTTAAATAATATTTTAAAGAACAGTGTATGGTTGGTAGTTTGACTGGGGCGGTCGCCTCCTAAAGAGTAACGGAGGTGTGCAAAGGTAAATTCAAATTAGATTGAAATATTAATGGTAGAGCATAATAGTATAAGTTTGCCTGACTGTAAGACTAACAAGTCAAGCAGAAACGAAAGTTGGCTATAGTGATCCGATAATATTGTGTGGAAAAATTATCGCTTAACGAATAAAAGGTACGCCGGGGATAACAGGCTGATGACTCTTAAGAGTTCATATCGACGGAGTCGTTTGGCACCTCGATGTCGGCTCATCACATCCTGGAGCTGTAGAAGGTTCCAAGGGTTTGGCTGTTCGCCAATTAAAGTGGTACGTGAGCTGGGTTTAGAACGTCGTGAGACAGTTCGGTCCCTATCTACCATAAGCGCAAGAGAATTAAGAAAATCTGACTTTAGTACGAGAGGACCGAGGAAGATCAACCTCTGATGAACCAATTGTTTTGTCAAAAGCATTGTTGGGTAGTTACGTTGGGAATAAATAATTGCTGAAAGCATCTAAGCAAGAAATTAGTTTCAAGATAAATTCTCTATTTAAAAAGAAGTAAAAGACTATTACTTTGATAGGCTTAGTGTGTAAAAATAGTAATATTTGTAGCATTTAAGTACTAATAAGCTTGAAAAAAAATTAAAAAAAAAAAACCAAAGTGGTGAAATGGTAGACACATTAGATTTATGCTTTAAACGCTAAGGGTTCAAGTCCCTTCTTTGGTAATAAATAATATAAATGAATTTATTATTATTAATGTTACTTTTACCTTTAATGGGTATTTTATTCATTTATTACGGAACATTTTTGAAAAGTAAAACAATTCATAATATTACGTTGATACTGTCAAGTATTATATTTTTGCTTTCTATGGCCCTATGGGCCAAAAATGACAGTACAACTTCTCTATTTAGTTATACTGTTTCAATTTTTTTAATACCTTCTTTAAATTTTAATATTTTATTGGGAATCGACGGGATTTCTATATATTTTATTTTATTAACTAATTTATTTATTTATATTTGTATATTAAGTTTATCTTCATATCAAATGAGATTACGTGAAAATTTAATGCACCTTTTATTTTTACAATGGGGGGTATTAAGTTCTTTTAGCGTGTTGGATTTATTAGGATTTTATATATTTTTTGAAGCAACTTTAATTCCAATCTTTTTTATTGTATTAATTTGGGGATCTCGTGGACGTAAAGTACGTGCAAGTTATTTAATTTCTATTTATACCTTATTTGGATCAATTTTTATGTTATTTAATATTTTATATATTTTATCTAAAGTAGGTATAACAAATTATCAATATTTATTAACAGTAACTTTTTTAGAAGAAGATCAAAAATTTTTATGGATTACTTTTTTTATTGCATTTGCTGCTAAAATACCATTATTTCCATTACATATTTGGTTACCAGAAGCTCATGTAGAAGCTCCAACAATTGGTAGCGTTTTATTAGCAGCTTTGCTATTAAAATTAGGAACATATGGTTTAATAAGATTTAGTTTACCTTTATTTCCTTTAGGAACATTATATTATACTCCATTAATTTATACTTTTGGTGTTTGTGGTATTATTTATACATGTTTAACCGCAATACGTCAAGTAGATTTAAAAAAAATTATAGCATATTCTTCTGTAGGACACATGAATGCTATTTTAATTGGAATATTAACTTTACGTGTAGAAAGCATTGAAGGTTCTATTTTACAAATGTTAAGTCATGGTATCGTTTCTGGAGCTTTATTTTTATGTGTTGGGGTTATTTATGATAGATATGGTACTCGTTTTTTAAAATATTATGGTGGTTTAACATTAACTTCACCTATTTTAGCCGTTGTATTTTTAATATTTGCTATGGCAAATATTAGTTTTCCAGGTACAAGTAGTTTTGTAGGAGAATTTTTAATTTTAGCCGGGGTATTAAAAGAAAGCTCTTGGTTAGCTTTTTTTACCACATTAAGTATGATTTTAGGTGCAGTATATATGTTATTAGTTTATAATAGAATTTTTTTTGGAAATATTAAAAATATTTCTATAATTAAATTTTCTGATGTTTCTAAAAAAGAATTATATATTTTTGGATTATTAATATTTTTTTTATTAATTATGGGAATTTATCCAAAAGTATTTTTAGATACATTTCATAATAATGTTTTAAATTTAATAGTACAATGTAAACATTTTTCTATATAAAAAATGAGTTCTTTAATAAATAACAAAGATTTAAAGATTTTTAAAGCATCGTATAAACTTTTAAATATAAATAATATATTAAATGGTAGTTCTTTTATTCTTTTTTATTACTATGATTTTTTAACTCAAAAAGATATCATTGTATTAAAAAAATTTGTATTAGAAAATAATTTAAATTATTGTTTGTTAGATAAAAAAAGTATACGTTTATTATTAAAAGAAAATAAAAATTTTACAGAATTAAATGAATTTTTACAAGGTAATGTTATTATTTTATATAAATTAGAAACAAATAATTCTAATTTAAATTTTATAGATATAACTTTACATTTAAAAAAACATTTGAGCAAAATAACTTTATTTGGTATCAAATTAAATGAATTTTTTTATAAATATAATAAAATTTTAAAAATTAATTCATTTGAAGACTTAAATAAAAAATTAATTGTAATACAATTATTAAACGTGTTAAAAGTATGTCATAATACTTTATACCGTTTACGTTAAATATATTAAACATTAAACATGTTAACTAAAATTTATTTAGATGCACCAACTCCATGGCAAATTGGATTTCAAGATCCCGCAACTGCTGTAATGGAAGGAATTATTAATTTTCATCATGATTTGTTTTTTTTCTTAGTAGCTATTGTTATTTTTGTTAGTCGTTTATTATTTCGTGTAATTAAATTATACAACGATAAAGTAAATGTAACTCCTTATTATATTGCGCATGCTTCTACATTAGAAATTGTTTGGACTATCGTTCCAGCATTAATTTTAGTATTAGTAGCAGTTCCATCATTTTCTTTATTATATTCTATTGAAGAAATTGTAGAACCATTATTAACAGTTAAAATTGTAGGACATCAATGGTATTGGAGCTATGAATTTGTAAACCCTACTGAATGGTTTAAAGCAGCTGGAAATGCTGATATTATGCCTTCAACTAACTATATGTTTGATAGTTACATGAAACCTACTGATGAATTATTTATAGGACAATTACGTTTATTAGAAGTAGATAATCGTTTATATTTACCAGTTAATGTAAATATTAGATTATTAATTACTTCTGGAGATGTTTTACATAGCTGGGCTGTACCTTCTTTAGGTATTAAAGTAGATGCTTGCCCAGGAAGATTAAATCAAATTTCTTTATATATGAAACGTAAAGGAGTATTTTATGGACAATGTAGTGAAATTTGTGGAATTAATCATGGATTTATGCCAATTGTAGTACAAGGGGTAAATTTAGGATCTGGAATTACTATTAGTGCTCCAATTTTAAATGTAGTATATCCTTTATTTATGGCAATATATTATCCTGACAAATAATAATTTTTTTTTTTTTATAAACTATTTTAAATTGCATAATTCAGACTATTCGTTATTGGATAGTGTTGAAATATATAAACCGTTTCTAAAAGTATTATTATATATTATCTATAGCTTTGCAATTGCATTCATTTTAGTAGGTTTATCTTATTTAATCGCTGAGCAAAGTCCTTATTTAGAAAAAATTTCAGCGTACGAATGCGGATTTGAGCCATTTGAAGATGCGCGTGAAAAATTTAAAGTAAGTTTTTACATCGTAGCTATTTTATTTTTAATTTTTGATGTAGAAATTGTGTATTTATTCCCTTGGGTGCTAGCATTATCTTTTTTGAATGCAGCAGCTATTTGGTGTATGATTTTTTTTTTAATTTTATTAGCTGTAGGTTTTGTATATGAAATATTAGAGGGGGCTCTAGCATGGGTATAATTTTTTGTAAATGAATAATTTAGAAAAAAGTTTATTGGAACGATTTATAAATTGGAATTATCGTTGGACTATGTCAACAAATCATAAAGATATTGGAACTTTATATATTATTCTTGGAGCATTTTCAGGAATTATTGGAACTTTAATGTCAGTATTAATTCGTTTAGAATTAACTGCATCAGGAGATCAATTTTTTGCAGGAAACTATCAATTATATAACGTATTAGTAACTGCACACGCATTTATTATGATTTTCTTCATGGTAATGCCAATTTTAATTGGGGGTTTTGGAAACTGGTTTGTTCCTATTATGATTGGAGCTCCAGATATGGCTTTTCCACGTTTAAATAATATTAGCTTCTGGTTTATGCCACCTTCATTATTATTATTATTATCTTCTGCATTAGTAGAAACTGGAGCAGGAACTGGATGGACCGTATATCCTCCTTTAAGTAGCATTGAAGCACATTCTGGTCCTTCTGTAGATTTAGCAATTTTTAGTTTACATATTGCTGGAGCATCTTCATTATTAGGATCAATTAATTTTATTGTTACTATTTTTAATATGAGAGCTCCTGGAATGCATATGCATAGAATGCCATTATTTGTATGGGCAATTTTAGTAACTACCTTTTTATTATTATTGTCATTACCAGTATTAGCAGGTGCAATTACTATGTTATTAACTGATAGAAATTTAAATACTTCTTTTTATGATCCAGCTGGAGGAGGAGATCCTGTATTATATCAACATTTATTTTGGTTCTTTGGACATCCTGAAGTATATATTATTATTATCCCAGCTTTTGGAGTAATTAGTCAAATTATTTCAACTTATGCAGAAAAACCTGTATTTGGATATTTAGGAATGGTTTATGCTATGGTATCTATTGGATTTTTAGGATTTATTGTATGGGCACATCATATGTATACTGTTGGATTAGATGTAGATTCAAGAGCTTATTTTACTGCAGCTACTATGATGATTGCAGTACCTACTGGAATTAAAATTTTTAGCTGGATTGCAACTTTATGGGGAGGATCTTTAGATTTAACTAAAACTCCGTTATTGTTTGCTTTAGGATTTTTATTCTTATTTACCATTGGTGGAGTAACTGGAGTAACTATTGCAAATGGAGGATTAGATATCGCATTACATGATACTTATTATGTAGTTGCTCATTTCCATTATGTACTTTCTATGGGAGCTGTATTTGGAATTTTTGGAGGATTTTATTATTGGTTTTATAAAATGACTGGTATTAACTATCCAGAAATTTTAGGAAGAATTCATTTTTGGATTACTTTCGTAGGAGTAAATATTACTTTCTTCCCAATGCACTTTTTAGGATTGGCTGGAATGCCAAGAAGAATCCCAGATTTCCCAACTGCATATAATGGTTGGAATTTTGTAGCTTCTTTCGGATCAACTATTACTTTAATCGGATTCATTTTCTTTTTCTTTGTTATTTATGTAAGTTATTTATATAATTATAGACGTTATTCATACAGATTACATTATGGACATAATGGAATTCCTGAAATGGATTATGATAATAAATATGACAAAGAAGTATACTCAAAACTTCGTATTAGTCAATTATACTAATAATGATTTTGTTTGCAAAAAACCCTTTAGTATTTGGAAAAGTTTCATCAGACTTAATTTTGAATAACATAAGAACTGTAGTTACAGGAACTCAACAAAAAAAAAAAGATAC
>Ga0194129_10001868_pt1 | contig 32988 bp, 25 predicted proteins | sample TA2KigCa35mmetaG_FD_150862 | JGI IMG/M metagenome (GOLD analysis project Ga0194129, IMG submission 150862) | Freshwater microbial communities from Lake Tanganyika, Tanzania - TA2015038 Kigoma Deep Cast 35m | ecosystem: Environmental > Aquatic > Freshwater > Lake | place: Tanzania: Lake...
AAATTCCGGATTAGATAGTACTATTCAACGTATTGAAGCAAAAAATGCTTTAAAAAATGAAGTAAGAAAAATAAATAAAAAACAAAATCCTACCAATCCAGTAAAAGCATCTGAATTAGATTTTAGCGACGATATGTTAATTATTGACACTAATCCAAATATTTTAATTAATTATGACAACACATTAAAAAGAGTATACAATCCCTATATTACTCGTTCATTTGTTAACGTAAAATTTATTAGATTAGATAATGTAGTTTTACCAAGATTTAATAAAGTTATCATAAATTCAAATTGGAATTATTGTACTTCTTGTTATGGACCGAGTTGTGATACTTGTATTATGCATAATCCATCTATTTCTATTACTGATGATTATCAAAGAGTAAAATCAGAAATGATTAAAAATGACAGATATATTCCTGATGATAATCATTTAGGACCATTATTTACTGATAGATTTGTTCTTATTGGAATTAAAGAAATTCAAAATAATCAAAATTTATCAACAAATCAAATTAATGAAAGTTCTTTTACTGTTTTCCCTGATAAATACATGGGTTTATTATATTGGAGAGGTAGTCCATATTATGCAGTTAAAATTTATAAAGATTCATTATTAGGTAATGTTAATAAATTAACTTTTAAATTTTATGATTCTTGGGGTTTACCTATCACACTTAATAGAATTTGTGTAGATTATGAAACTAATCAAATTATAAATACTCAAATTATGAATCCAAATAATTTAAATATTACTGAAATTATGAAAGATACAAAATATACAAATTTCTTCATCAATAAATCAACAGAAATTATAAAATGTTTTGTTATTGTTAATTTCAATATTAAAAATAAAATACCTTATTATTTTGATGAAGAAACCACTAAATTAATTTATGAAAAACGTAAACATAAAAAAGATAAAGAGGAAGATTCACAAGAAAAATGTTGTGTATTAAAAATATTGTCTTATCCTATATTTAATAAAGAAACATTCGATTTTGATAATATTTTTACAGAACTTAATCAATTTGTGACATTAGATGGATTCATAAGTATTTATAAAATAACAACAAGTGGACAAAAAGTATATATAAATATAGAACAATATATAAATAACGTGTTTTGGTATAATTTAAATAAAACAAAAACAAAGGAAATTAATTACAATATCAATGCATTTTATAACAACTATAAAAATTTTGGTTTTAAAATATTAGATAAACTCAAAACTGAAGCATTAAGTATTCCCTTAAATAAATATTTCCAAAATCACATGATGTTTGTTATGGGTGTATACACTAATGAACTTAGCACTAAGGTCGATTACTATGCGAGATAATCATTTATATATAAAACTTATTATCCTTAATATTTAATCTAACCACTTTTTTATTACTAAAATATATAATTTATCTTGCATTTACTATAATTTTGAATTACTAATTTACGAATATAAATTTAGTGATTATTATATTTTTTTATGTTTTTATATAGAATAAAATTATTAAAATATGAATTTTCCACAAATTAAACTAAATTTAGAAGGAACGGATGAATTTTTATTGACTCCAATTGATGCATTTTGGATTACTGATAATGATGGAACAAAACTTAATATAGTAGTAAATTATAATATTCAATTTAAAAAAGATGGTCATATCATTAATACAATTATACCTTATTATTTATCAAATGGTCACACAAATAGATTTAGAGCTAATATGTTATTCCCATTTTATAATTATAATTCAAAAGATAATATTAGTTGCCCGTCTTCTGATTATAAAGATAAACTTTTATTTAAAATTAATTTAGTAAATAATATGCAAACATTTTTGATTAATCATCTTGTTACTAATGATGTTTTATCTGAAGCAATTGGCGATGAAATTATGATTTTTGGAAATAAACTAGAAAATATGTGTAAAGGTGGATTAACATCTGTAGTTTTAAGAATTTCAAATTTATTGGATTTTTTAATTTCGACTTGCTCAGAAATGTTATTGGATAAAAGTAACGAAGAAATAAATTTTCGTCCAGTTATTGAAAAAGAAAATATGTATAATTCTAAAGTTGTAAATGTAGATAATCCATTCGCAGATGATTGTACATTAGAAAAAGAAAATATTTTATTTAGAAAATATTTAGTTTTTCACTTAAGAGAATTTATAAGAATGTTTTTAGACTTAAATTTAATATCTCTGAATTTTATAAAATTAGAAATTGATAATTATAAAACATATAATGAGTTTAATGATTTGATTTTACTATGCAAAGAACATTCTCTAAATACTGAGCAAATAGAAAAATATAAAATATACACGGAAATTTCTGTAATCTTAGGAACACAATTTAAAAAAAAATATTAGAACTACAAAAAGTATTAGCTAAAGATTCGGATGATTATGAATTTCTTGAAAAATGCACTGATATAATAATGGATACTCCAATTGTTGAAAGTATAGAAACAAATATTTCAAAATGGAAAGCTAGTTGTAAGCAAAAATATATTAAATACAAATATAAATATTTAAAATTAAAAAAAATTACTCTGTCATTACAATAATTAAGTCATTAATCCATCATCTATAGGTCTATCTAATTCGTTTAATTCATCTAAATTTTCAAAATTTTCTAAATTTTTTTCTGCACTCGGCAATCCTTCATTACCTGCTAAAACAACAGTATTATTAGAATTTAAATTTGGTAATGAATTAGATAATGATCCATATATTGAATTCATATTTGTATTTGCATTTGTACTTGAAATATTATTTATTCCAGAGCTATTGTTATTCATATTTTTACTGGTTTGGTTTATAAATTTAACGATTTGATTAAAATCATCAACTGTCCTTGTCAAATCTGTAGATAATTTTCCTATAATATTTTTGTATTTATTCATATTTTCATTGCATTCTGCAAGAGTTGCTAATTTTTGCTCTTTCTGCGTTATTTCATTTTCTTTTTTAAGGACATACTCCAATCTTTCTTTTTGAAAGTCTGTCATATTATTTGACAAACATATGTATGCATAAAATGTTATTAATAATAATAATAGCAATATTACAATTATAGTATTTTTAATCATTATTTATATAATATATTATTGTATATATTATATTTATAAAAAATCATAAATTTTTGATAATTATATATCTTAAATCTTTTTTATTTTATTAAAGGATTTTACTAAATCTATTTAATCAAAGGTATAGGTATTAAATCAATATGATACGTATCTTTATCTATTTTTAATGGAATTCCATCTAAATCTTGTTTTATTCTTCCTACTGGATAATATAAATCAAAATCATATACAGTACCACTTTCAGGATTATACCAGTAATTTTCCAAATCATTCTTTTTTTCATCTGTTATACCTTTAATCTTCATTACTTTTACCTTAATTGTTACTGATTTAGTACTATTAGAACCATTTTCTAGTTTCATATCTTCTAATATATCTTCCTTGTAAGCAGGTCCTATATTTTTATCAAACAATGATACTTCATTGAACTGAAAACATCTATATTTTGTAGCCATCATATTATGGTTTTTATTCAATTCACAATCAATAGCTACCTCTTTAACAGCATCCAGGAAATTTTGAATTAAATTATTTTTTGCTCTGGCCAAATCTTCAATTTCAAAATCTACTGTTCTTAAAAGATAAGGGTCTTCAATTTTTATAGTTTCTTTTCTTACAGTTTGACCTTCAATAATTTCTTTTGTTTTTATATTATGTTTAACTGACCTATATCTGTAAATATCTACATGTCTTTCAGACATTGGTAATCTTTTATGAGAACATTGACGAACAGCACGACCTACCATCTGAACTATGCGTACTTCGTGCCAAAAATATAATATAAATTAATCGTCGACAATACTAAACAACATATTTTCATAAATTAATTTATTTTTAATGTATTTACGAATCGTCGAATTACTAATATTTAATTTCTGACTTATGTCTTTTTGATTAACATAAATTTTTTCTTCTTTTGTGTTTATATTAATAGTTTTTATTTTTTTTGAACATTTATTTAGATTAGTATCCATTGCATGCTGTACATTTTCAGAGTGAGTACTCCATTCTAAATTATTTACTTGATTATTAATTTTGTTTCCATCTTTATGATTTACACAAGGTTTATTTTCTAAATTATTAATAAATAATTCAGCAACTAGTCTATGAACTAAATGTTTTTTATTTCCAATTCCTAAATATATTAACAAATAACCACCTGCTCCATTATAACCTGGTAATATGTCTCCCAATTTATTTTTTATTCTACCATAATTTGAAATTTTATAATCATGTGCACTAGGATATATATCTTTTATGTTTTTCCATTCTTCATTTTCTAAATCTTCAATTTCTTTATAAATCCATTTATATCCATAACACAATTTTATACTTTTTCCCTTAATTTTACGATCTAACAATTGGTTTTTTAAAGCAGTAAAAATAGTTTTTCTACAAAGTGTTTTTGTTAGATTATTTTCAATTATAAAGTCTATTGCATCCTCAATATTATTAAAAAGTTCTTTATTATCATCATTATCAATTTTCCAAATTTTTTTGCCTTGTGGTTTTTTTCTTTTATAATTTCTATTTTTACATTGTTCTTTTGAAGTCGCCCATCTAAGATTTTCGACACTATTATTTGCTCTATTTTTATCAATATGGTCAACCGAAACTTTATTTTCAGGATTTGGTATAAATTCAGTTGCTACTAATCTATGAATAAAATAATTTTTTTTATTTTCATAAGAAAGTGAAGTCACACAATAACCTTCACTGGTTATATTAATTTTAATTTGTTGTTTAGTATGTATATTTCTAATATTTCCTTTATCTGATATTTCATAATTTGTATTAACGCTTATAACTTTCCAGTTTTCTTTAGTATCATCAAATGTTATTTTTTTTAAATTTTTTAGTTGTTTCACCCATTTTAAATTTGTAAAATTATTATTTGATTTATTCATATCTATATGTTCTACTTTTGTATATTTTTCTGGATTGTCTATAAAATGCTCAGCCACCAAATGAGATAATGTTCTATTGCATTTATGATTATTATTGTTGCTCAACGATACGACATTACTAAATACGTGTAAAATATTCTGAGTTTTTATATTCCTAATTTTCCCTCTATTGGAAATTTCGTATTTATCAAAATCTTTTATTTTAACCCATAATTCATTAAAATGAATATCAAAATTATTTTCTTGTATAATTATATTTTTTTTTAATTGTTCATTAGTCATAAATATTATTATTTATAATTAATTATTATTATTTTAAAATATTTATTTATTAAAAAACATTTTTTTTCAAGTTATATCAACATACCACAATGATAATTTTACATCCATATTTTATTTAATCAGCGGTATATGTATTAAATCAATATGATACGTATCTTTATCTATTTTTAATGGTATTCCATCTAAATCTTGTTTTATTCTTCCTACTGGATAATACAAATCAAAATCATATACAGTTCCACTTTCTGGATTATACCAATAATTTTCTAAATCATTCTTTTTTTCATCTGTAATTCCTTTAATCTTCATTACTTTTACCTTAATAGTAATTGATTTAGTACTATTAGAACCATTTTCAAGTTTCATATCTTCTAAAATATCTTCTTTGTAAGCAGGACCTATATTTTTATCAAACAATGATACTTCATTAAATTGAAAACACCTATATTTTGTTGACATCATATTATGGTTTTTGTTTAATTCACAATCAATGGCAACTTCTTTAACTGCATCAAGAAAATTTTGTATTAAATTATTTTTTCTCCTAGCCAAATCTTCAATGTCGAAATCTACTGTTCTTAAAAGATAAGGATCTTCTATTTTTAATGTTTCTTTTCTTACAGTTTGACCTTCAATAATTTCTTTTGTTTTTATATTATGTTTTACTGATCTATATCTATAAATATCAACATGTCTTTCAGACATTGGTAAACGTTTGTGGGAACATTGACGAACAGCACGACCTATCATTTGTGTAATTCTTACTTCATGAAAATAAGGTTCAACAATGTGTACCTGTCTTATATTTTCCAAAGATATACCTTCTGCACCTGCTGGAGAAAACATCATAATTTTTATTAATTTTCCATGGATATTTTCATCTTGTGTTTCTGTTTTAATTGCTTGTTTTCTATCTGGTTTACTAATTCCATTATGAAATTCGCCATAGCCATAATAAGGCTTTACATTTTTTGCATTATATGGTGCAAAACCAAAATATTTCAAATAAACTTTTAGCATATCAATACCTTCCATTAAAACATAGTTTGAATAAATTAAAACTGGACCAGGTGACTTTAATAAATTAAAAATTATATTAACAAATTTCCTTGAACACATTAACATTACTTTAATAACTTCTGATTTTTCATTATCTTTATCAATAAATTCATCAAAAGTTTGGTAATTCTTAAATCTTTCAACATCCGCTTCCAAATTCTTTTTTGTACTTTTTTCCTTATCATATAGTTTTTGTAAATAATCATCAAATGTATTTTGAAAAGTTTCTAACATTTTAAAATAACCTTGTTTTTGTGATGATAATTTTTCCTTTATCATTTTAGTATCTTTTGTTTTTAAAATTAATTCCATTTCTCTTTCGCCAATCTTAAATTTATTTGGTCTTGGTCTATTCTCTCCAGTTACCATATCGTTTATTGCCGGGAAAACAAAGTTACTTGATTGTCTAGTATATGATTTATAAGTTTCACTTTGTTTATTCGAACTTCCTTTTTGTTTTTTTGCCATATTATTTTCTATTTCCTCAAAATATTCATATATTTCAGATTGATAAGGAGACATTGGAAGATCTACAAAATGAGTTGTTTGTGATGCATATAAATCTGGAGTTGCACCAATGTAATAAGAAACTAGACCCATAATTCTTCTCTGAAACATATTTTTTGTTTTGGGATTAATTGTAGGTATAGTTGAATTATCAACATAATATTGGTCAAATAATACCTCAGATGAAGGAAATGCTCCTGGTCTTAATAAATTAAACATTAATGCCATTTCAAATGGTTTATTTATAGCTGGTGTTCCTGATAATAATATTACTCTTGTTGATAAATTTTCTTTCTTATCTTGAATTATACTATCATAAATATTAACTGCTCTTTTACCCTTTTTTGAACTCAAGTTACTATATACATTTCTAATAAAATTATGTGCTTCCTCTATAATATATAAATTTTTTTTAGTCGCATCTGCTTTTTTTTTGGCATCATCAAATTCTTTATCTGCTAAAGGAGAGTCGTAGTGTATCCATATAATATTTGCATATCTATGTTCATAATCTTCTTTTGTTAAATATTTTTTTAATTCATCTTCCCAAGGATAATCATGCAATGAAGCCTTAATCAATAAAAAAACGTTCCAACCAGATGAAGCATTATATAAGACGTTATAGACGTTAATGCTACTTAGACTTTTCCCCGAACCGAGGCCGTGATAGACCATAATATCGTGGTAAGGACTATCATATGATAAATATGCACCAATAAATTCCTGATATTTTCTTAACTCTATTTTAGTTTTTATTTGACAAGGGTCTTCATCATCTTTTCTAATAATCTCCGGTAATTTATATTTTTTAAAGTTTTTTAAAATCCAAATTGGAAAAAGTCTACCATTTATTTTTAAATTTGGATAGGAACTTTTATCTTTTCTATCTTCCATCATACAATTATATATATATATTTATAAAAATAAATTAAATTACTAATTTGTTTTATATTAAAAAAATTTTAAACAGCAACTAAATCTGTTATGTCTTCTTCTTTTATGGTTTGATAAATTTTATAGTTGTCATCGTAATATAATTGTATAATCTTTACTATAAATTTATTATAATCTTTATCTAATTCTTCTTTAATTTTACTGACCAATAAATCTATTTTATCAGACATACTAAAATTTATTTTTTTTCCATTATGTTTTGTTTCATCTGGATTAAAACGTATAACTATTACTGATTTTCCACCAATACCACTAACTATTTCATTTAGTCTAGAACATTCGCACTTGTCATCATATGTGTTGTGTTGATGTTCATCAATTTCAACAATTACACAATATTTGTTTAATTCAAAATATACATCTGGTCTTTTTTTAGAACAACCTTGAAGCATTTTACTTGAATTATATTCAAATTTAGTATCTATAGTTTTTCTTAAGTGTCTCACGATACCCCATTCTTTTTTATTCATTATTTTTTTGCAATCATTGCATATATATTTTGAATTTTCTTTGATATCACAATATTTACAAAGTTTTTTTAATATTATTTCTACTTTATCATTTGGACAATGTTCTATACAATATTTAGCATCTTTAATTATAAATTCATGTTCTTTATCACAATCTGGAATAACACATTTATTTTCTAAAATAAGATTTATCATGTTATTTTTGCGATGATTATAACAGAATTGTGGTTGTTTATCTTTGTATCCATAAATTCTATCATTTTTACATTTAGTATCTTGACATTTCTTAATTTTTAAATTAACCATGCCATTTAACTTGTGTTCTGCACAATACAGAGCAGATTTTTCTCCTGGTAAATTATAACTAGGTGAATTGGTACAATTTTCATCTTTACATCTTTTATTTGCAACGTCAATCATATTTACTTTTTTGTGTTCAGAACAATAAATTCCTTTTTTTTCACCTGGTAAATTAAAACTTGGACGATTAGTACAATTATCATCCAAACAACGCTTATGTTTAACGTCAATCATACCTTCATTTTTATGTTTAAAACAATAAATTCCTACTTTTTCACTTGGAAAATTAAAAATTGGCATTTTAATACATTTGTCAAACAAACATCTCTTACTTGTTACATTGATCATGTTATTTTCTTTATGATTATAACAATACAATGGAGTTTTTTCATCGGGTAAATTATAATTTGGTCTTTCAGTGCAATTTTCAAAAATACATCGTTTATGAGTTACATCGACCATATTCTCTTTTTTATGATCAAAACAATATAAACCAGTTTTTTCACTCGGTAGATTAAAATTTGGTAATTTCGTGCAATTTTCTTGATTGCAACGTTTATCTTTTACATTTACCATGTTTACTTTTTTATGCTCGTCGCAATATAATGGTTTTTTTTCAGCTGGTAAATTAAAAGTGGGTCTTTTTATACAATTTTCAAAAATACAACGTGCATGAACTACATCAATCATTGTTTCTTTTTTATGGTCGAAACAATAAATTGCACTTTTTTCAGTTGGATAATTATACGATGGTTGTTTAGAGCATTTTTCATAAAGACATTTTTTATTTTGAACATCAATCATATTTTCACTCTTGTGATCAACACAATACAATCCTGTTTTTTCAGTTGGTAAATTAAAAGTTGGTTTTTTTGTACAGTTTTCAAAAGCACATTTTTTACCTACTACACAAATCATATTTTCCTTTTTATGATCAAAACAATATAAACCTTTTTTTTCAGTTGGTAAATTAAAAGTTGGATACACTATACATTTTTCAAATGCACATTTTTTGCTTTTGACATCAATCATATTTTCTTTTTTATGATCAATGCAATACAAACCCTTTTTTTCAGTAGGTAGATTAAAATTGGGTTTTTTTGTACATTTTTCAAATGCACATTTTTTACCTACCACACAAATCATATTTTCCTTTTTATGATCAAAACAATATAAACCTTTTTTTTCAGTCGGTAAATTAAAAGTTGGTCTTATAATACAATTTTCAAAAGCACATTTTTTACTTTTAACATCAATCATATTTTCTTTTTTATGTTTGGTACAATACAAACCTTTTTTTTCACTCGGTAAATTAAAAACTGGTTGTTTTGTACAAGTATCGAAAGCACATTCATTTGTTTTTTTTATTTCTACCGATTTTTTTTTTAATATTGTGGTAGACATAATATTTATATTTATTATATATTTTTATATCTTTGTCATTTTATTTCATTTTTTTAATATATTATATTGAATAATAATATTCAACATAATATCGTGGTAAGGACTATCATATGATAAATATGCTCCAATAAATTCCTGATATTTTCTTAATTCCAATTTAGTTTTAATTTGACAAGGATCTTCATCATCTTTTCTTATAATTTCTGGTAATTTATATTTTTTAAAATTTTTCAAAATCCAAATAGGAAAAAGTCTTCCATTTATTTTTAAATTAGGATAGGAACTTTTATCTTTTCTATCTTCCATTATAAAAATTGTATATATAATATTTATAAAAATAAATTAAATTACTAATTTGTTTTATATTATTAAAAAAATATTATCTTACTTTAGTTTATCAATATGAAACACTATAAAATTATAAATAACTCAATACAAAATAATCAAATTTTACAAAATGGCGGAGGTGGTCTAAACATATTATCATACAATGTATCCTGGGAAGCAATGACATCTACTACTACAGGAAATATGAAGTTGTGTAAATCTGATGGATTGGGAGGTGGTTTATGCAAAACTAATATTCTTGATAATATTTCTTCTAATTTAAAAAAATACAAACCAGAAATTGCTTGTTTTCAGGAAGCAGCTGATTATGAAGATATTGTTGATTTATTTGATAATTCTATATATGAAAAATTTGTTAATATAAGTGATAAAGAACTAATGTTAACTTTATGGAATAAAAAAAAATTTACTCTTGTAAAATCATTTTCTGGAGAATTTGAAGAAGGAAGACCTTTTGCTATAATTATATTAAAACAAAAAAATAAAAATATTGCTTTAATTAATCTTCATGCTGGTCATAAAGTTAATACACAAACATCTATTTTTGATATTCTTAATAACTTTATAAAAACGAATATTACATATTCAATTAAAAAATCAATAAATAGAGTTATTATGTCTGGAGATTTTAATAGAAATGTTTATGAAGACAAAAGTTCAAATTATACAATCAAATTTATTGATGAATTTGAACTTAAACGTTCTTCAAATAATAAAAATACTTGTTGTTCTCCTCTAGGATATGGACACAAATTTAATTATGATCATGTTTTGGATTCTAAAGCTACTATCGTTAAAAAAAATGTTGGAAATTCACTAAAAAGTTATAAATATCCAGCATCTGATCATATATTAATTGTTGTGAATATAAAGTAAGAAGAGTATATTATACATAAACATAAGAAAGAAAAAGAATACAAACTACTTACCAAACCAACATTTTAATGTCGTTACTAGACTAGAAACACCAGTAACCATTCCATTCATCCCTGCTTCAAACAATTTACTGGAAACGTTAATGACAGCTGGTGTAGCAAACTGACACACCAAATTGATGTTAGAAATGATTTTGTGAATGTATTGAGCATTTGGTATAATATGTTGTTCCATGAGTGACATTTTTTCCCCCATAATGATAAATACAAGAAACTTTATAAGTGAAAAAACTTTACTAAGTAATATATCATTTTTGGTATACTCTAGATTTGTTGAACGTACAAAACAACAAATCACTATAACACCTGTCATTGTACCAAAACCAACCAATAATTTAGTTAAGCGATTACCTGACTTCGAAGAATTCATAATGTCATAAATGATAGGCTGTGTTGCTTGTCTAAAATATTTTAGGCTATTAGTCAGTTCAGTCTTCCATTGCCATGATTCATCAGTGTCTCCCAATATGTCGATATATGAAATAATGACATTAAAAAAATTCTTGGTTATTTCAAAGAGGTCTGTCTCATCTGTCCAAGACATAATCTGTTTTTCAACTCTACTTTTTAATTCTGCCATCAAGTATGTACGTGTCATCTGGAGACATTTAGTTTTTAATGCTTCAATAATTAGTCCCTTGTATGGACCTCTTAGTAGAAACTTTGAAAACAGAAGAATTGCGGTAAAGTATTCACCAACACAAACATTTACCACAATGCTCATCACCTCACAAGGTGTCGAATACTTGGGAAGAGTTCCTAGCAACTCAAAACTCAATGTTAATCCAAAATATTCAAAGCTCTTTGTCAATGTCATATAACTATAAACTGCCTTTAAAATACAAACAGCCTTTATAATTGAGATGAGACGACAAATATTAATTATAATAGTAATACTATTATTGACTTGTTCGTCAAGTGTACCATTCTCCTTAAACATAATATTCATCGCCTTGAACTTGATAAAATCGGAAACTCGTTTTGATATACCCGAGAATAAGTAGACCAATTTATCATATATGCAATACAACATAAAGCCATACAGCAATACTACAATAGTAGTTTCAGACATGTCTTGAGGTAGAAAGTATCTTAATTTTTGAAAAACACGTGTGTATATATAATATTATTTATATAGGGTCGTCAATATTACTAATTTTCAATTTTTTGTATATGTTAAATAAAATTTATTAAATAATATACTAATTATTTTTCTTTTTATGATATATAATTGGATTTTTGGAATCTAAAACTTCATCTTCATTATCATTTGGAATAACTTTGAGATATTGTAATGCTCTTTTTGCAGCCAATTTTTCACCTTTTTGTTTTGATGAACCAATTCCTATTCCAATAATATTCTTATCTTTATCTCTAACATACATTTTAAAATATTTCTTACCCATCTTATTATTATCAATTATTGTATCCATAGTTCCGTATGTAGGGTCACCCCAGTTTAATTCATGGTAATGTCTTAATAATTCATCTTTATAATTTGTATCAGTTTCTAATAATTTGGTTAAATCAATTTCATCTTCAATTAAGGCAACAACAAAATCATAGCATTTTTGATAACCTATGTCTCTATTTCTTAAAATTAAATCTGGTTTTTTTCCAATTTCGTTATATGCAATTCCACAAGCATCTAAATATAAAGCAGCTATGAATGCTTCAAAAATATCGCATTGTATTTTTTCATTTTTTTCTCTACCTTTAACTACTTCATAATTTCTACTAATCATTACATATTTATTTAAACCAATTTTTCTAGTCATTTCTGCTAAACTAGAACCATTTTCTATTTGAGAACGTAATTTAGTTAAATCACCTTCTTGCATTTCTTGATATCTTATAAATAAGTAATCTGAAATAATTAATCTTAGAACAGAATCACCTAAAAATTCTAATCTTTCATAAGATGTTGTACCTAAGGGGACAGCCATATTAATTTGTTCTTTTGGTATCGGTAATAACATATCGCCACCCAATACATTAATACCCATAAAAATCATTTTAAAATTTTTTATATCACTCCAATCCTTATAAATATAAGAAGGATGTGTCATTGCTATTTCAAATAATTTAATATCTTTGGGTGAATAATCAATTCCATAATTATATAACGCATTTTTTATATAATCTTTCGTAATAACTCTATTCTTCTCATTAAGTATATACTTTATGAGATTGTCTTTTCCAACTGATTTTATAGTATTAATCCTAAATTCCTCCCAATCCAGTTTATTTGTTTGATATTTATCCATTGTTATATAGTAATTTTATAGTAATAATATTATTTTATATATATTTCAATATTTTCTATATCAGAAAAAAATCATTGCTATATTACTACTATTATTTTGGTAGTTTATATTCAATATCATTTGTTTCATTTGGTAATTTAATCTTGGTAAAATCATTTGAAATAGGTGAAACCAATTCATTACCTGTTTTTATTAAATGTTTAATATATCTCTTCAAATCAATTGAACCATTTGTATAGTAAATTAAATCATCAACCTTATTAAAATACGATGGAGAACTTCCTTTCCAACCAACATTTTTATAAGGAAAAAAATAATAACTAAGATTTGACAAAATTTTCAAAGCAGATTCTCTTCCATACTTTGGAACTATCATAATTACTGGTTGAACTCCAACATCTTTATTAAAATCTTTAATTCCTCTAGCTCGATATAAATTTATTAAAACTTTTATTTTTACTATATTTTCGTTCAAAACAGGATCAGAGTACCAACATAATATTAATCTAGTTAAACACCATAATAAATATTCAACTCTCGGTTGCATACATATAAAATATTCTTGTGCTAAAATATTTAATGCTTCAGTAATAATTTCCTTGTTTTTTTTAACATCTAATGTTGATTTATTTTCTAAAATTATATTTGACAAAATCTGATAATTAATTGGATTACCATATTGTTCATTCAATAGTTTTAGTTCTGGTACTAATTCAGCTGTAATTGTTCTAATGTTCATACTTTCTTTTGTTATATCTTCAATTAAAATATAACCACCTGCAATTTTAAATTTTAAATATTGAAATAAATTAATTATTTCTTCTATTAATCTATTATCCTCAAATTTAATTTTTTCTTGAATTTTTAATAAACATTCTTTTATTCTTATTATCAATTCTTTACCAAATGATACATTATCTAATTTATTATCTGCTATTATATGTTTATATAATAAAGTATTTGTTAAATCTAAATACATACTTTTATCAATTTTTTTAAATTTTTCTAAAACTAATTTTATTGTTGGTTTTATTTTATTTTCCCTTTCACCATGAGCTATTATATTCATATTTTCAGCCAAACTTGCTGTTAACTTTCCATCTTCAAAAAATTCTTCATGATCAACTCCATATTCAGATTTAAATAAATTCGCAATCATATTTCTTATATAAAGTTCATAATTATCTTCGGCTTTATCTTGTTCTCTATATTTTTCTATCTTATCTTTATCTTCTTGATTTTCCTCTTCTTGATTTATATTTTCTATTTCTTCTTTATCATCATTTAATATATTTTTATCTACATTATCAGTCAGATTATTTCCATGGGTTGTGCTACTCATTGAATTAATTACTTGTGGTATTACATTTGTTGAATTAATTGAGGGTGTTATATAACTTGTTGGATTAATTGCCTGTTCCTTACTACTTGCTAAATTTATTCCCTGAATTCTACTGCTACTATCAGTTTTTGACAAATCAATATTTTGTGTTGGATGTAAAAGTTTATCTACCTTTACTAAAGAATCTGGATTGGAAGCACCATATTGACTAAATGTATTTATTAATTTGGGTATATTTGCTCTATTATAGTTTATTTTTTGTGTAATTCCATAAGGATTATATATTGTACCCAAAGTATTTTTCATTTCATCATCTAAATTTGTTAAAAGTTGTTTTTCTGGTAATGTATTTTTAATTAAATCATTATTTTTAACATATTTATTTATTTTTTTTAATTGTTTATTAATTTCAAGTCCTCCACCAACAATTTCACTAGATGGTTGTACAGGTATATGATTTATCGCTACAGGAACAATTGGCATACTCATCATTATATTTGTTTGAATATTTGGTAATATTTCAGATTTAAAATAAGCAAAATTTCTGTTTATTTTATTTTCTATATAAATAAATTTTTCTTGATTTAATTCATTTTTTATTAAATTTGCCAAATTATTTTTATTGACTAATCTCATTTTATTATTGGATTTAACTAACATAAAACCCTTTATATCAGAATTATCAACTACATCATTTAATAAATGATATTGTAATATTGTATCATCTAAATAATTAGGTTCATTATCTAATTTTACTATCATTCCGTATCCGTTCCATATTTTTTTTATTATTCTACCCATATATAAATCATCAATTATAACATAATTTCCAATTTCAAATAAAGACATATAATTATATATATATATTATAATTATGTTTTTTTATAAAAATTAACTTTAATAATATTATATCCAATCAAACTATTTTTATTTACTTATGTCTGTTTCTTCTTCACTAGATTCCGTACTATCTAATGAATTTATCAGTCTGACGTATCTACATAATCTGTCGTTTCTTCTTTTGAAGTTGTATTTGTATCAGTTATTATATTTATATTTTCTACAACTTCTTCTTCTAAACTCAATTCATCTAATAAACCTTTAGTTAAATTTTCTTTCTTTAATTTTAATTGGGATTCTTTTAAAATTTCATTACCAGATGAATTTGCAAACGTATATTTGCCAAGAGTAGTATTATTACTGGGATCATATCTAAATGTATACGGCTTGCCTTGTTTTTTTCTTAATTCCCCGATTAATCGTTTTTCCCTATCTGGTAAAATTGTTTCACCCATACAATCTATAACAAATCCTTGAAAAATTGTATCATCATATATAGTTTTTTTTGTAGTTTCCAAAAAGTAATTTCTAAATGCAACGTATCCATTAATCATTTTATATATTATATCATTCCAATCATTATCATCATCAATTCTTATTTTGACCAAAATTATTAATGAATGTAAAATATTTTGGTCAAAGCATCCAATATTAATTTTTTTATTAGTGTCTAATTTAGGATTATTCTTATTTAAATTATCAAATTTAATATAATCTACTTGTTTATATGGTATACATTTTTTATTATTAGAGTATAAATATAATATTGGTATTGTTTCTTTACCATCATCATAATATATAACTGTATTATAACCATAAAATTGAAAAAATGGAAAATATTCTTTATGACTTATTTTCTTTGATAATTCTTCTGGTATTGTTTTAATAAATTCTAATAAATCTAAACCATCTTGTATATAATTAGTTGAATATGCCTCTAAATAAGGAATATTTATATATTCATAACTTTTATTATTCTTTCTATAATCAGATTGATATAAATAATAGTTATAAACATAAAATCCAGTTAAAAGAACTGATTGTTTCGAAGAAATATAATCAAAAATTAAATTCATAGCTTCTGAAATCTCTTTATTTTTATAAGCAAATATATTCAATGGTTTTGTAATTAATGGTAAAGGATAAAGTTTTTCTACTCTTTTGTAGCGTTCAAAATGTTTTTCCAATCGCCAATAACTAGTTAAAGGGTCAGTAAACATTCTAAAGTAATCAACCATCATAAACCAAGGATGTATTAAATCCATACCATCAATACTAATAAATCTTGCTTTTTTATTAATATTATTTGGAATATAAGTTATATCACAATATTGTCTAAAATTAACAAAAATAGAATAAGTTTCCTTATGTTGTGCTTCTTGAGCCATTACTGGTTTAAAACCAGCTTTATAAATTTTTCCACATAATTCTACTAAATCTTCTATTGGTGAACTACTATAAAATTCAATATCTGCTTGTGTTAATTCAAAATCATCATAAATTGCTAATTTTGGGTCTTTATCTTTTAATAATAGGTTTAGTGCATAACCTCCGTAAACTTTGCGTTTTTTTTCTATTATAAAGGATTTAATAATATTATAAACTTGTTCTATTTCATCAATTTTTGGATCAAATTCTTTTAATTTTTTATAATTAATTTTTTTTATTAAATTGGGATATTCTTCTTTAAATTTATCATCTTTTGTTTTAACTACTTCTAAAGACATTTTAAAATTATATATAATTATATATAGTTATTTTTAATATAATTCAATTTTTATGATATATAAAATTATTTAAAAATATATAAAGAATTTAAATTTCCCACTCCTAAAAATATTTTTTATATATATAAATATTATATAATGACTAAACATTTAAGTACTTCTTCAATGGTTTCTTCTGCATCCGGCAAAAAATGCAAGAAGCCATGCCAATCCTCCTCTTCCTCTTCCAGCTGCTGCACTGAACAATGCGTTGATTGCTGCACCTCTCAATACCAAAGATTATCTGGTTTCAGATCATTTGTCATTGACCAACAATTAGGACAATCAGACAGTTCTTGGGTTGCCGCTAATACTAACGCAACTGAACCTGGTAATGGTGTTAAAAATAGATGTGGTGTTACTATTCTTCCCCCTAACGCTAATCCTGCTAATCCTGCTGCTTCCGGTGTTTCTGGTGCTTATTTCCAAAATCCCCTCACTGGTTGCACATCATTATCTCCATTCAAACCTACTAATTTAGATGGGGAGTTAACTTTAGTTGCTGAAGCCGCTTACTACTTTGTTAACGAATTTGCCTATGGTCCTTATGAACCTGGTTGCCACAATGACCAAGTCTGGGGTTGGTATGTTAACATTTCTACAGGCGAATTACAATTATTCACTCAAACTGAAGGTGTCCCTACCCAAGCCACTAGATTATGTTTATCAAGCCAAGATGTTCTCTCTTCCACTGAAAAGAGACAACTTAAAGTATTAAACAAATTATTTAAATTAACCAAATCCGCTGTCAAGGAAATTGAAGGTATTCCCTCTCAAGAAGGTAACATCGTTGAAGTTTGCGACTGCAAGGGTCAAAGATGGTTATTATACATCAATACCGCTCAAGCTCAAAATGGCTCTCCTCTTGCTGCTTGCAACTACACATTTGCTGTTGTTGCCACTAAATTATGCTAAACTAACTTGAGTTTTTTTTAAACAAATTATTTGTATTTTAATAATATAAATATAATCCTTTTATAATGCTTCATCCAAAAAATAATAATTATTCTTTTTATCAACAGAAATCTACTTTAACCTTAAATCAATTATTAAATAAAAAACCACAAGTAACTACCTTAAATGATATAATTATAGTTAATAATCATGAAAACAAATATGATTTTGAAGAAGTTGATGTTCCTCCAAAAATTTTTCCGCAAAAAGTTATTAATAATACAAAAATTAATACCAAAACCTTAAATACAAATACTTTAAATAGTAATACCTTAAATAGTAAAACTTTAAATAGTAAAACTTTAAATAGTAAAACTTTAAATAGTAATACCTTAAATAGTAAAACTTTAAATAATACTACAATTAAAAGTGATAATAAAATTATAAACGAAAGTAGTTCATCAGATTCCACCTACTCAACAAAATTAGCTGATTCTAGTAAAAGTTCTTCTTCAGTTAGTGATTCATCTTCCTCTGAAGAAAAAAGTGAAGTAGTTTTATCTGATACAAAAATTTATTGGACTTGCGGTAATAGAGGAATTAAAATAGAAAACTTTAATTCTATCATGTCAAAAAATCTTTCAATTATGTTTATCGTTGATAACATTTTTAATGAATATATTGATAGTGTTTTAAGTAATAGTTATTCTAAATTATTTGATAAAGAAACTAATACCAAAATAGAATTAAATTCTGGTTTTATAGAATCAAATTTTGGAAAAGTTTCTGCAACAATTAAAGATAAATTTTCTGGTAAATACAATATTTTAGAGGCAAGTTTTGTAACTTTAAACAATATTAAATTAACTGATAAAGATTTAAAAAATAATTCTATACCCAATTTACAATCGTTATTGTCTCATACTGATAATAACTATCATACTTCAAAAATTCTAAAATTATTTAGTTTCAATGATAAAATTAATTTAATCGAAAATTTATCAAATAAAAATAATAACTTTAATTTATTCAATAAAAATGCAAATCAATATATTAGTGAGTTAGTGGAAAAAGGCAATAAAAAGAAAATTTTTAAATCAAATAAATGTACTGGTTTTTATATCAAAATATATAATAATAATGCAAAAGCATTTTTTATTGATGAAAAAAATAATTTAATTTATTATATTGCTTCAAATATTAATTTTACTGCAAGTTCAATAAATATTAGATATTATACATTTGAAACAAAAAATTGTAAAATAATTAAACACTAAGAAAAATTGAAAATACTTAAATATATTAATAATATTATAACTTAATCAATAATAATATGAAAACTTTAAATAAACAAATTGAAAACTTTAATAAATATGAAAATGAAGTTTCTCCTTTTCATCATTCTAAATATGATTTTATAACTGTAAATTCAGTTGATATTAAAGACACTTATATTCAATATGCTGAGGAAATTTTAGATAGACCTACTAATCAAATGGCAATTAATAAAGTAATTCAAAATATTGATTTAGCTCTTAAAATAGAAATGTCCGTATTTGAATATTCGCTTATTTATTGTTTAAATAATCATTATGACCAAAAGTTTTTAAAGCCAATTTATGATGATAAAATACAAAATATTTTATTAAACTTAAATCCTAATAATCACATTAAAAATACAGCTTTTTTAAAAAATTTATTAAATAATAAAATTAATCCGAGTGAAGTTGCTTTTATGTCTCCTTCGCAAATGCATCCAGAAAAATGGCAATATTGGATTAAAAAAAAGGAATATAAAGAATGGAGAGAAAATTCTATTGCTTATTCAGATGTTTATCAATGTGGTAAGTGTAAAGAAAGAAAATGTAAGGTCACACAATTACAAACTAGGTCAGCCGATGAAGGTGCTACTATATATATAAGTTGTATGGTTTGTCATCATACATTCAAAATCTGCAGTTAAAATTTTTTTTTCTAAATAAACAAATAGTTATTAAAGAATTAATATTTACAATATGATTTATTTTTATTAGTGTTAAATATTTTTGTAACATTTTTATTTTAGTTTGTAATGGTTTACAAGTTATTATTATAATATTTTTACAATTACATTTTGAAAAATATTTTATAATATTTTCGTGAATATTTACCACATTTATAATAACATCATAAGTATTTGTATCTAGTATAGGAAATGATTTATTATCATTATAATTAACTAAAACATTATCACTTTTAGGAAAATTAGTATTTGCATCTTCTACAATAGATTGATGATTACTTAAACCAAAATAATTTTTATATTTTAAAAATCTAAAATACAAATAATATTCTCCTCCAATACCCAATAAATTCTCGGATTTTTCAAAAAATCTAAAATATTCTAAAACAGATTTTCTTATATTTTTTGATTCTCTAATATTATTTTGGTCAAATGAATCTATTTGTTTAATAAAAAATTCATTATAAAATTCTAATTTTATTTTATTATAATTATATTTTTTATTATTTTTATAATTCCAAATATACACTTCTTTATCTTTTTTAACTAGCAATAAACCATTTTGATTATCCATTGCTATATCAAAAATATTATATTTTGAATAATTTTTAATTGCATCTGTACCAAATTCCACATTACTATAAACTACTTTAGATAGCATTATTTAAAAAATTGAAAAATAATATATTTATTTACACATTAAATAGAACTATTATTATATAATTTTATTAATAAATAGTTTTTTCAATTTTTTAAATGGAAACAACATTTATTTCTTTAGGTTCTAATTGTTGTATAACTTGGTGGTTGAGAGAATATGGTTTAAGAAAATTTGCTTTTCCTTTTGATTGGTCTAATATAACAATCAAACAATTAATATTGGTATTAGAAAATGATTTTAAAGACTATATTGATAGTATTGAAATTAAATTTTTATCAGACAAACATCCTAGTCAAGAAGGACTTGCCAGTTTTGTTTTATCAAATGCATATAATATCAAGTTTGCTCACGAAGTTTTAACTGATAAACATCTTGATGATTTTAAATTATCTTTAGTAAATAGAATTGATAGATTTAAAAAAGTTAAAGATTTAGTTGTTTATATTAGAATTGAATTAACTATAATAAAATCAGGATATATTAAAGAATTACAAAAACTTTTAAAGTTACTAGATATAATTAATCCAAATTATATTTTAAAATTAATTATTCACAAAAATTCAATTAAAATAAATTTAGATAAAGTAGAAATTCATTATTTTAATAATTTTTCACCAGATTGGAAAATGTCTTGTTTAAATTGGAAAACTATCTTAACAAATTCATCATAAGTAAAGCTTTTTTTGCACAATGTTGTGGTGTTTCACCAATAGCTACAGCAATATTATTTTGCTTAATTTTTTTTATAAAGTCTCTATCTAGAGGTTTTTTTATGTCACCACTCGCTACTTTTTTCCATTCATCATCTTTTTGCATTACTTCATTATCTTTATTAAACCCAGTAACAAAACAATAAAATGTTTCAATAGAATAATCGGAATAATTATCTATTAAATACTTCTTTTGTCGTAATGCTTGAGAAATTAATTTATTTTGCCTTTCTAAATCATCAGTAGTATGCTTATTTACGCCTTTTATTTCAAAAGAAATAATTCTCTTAGATGATTCAGATTTGTAAATCATATCAAACTCTACTATAACATTACCATTAGGATATCTTGGCTTTATATTAACACTAATATTTTTCTTTATTGTTTTGGGCAAACTATTATAAAAGGCTTTTTCCAACCTATCTCCATCTTTTTGATATCTTTTACCACCAGGTAATTTATTATTCTTTGGTTTTTCATAAAATTCATTATAACCATCGTATGAATGACATACATCTTTAATTGTTAAATTTAAATTATCCATTTCAATATAATTATTACTAGGATTATAAATGGGACTTTTTTCACAATCCGACGTATCTGAAATTCCAACTGATGAATCAGAAATACTTCCTGCTGTATCAGAAATACTTCCCGCTGTATCAGAAATACTTCCTGCTGTATCAGAAATACTTCCTGCTGTATCAGAAATACTTCCTGCTGTATCAGAAATAGATTTTATTATATTTACACTTTCTTTTTTTTGAACACCTCTTTTTAACATATCAGCGTATGAAAACCTTGGTTTACTAATTAAGGACATTTCTATATTATTATATTTATTATATATGATTATGACATATAAGAGGCTAATATATTTTTATTTTCATTTTTTTTATATATAATAAAACCTAATAATATAAAGATGAATACTAATACTATATAAAAACTATATTAAATTATTATAAAAATAAAAGTTATTATATATTATTCAATTTTGTTGATAATTTCATAACCTTTCTTTATAACATCACGATTTAAAGGATATACTCTACCTTTATTAGTAATGCATTTATATTTGTAAAAATCATTCAATTCTTCTGAATACATACTTTGGAATGCTTCTTTAGTATTGGTATAATTTGGATAATCCACTGGTTTAAAACAATCATCTGGCATCCCTTCAAAATATTTTGAAGGTTTAAAAATATTATCATTTAATTTTTTAGGTCCAAAAATACTTTTAATACTTGCTTTATTTTTAATATTTACATTATACATTTCACACCATTTATTTTCTCCTTCTTCTGGTTTTATACTATTGTAATAAGCCATATGAATTTTTTCCTTGTCGTTCAAAATAATTCCAAAGCCTCTAGAACGATATTTATTAATAATTTCAATTGGATCTCTAATTGATGCAAAATATTTATAATCAGTTGACATTTGTAACATCATAGCACTAATAAAACTTGGTAAACATAAAAGAGTTTTACCATTCCAACATGCTCGGACAAAACCCATATGAAATCTACCTACAGTAGAGAATATATTTTCATTATGAGATTTGAATATTTCCCAAGAACGATTAAGTTTTGCTGATTTAAGTTGAAATCTAATTGATTCAACTATTTTACTAGTTAGTATACCTCTTGGATTATAAGTATATTTTTCATAATCAGTCTTTTTATAAACTTCCCCATCAATTTCGTAATCCATTAGATATATTCTGAAATCTTCTACAGGTATTTGTTTTAAATATTCTGAATGAACATAATTAGCAAGATATTCTGGATGTTTAGTTAAAGTATCAATTGTTTGTTCTTCTTTCCATACAATATAAAATTTATTGTAATAATATTTCTTAACTTCTAAATTATTAAGATTTGCTTTTACCCAGCCTAAATTTATAGAGTTATTTTTTAAATGTTCTTTAAGTCCATCAATTTCATTATTAATAAATTCATCAGATATAATAATACTAGCTGTATGAACATTACTAAAATTTATTTTATCAATACTTTCTGTTTGTAAAAGATTTGCAAATTTATTAACCTTATCTAAATATCCTTTCATTGTAGTTTCAGTACATACTAAATCAATATCTGAATTATTATAGTAATGAAACAAATATGTCTGAAAATCTCCATCAGTTAAATCGTGTCCATTACTTTGTTTACATATATCAATTAATGGATTGTATTTCATAGCACAAGCTGTCATTGCACTACCAGTGATTGCCAAATTTGACCAATCCATTTTATCCAATATTCCCGGTTCGTTTTTTCCATTGACAAATATATTTAATCTTTTTTTAAATACTTCTTTAGTTGGTAAGCCATAATATTTAGAATAATTTGTCTTAATCATTTCCATTGATACACAATTTTCTTTTAAATTCATTAGTTCATTATCTAATAAAATACAAGCATATGGATTTTGATTTATATCATCTAATCCAAATGGATAAATTGGTAATTCATTAACTGTATCAATATCAAAAATAATTCTATCAGTATCTTTTAATTTGTTTCGCATAGTTATTTCCTCTTGTCTCAAAGTCAGCCATCCATAACCAAGAATATATTTAAAAACTACTTTATATTTTTCTAGCATTGGTTGAATTAATTTTAACATTTCTATATTATTTAAAATTAAATGACAATGCGAACGTGAGCAAATTATATTACATATAAAATTATATCTCAAATATTCCGTTGGTATTTGTTTATATAATTCAACAAAATCACTATTTGTAAAATTGGTTTGTTTACCCAACCAATAATTATTACCAGGTTTGAATAATGTTTCTTTATCCTGAAATCTATCAAGTTCATTTAAATAATTTAATTCGCTTTCCTTAATATTTTTTAATCTTTCCGCCATAATTTTATTTCCTATTTTGTTAAATTCTTTTTTGGAAAAAACATCATAATTAAATTTTCTTTTAATAAATATATCGTTTAACGTAATATTACAATTGTAATCATCTTCCCAAAAACTAGATTGTTCTTCTAATAATCTTTGAAAATATTTTTTCACTTGATATCGATTTGGATTAACTTGATTATAAGAAATAATTGCGAGATATTCTGCATATTTATGTATATTGTCAGGTTCATCATTGTAGGTATTAAGATATACTCTTAGAGTTTTCTCATCAAGTTCAGGCATTAAAATAACATTAACTAAATCATCATCTTTTGCATTAGCATTTTTTTTTGATTTAACAATAAAAGAACCGAATAGTTGTTTTCTTGTTACCTGAACACAAAATTTCTTATGTATTTCATTAAATGCAAGTCTTTTAAATAATGAATCATCTATTTGTTTTATAAAGTATGAAGATTTCGGAACATTTGGTTTTTTAATGCTTGTGCATAAAATATATACATCCATATTTATTTTTGAGGTCATTATTATATAGAATTATGTGGATTTATTATATTTAGTACTATAATAATTGCTATAAAAATATCAATTTTTTTAATATATACAAAAATATTGTTATATCATCAATTTATTCATCAGTATATTGATATATTACATCACTAATTCCATTGGCATTAGGTATTTCTTGTAATTTAATATATTCATCTTCAATAGCTTTATCAATTGCTTTATTAATATATTCATCATTTAATTTAAATGGAACGCAATAAGATAATTGTTCCATAATTGTATCACGTGAAAAATAAGTATTCTTTTTAGCATAATGAACTAAATTACAAAATACAATCATATTACGATCATGAATAAATTCTCTTTGTTTTTCTTTAGTCTCTGTTGTCTTTTTAACTAAACCGGCAATTGAAAGTTTATTTTTATCAAATATAAAATCTTTATTAAATGCAAAAGTTATATCAGAACTATTTGTTCTACCAATAATTTTTATTTTTAATAAGCTATTAAAGGTATCATTTAATTTAACCAATGACAATCCCAAACTTTCGGAAATTTTATTAGCACTAATCTCTTCATTTTTCATTATTAAATCTAATATTATATATTGTAGTAAAGCCATGTGAATGTAATAAAAACCTGTATCAAATCTTATTTTAACAATAATTGCAGAATCAATAAAATCATATTCTATTTCTCGATCAGGATATCTAGTTTTATAAAATGAACGATAAATATCTAAATAAGCCACTAAATTTTTATTTGCAGCATTATAATTAATTGTATTCTTTTCAGTTTCTATTGTATTCAAATTATGGGCAAATCCAAGAATATTTTCATTGTTGTAATAATTATATTTAAAAGTTTGAAAAGTTGTTAATTCTCTGTTAAATTTTGTAATATCTACATCTTTATATTTATCACTCTCTGCACGAATTTTAATTTTTCTATATGTTTCATTATTATAATGTGTTTCTTCTAAATCAAATAAATAATTTCTAATATTAATTAACATATCATTAACATATCTATTAACATTTGATTTTTCAAAACTAGAAATAATTTGAATAAAATGTGTTACTAATTTTATATCTCTATTTAACATATCAATATTAATAGTTTCATATCTTGATTTAACATCTTTACAATACTGCTCGAACAATGCAAAGCCATTAGATTTAATATTTTCTAAAATAAATCTAAACTTATATTTTAATTCATCATTTTGTGGTATTTCTTTGCTGGTTTCATTAATATCTGAAATTGTTTCTTCTTTTCCTTTTTGTTGAATATAATTTTTTTTAATAAAATCTATAATTTTATTAATATTCTCAATATCATCAAATTTAGTTTGAAATAATTTGTCATATTCAAATGTATCAATTTTATTATATTTAAGTTTTGATAAAACATTAGCAAAATTAAAAAGATTATCTAAATTAATTTTACTCCAATCTTCATTAATTTGTTCATAAAGATATTTATTTGTTTTGCCATATTTTGATAAAAGTAATTTTTCACCAAATAATTTAAAATACATATTCATTAAGATTTTAAATGTTCCATCTTCTGTATTTTTTTCATTTGTATAATCCAACATTTTAATAATATGATTTATATCCATCTTATTAACTATTAGACTAAACTTTTCATTGTAACTGGATGAAATACCTTTCATATAATAATTTATATCTGCATCTTTAATATTAATTTTATCATAATATTGATTAATATAAGAAGAAATTATATCAGACAAATGTTTTTTTACTAAATTTACATCTACTAATTTTAGTTTATATAGAGTTTGATAATTTGTAATTTCATCTATTACTTTTAAACTTGTTTCTCGTATTTTTGCATTTTTAGCTTCATTTTTTGGGATTTTTGCATAATCAAATAACCTATTTAAATCTGATTTAACTCCAATATGAAGATACTTTTCCACAAAGGAAGGATTTGTTATTACAGAGACCATTTTAAGTTTATATATAGGCTTTATGAAAATTTCTATTAAAATATCAATTTTTTTTTAATTCATTAGTATAAAAAGTTGATGTTATAATAGAAAAATGTATTATAATATAAGCAAATAACATATAATTAATTATATATACTATGTTTTGGTTATTTAACAAATCTGATAAATACAATTTTTTGCAAATTTTTCCTTATTATAAAAAATATAAAGATGCTGATGCTGGATGTATAAATCTATTATACGATTTTACTGCAAATAAAGAAATACCCGAAAATATAAATGTTGAACCAATTACAATGACCTTTAGTATTAATATTAAAGATAACTATATACAATATAAAAAAGATGATACAATTACTACTTTTATTGTAGAACATGAATTTATTAAAGAAACTGATGAGTTAAATAATTTAAAAATACCTTATTTCATATGGAATTATACAATTACAGATAATAAAAAAATGCCGTTTATGAGTCAAAAAAACTATGATTATCATTATAATAAAGTCATATTTACTATTTACAAAATAAATGATAATAAATTATTTGTAATTGAACAAATAAATGATAATATAAAAAAATACATTTTAGAAAAAAATAATTAGTTTTTCTTAATACCATTGATAAAATTAAACTAATTTTCTTAATACCATTGATAAAATTAAACTAATTTTCTTAATACCATTGATAAAATTAAACTAATTTTCTTAATACCATAAATAAAACTGTCAAAATTAAACCATAAATTATAACTCCTTTAACATGAACTTTACCTGTATCATCTGGATTTAAACTTGTAAAATATTGAGCAAATAAATCTTTTATCATTTCTTGTGATAATAAAAAATATACCCCAAATAATACAATAAAATCTTTCCAATTAAATAAGTCATCAAAAATATAAGAACTCATGCTTTCAGATACTGGAACACCATTTTCACTCATCATATTTTCAACTGTTTTTTTTATTTCATCTTTATATTTATATTTTTTATGTTTTTTATTTTCTTTTTGGTTTTCACTATCATCATATGATTCGTAATTTTCATAATTTTCAGAAAAATCACTATCTTTATTTTTTTGATTTTTTTTTGAAATATTTGTTGTATTATCATCGTGTAAAGATATATTATTCTCTTTTAAATTATTTATTAATTCTCTGGTAATTGATTTTATTAAATGTTTATCTTGACCTACTGAATTTATTTGGTTTTGTTGATTTGTATTTATAAATGGTTCAGTATTTTGGTTACTTGATGGTAAATTAAAATTAGGCATATTATTAAATGAGGGTAAATTATTAGGTAAATTAAAACTAGGCATATTAAAATTGGGTTGAATATTTGTAGTTGTATTATTAAAATTCTCTTTATTTAAATCCATTATATTAGTTCCATTTAAGTTATCCAAATCTATAGAACTAGCGAGATTAATAAAGTTATTTTCATTGTTTACATTAAAATTTTGATTTGTATAATCGTTATAATTATTCATAATATATAATATAAACTATATATTAGTTATACACAATATTTTTTTATTAAAAAAAACGGATTTTTTAATTTATCATCTTCTAATTCTTTCTCTAATTGCTCTATTTTATTTCTTTGTTCTAGTGTTCCTGCACTATAATCAAGTAATTTTAATAATCCTTTAACTAAATCAATATCAATACTCCAAAATTTTTTATTTGTAATTGGACATAAAGTGGCTAAATAAACTCTACCAGTCATTTCTTTTCCATAAATTTTAGTGGCTAATTCATTTTTATAATTTCCTTTTTCATTATATCCAACTAAGGTTAAACCAAATAATGATAAAGGAGTTAACATTTTAAAATTTCCACCTATAACCAAATTTGGATTTTCTCCACTAAATTCAAGTTCAATAAAACTATTGTCAGTATTAATCATAACTCCATTGTGATAAAAATTATTAGTAAATAATTCTATAATATCTTCTAAATTAATTTTTGCTTGTTTTAATTGTCCATCTATATATGAAGATTTTATAATAGCACAATTTTTATAAATAGGTGATAATTCTATATTACTAATTGAAGCAAATTCATTTAATTCTTCATCTGGTCTATCAATACCTAATTTTTCCATAAAAACAACTTCATACATATAATTACTATTTGCATACATATGCAAAGTATTACCTTGTTCATCTTCAGAACCATCAGTAATTTCTAACATTAATTCTTCAAGACATTCTTCAGATGTTTCAAATAAATTACTAATTCTAATTTTATCATTTAAATATTTTTCTATCAAAGTTTTTATTTTATGTTTAATTGCATCTTTATGATTTGGATTATCCATAACCAATTCTTCATTTTCTAAAATTTCATAAAGGTCTTGATAAACTTTATTTTTTTTAACTAGACAAAAATTTATATTTTTTTCCATTATAATTTATTATAATTTTTATAACTTTAATTATTTTTAATGATGTTCTTTAAAATTTGGATTATGCAGTTTATTCATTGAATAATTTATTGGACAAATTGTTATTCTAGGTTTATATTTATATTGACGACCATTATCGTCTGTATAAATTTGTTTTACTATTTCATTTGAATCAGGACCTATGTATTTTTTTTCTTTAAAAATGTAATATCCGATTATAGAACCTATTATAATTCCAAATATAAATATGAAAAAATCTGACATACAATAACTTTCATTTGTTTCATCATTAATAAAATCACTCATTTTTTATAATATAACCCTATATAATAATTATCAAAAAGAAAAATTTTATATATTGTAATATTATTATTAATAAATGTCCTCTAATTCATCAGATTTAACTTTATTTTCTGATTCTGATTTTAATTTGACTTCAAGTGGTTATAATGATAGATCAAATAAAGTTACTCCAGTTGCCATAGTTTTAATTTTAATATTATTAATTTTATTAATTGGCTTTTTTATAACTAATCTATCAAATACCCCTTCTAAACAAAATTTTCAAAAACTTGAGACTAATTATGAAACTAAACCAGAAACTAAACCAGAAACTAAACCAGAAACTAAAAAGAGTATTTATGAAAATGTTCATCCAGCAGCAATTCAAAAAACACTTGATAATACTACACAAGAACTTAATAATTCTATTAATCAACTTACAAATCTTGTTAATAAATCTACAGGAGAAAATATTCATCAAGATAAGGAAATTAAAAGTTTAGAAAAAACAATAGAAGATTTAAAATCAGAAATAGTTATTTTACAATCTAAATTAATAGATAGTGAACTTAAAAAACCTCCCGTCGAAAAAAAAATACCTAATATTAATATTACAGCTGACAAACCAGATGTATCATATACTTACAATAATTTCCAAGATGATGTAATTATTTATGACCCAATTGCAAATTATGATAGATTAAAATTAAATGATCCTTTGGTAGATCCAAGAGGTAGAAGTTCAGCCGATCAAATACCTACTCCACAAGTTGCTGCACAATTAAATTTTCCTACTCAAGGTGTAATTGATAGATATCATCGTGTTGGTCTCCTTATCGCTGTTAATAATGATAGTGATGAAAAATATTATAGTAGAAATAATAGATTTGATGACTTTTATGGAAAACAAAAACCATTAAATATTTTAGAAACTAATGCAGATTATTCAATGAGTAGTTCTCCTACTTATAACGCCAATACAAATAGAAGTTATAATGGAGTTCAAATTCTAGATAATACTAGTACTAATACAGGATATTCAGAAAATAGTAGTTTATCTTCCATTCCTGAAAATATTTTTACATCATCAAGTCCAGCAAGTATAACAAAATTATCTCCAAAATCTTCTAAATCTTCTAAATCTAAAAAAAATAAACACAAAAAGAATAAAAATAAAAAAGAAAAATTTCAAATTGAAGGATTTTCCAATGAAGATAATTATGAAACTTTTTATTCAGATGATGATGAATATCAGGATGAAGAAGATGATGATTGCGAAAATATTGACTATATGCCTAATAAAAAATATCCATACTTTGACAATTATGATTTTGATGATGCAGACAATTTTACTAGTTTAGAAAATCAATTCAAAGAAGGATTTGGAAATTTAGATAATAATAGAAAAAATAGAAAAAATAGCGAACATATAAATATAAATAATGGAGACAATAATATTTTAGAATTAATTGGTAAAAAAGTAACTGATAATTGGTATAAATATTTTACATCAATTAGTGTTGGAAATAAAATTATAAAAATTAATGTATATAATAGAAATAGAAGAGAATTATATGACGGAGATATTGTTTTTATCCCTGAAGTTGGCAAAAGATACAGAGTTCAAATTGACGAGATGGATATGATAGAATACAATCCTTATTTTTTTTAGGAATAATGGATAGGCCTTGTAATCAATCTTTATTTCTTTTAAAAAAATATGGATAGGCCTTGTAATCAATCCTTATTTTTTTTTAGGAATAATGGATAGTATTATATAAATATTTATAGATAATTTTATTTAATCAAATTGCATATTACATCTTTGTTATTATATAAAGATTCTTCTATTTTTTCAGAAGCAAATTTTCTAAAATTCTTTCTATCGTCAATTCTAATTTTTATTACTTTTTCATCTTCGTCTGTATCATCTGCTTCATCATCAGAATTCACATTTTCTAATCTATTTAATGTTTTCTTTTTAATATTAAATGTATAATGATCAGAAACAATCTTTTCTAAATCATCCATTCTATCAGAAATTAAATATAAACATTTATCTAACATATCCGTTCCTATATTATCATATCTTTTTCTTAACCATTTTTTTCCATTCCATAATAATGCATGTTTGCGATTTATATCTGTTATACAGACATTTTTATATTCGGGATAATCATTATTAAAGTGTATTTTTTCAATTAAAGCTACTGGTATACCTACACCAGTAGAACTCATAATTGTTTTAAGTATATCAGCATTTGAAATTTTTGAATAATCTTCTTTTCCAAATTGATATATTGTTATATTATTGTTACCAGATGAATTTGTACTAATTAAATTAGTATTGTGGCTGTTATTCATTGAATTTGTAGTTGTATTAGTTAAATTTAAAGGATTAGTATTAAAACCATTAATATTTATTAAATTTAACAATTTATCAAATTTAAACAAAAGTTCTTCATATTTTTGTTTATAATCATCTGTATTTATATTTTTTTTACAACTTTTATTATTTATATGTCTTGTTAAAGAATCATTTCTTGAAAAAATTTTTAAACAATTTATACATTGAAAATTCTCTTTTTTATTATCATTAATATTCATTTCATTATTATTTTCATTACTATTTTCATTATCAGTAATATTTGATAATACACAAGAAAATTTTTTATTATTTATGTGCGTTTCATAATGACTTTTTTGTTTAAAAGTTTTATTGCATTTATTGCAATTATATTTTACCATTAAATATATGTAAGAATAGATTTAATTTTTTAATTAAATTTAACTTATAATTAGTTATAAAAATATATTATTAAAGTTTTTACTTATATATTTAAATACTTTATCATCTTTTAATTATATAATATTAAAATATTAGGTCTTTACCTAAAAAATAGTTAGATTTTTTTGTTAATTTAAGTATGGTTTTTAAATTTTTTTCTTCTTATATAGGTCTTAAAAGTATTATTTTATTATATATATGGTCTATAAAAATTATTTATTATTATTTCTATTTATATTTCTTCTTTTATCATCTTAATTAGTGTATTAATTTATATATATGGTCTTAAAGGATTAAAAATATAAAAAAATAATTTATGGTCTTTAAGATTAACTAAAAAAAATATGTTTAGGTCTATCATCATCATTACCTAAAAAAT
>Ga0194129_10001872_pt1 | contig 32967 bp, 26 predicted proteins | sample TA2KigCa35mmetaG_FD_150862 | JGI IMG/M metagenome (GOLD analysis project Ga0194129, IMG submission 150862) | Freshwater microbial communities from Lake Tanganyika, Tanzania - TA2015038 Kigoma Deep Cast 35m | ecosystem: Environmental > Aquatic > Freshwater > Lake | place: Tanzania: Lake...
TCGCGAAGCTCGCGACGGTGTTCGAGTCATCGAGGTCGAAGCCGAACCCTTCCCAGGCGTCGGGCTTCGTCTCACCCGCGAAGGTGCGGCCACCGACGAAAAGCTCGTCGATTGCGAGGACCGCGCCATCGAAGGGGTCGCAGGGCGCGGGGGCTCCGCCTGCGCCGCCGGCACCGCCGCCTCCTCCGCTGCCGCCCGAGCCGGACGACGCGACCTCGGAGTCCCCGCCCGCTCCGCCGCCTCCCGAGGTGGCCGAGGTGAGCGTCTTGGCGTCACCCGCCGCCGAGCACCCCGGCGGCACGAGCGCGAGCGCACCGAGCGCGACGAGAGTTCCGATCCCTGCACCAAGCTGAAGTCGAAGCATGTGGTCCCTCGAACGATGGCATCCGCTCATGCGGACGTGAGCCCACGTATCACAGCGCCAGGGACAAAATAAAGTACGCGGCCGGTGACGTCGCTCGGGCTCCTCGTCGTTCGAGGAGGAGAGAGCGGTCGCTCCGCGCCGCGTATCGCGAAACGAAGAGGTTCGGTATCGCGATACGAAGAGGCTCAGGCCTTCTTCGCGGGGGCCTTCTTCGCGGCCGCCTTCTTCGCAGGAGCCTTCTTCACGGCCGCCTTCTTCGCAGGGGCCTTCTTCGCGGCCGCCTTCTTCGCAGGGGCCTTCTTCGCGGTCTTCTTCGCTGCCATTTGAAAATCCTCCCTCGCGTCTTCGCGAGTCATGAGCGCCACCACGGCGCGGTTCGGCGCGAGCCTTTACAAGCACCGTGCCAACTTTCACGGAAGAACTTCACGAAGCACCGCTCGCGCGAGGTCGCGCGTGGTTCGCGTCTTGCTCCACATGTGATTTCGCACCGACATCCCGTTGCGATTCTTCGCGCGTGTTCGCGACGCAAGCGATGGATCTCGAACGCCTGCGAGGTCGCGCGCGTGTCGTGTCGAGGAAGCATCGATCGACTCATCGGCGCAGAACACGCGCACCCAGGTGTGCAAGCGCTGCGCAGGGCGCGCTCGAGGGCATGCAGGTTGCAGCAACGCGCTCGATGGAACGAGAGAGCGCCGTGCATGCGGAGCGAGCAGCAGTGACACGAGGCCACGCGCGCGAGCTCCCTCGCCGCGTGCGTCACGAGATGACGAGGAAGATCACGACGGTGACGCCGGACGACGACGTCGCGCTGGCGCTGCAGATGATGCTGTGGAGCGCGATCCGCCATCTCCCGGTGGTCGAAGACGGCAAGCTCGTCGGCCTCGTGACCGATCACGATCTGCTCGTGCAGCGTCGCGCGACGGACCACGACGGGCACCTTCGTCGCAACGTGCGCGACGTGATGCGTCGACCCGTGAAGACGGTTCACCCCGAAGACGATCTCCGATCGGCCGCGGCGTGGATGTCCGCGTCGCGCGTGCACTGCCTGCCCGTCGTCGACGGCGAAACGCTCGTCGGCATCCTCACGGGCTCGGACATCCTCGCCGAGCATGGTCGCCCATGGCTCGAGCCGCGCCAAGGACCGCACGTGGCCGACGTGATGACGCGCTCGCCGTTGGCGCTCCGCTCCGACGCGCGTCTCTTCGACGTCGTCTTGACGACGGTCCGCGAGGGAATACGCCATCTCCCGATCGTCGATGGGGAGCGGTGCGTCGTTGGGATCGTCACGGACCGCGACCTGCGCGTCGTGCTCGGCGATCCGATCCATGCGCTCGCGCGGAGCGAAGACCTCGACCGCGACGAGCTGACGGCCGCTCACGCGATGACACCTCGCCCCGTCTTGGTGCGGCACGACGCGACGCTCGGTGAGCTGGCGCGCGCCCTGCTCGAGGAGGAGGTCGGCGCGGTTCCGGTCGTCGATTCGGACCGGCGGCTCGTCGGTATCGCGTCGTACGTGGACCTCCTGCGATTCGTGTTTGACGCGTGAAGCGCGACGTCGAGCCCGGCTTGCGCGGCGAGCGTGCACGACTTGCACGGTCGCACGAGCCTGGCGACGCGGCGTCGAGGATGAGGGAGATCTGGCCTTCAGGCTTTCGCATCCGCGACGTGCTCTCGCCGCCATCGCTGCTCAGCCTCGCGCGCCTCCCCCTCGCGTTGGCATTCGCCTTCGTCGTGCGGCGCCCCGTGCTGGCGTGCCTCGTCCTCGCACTCGCGGGCTCGAGCGACGTCCTGGACGGCTGGCTCGCGAGGAGAACCCGGCGCACCACGACCGCCGGCGCGATCGTCGACCCGGTCGCCGACAAGGTCTTCGTGCTCGTGGCCGCGATCGCGCTGGTTCGCGCGGGGAACCTCCCTACGAAGCGCTCGCTCTCGTGCTGGCGCGCGAGCTCGGGCAGGTCCCGCTCGTCGCGTGGGCGGTCATGCGTCGACACGCCGGGCTCGCGGAGCTTCGCCCCATTGGGTCGAACCACCTCGGCAAGGCCGCCACGACGCTCCAGTTCGGCGCGCTCGTCGCGGCCGTCCTCCGCGTCCACTGGCTCGAATCGATGTTGTGGGCATGCGGTGTCGGAGGAATGATGGCGGTGCTGGGCTACTGGGCTCTTGAGGTACGGGGGAGCCGAGCCGCGACTTTCAGGTGAACGGGAGCGAGGATCGATGGCGAGGAGCATGACCGGATTCGGTACGGGCACGACCGCGCTCGGCGGGGGTCGCCTGACCGTGGAGATCCGCTCGGTCAACCACCGCCACATCGACCTGCGCTTCGATCTCCCCGAGGAGCTTGCCTCGATCGCGCTGGAGATCGAGCCCTGGCTCCGAGCTCAGCTCGTCCGCGGCCGGCACGACGTGGTCGCGCGCCTCACGACGAGCACGTCCGCAAGCCTCATCGATCGCGAGCGCGCCGCCGCGATCTACCGCGAGCTCTCCTCGCTCCGCGACGAACTCGCACCAGGTACCGAGCTTGCGATCACCGCCCTCACCTCGGTCGGCGAGGTGTTCCGGCGTACGCCAGCCTTCGGGCGTCACGAGCTGCTCGAGGCGTTCCGTGCCGCCGCGACGACCGCGCTCGCGGGACTCGTCACGATGCGTCAGGTCGAGGGCGCGAGCCTCGCGACCGACATCCGCGGCCACGTCGCCGAGGCGCGCCGACGCTGCGATCAGATCGCGCTCGAGGTCCCGCGCTCGATCGAAGCTGCAAGGCAAAGGCTGCTCGATCGAATCCGCCGTCTGCTCGACCCGAGCATCACCGCCAATCCGGCTCGGCTCGAGCTCGAGCTCGTCCTCTTTGCCGACCGCACCGACGTGAGCGAAGAGCTCGCGCGACTCGAAAGCCACTTGCGCCAGCTCGAACAGCTCCTCGACGCCGCCGAGCCCGTCGGTCGAAAGCTCGACTTCTTGACGCAGGAGCTGATGCGCGAGGCGAACACCACGGGCTCGAAGAGCCAGAGCGCCGCGATCGCGCACGCCGTCGTGGAGCTGAAGACCGCCATCGAGCGGATCCGAGAGCAGGTCCAGAACCTGGAGTGAGCGCCGCCCGGTCGAGCCGCCGGCCAGCATCACGGGGCGGCGAGCTCAGTTGACGGACGGTGGCGGGGCTCGTCTCGCGCGCTGCAGCTCGGCTCGAGCCCGCTCCGCGATCTCGCCTTGAGGATGGGCGTTCAGGTACGCCTCGAAGTCGTCGATTGCCGCCTGAGTGGTGCCGAGGGCGAGCGCGTGAACGCCACGATCGACGCGGTGCGCGAGTGCGCGCGTCAGCTCGTAGAGTCGGTCGCTCACGACGAGGGCCCGCGCGTGATCGCCGCGTTGCCCGTGGATTCGCTGGAGGTTCAAGAGCAGTCGCACCGCCACCGTGCGGAGCCCCACCGGCTCGAGGCAGGCCCGGGCATGCAGAGGATCGGAGACGGTCTCGCGCGCGAAGTTCATGAGCCGCGCGCGCTCGAGAGAGCCGAGCTTCGCCGTGCGTGCCGCCACCTCGGCGCCGTGACCATCGAGCCACCGACGGTAGCGAGTCGAATCCAGGCCCGGGTACTCGTCCGAGGCGATCGCGAACGCGACATCCTCGGGAGCCCGCGCTCGCACGACGGCCAGCACCCACGCATCCACGGCCGAAAGGTAAGCGCTCGCGCGATCCGACAAGCGTGGCACGCGTGCGCCGATCGACACCGAAACGTCACTCGACGGACGAGCGTCACGCGCGTCGTTCGCGGTATACACGTGGCTCGATGCGAATCCTCTACGGCGTCGTCGGTGAAGGCATGGGGCACGCGATGCGCTCGCGCGTCGTCCTCGAACACCTCGTCAAACAGGGCCACGAGATCGAGATCATGGCGTCGAGCCGCGCCGTCGACTTCCTGTCGAAGCGTTTCAAGCGCGTGAACCGCATCCGCGGGCTCCACATGATCTACGAGGACAACACGGTCTCGCGCTCGAAGACCCTCCTGTCGAACCTGCTGCACACCGGCCTGAAGGGCGTCCCCGCGAACGTCGCCACGTACTTCGAGCTGATCGGAAACTTCCGGCCCGAGCTCGTCGTGAGCGACTTCGAGTCCTGGACCTACCTCTACGCTCGGGCGCACGGGTTGCCGGTCGTGTCGATCGACAACATGCAGATCATCAACCGCTGCAAGCACGACCGCGCGATCCTCGAAGGGCACCAAGCCTCCTTTCGGCTCAGCCGAGCGTTCGTGAAGGCCAAGCTGCCAGGCTGCAATCACTACCTCGTGACGACCTTCTTCCGCCCACCGCTGCGAAAGAAGCGCACCACGCTCGTTCCGCCCATCCTTCGTCCCGAGATCCTCGAAGCCAAGGTCGAGAAGGGCGAGCATATCCTCGTGTACCAGACCGGCGAGAGCCACGAGACGCTGCTCCGTGCGCTGACGAAGAGCGGAATTCCGTGCCGAGTCTACGGGGTCAAGCGCGACCTCAAGGAAGACCGCGCCGTCGGCAACCTCGTCTACCGTCCGTTCTCCGAGAGCCAGTTCATCGAGGACCTCGCGACGTCGCGTGGCGTCGTGGCCGGCGGCGGGTTCACGCTGATGGGCGAGGCTGTGTACCTGCGGAAGCCCATGCTGACGGTGCCCCTGGGGCGGCAGTTCGAGCAGCTGATGAATGGCCGCTATCTCGAGAAGCTCGGCTACGGGCGCTGCGTCGAGCACATCGATCGCCCGGAGGTGGTCCACGAGTTCATCGAGCGCTTGCCGAAGTACGAGCGAAACCTCGAAGGTTACAGCCAGAAGGGCAACCGGAAGGTGCACGAGCAACTCGACGCGCTCCTCGATCGCGCGAGCGCCGGCGTGCTGTAATCCTCCCATGCAGCATCAAGAGGACAAGGTCGTCCTCGTCATGGTGGGCCTCCCCGCGCGGGGCAAGTCGTTCCTCGCGCAGAAGATCTGCCGCTACCTCCGCTGGCTCGGGCGCGACGCGCGCGTGTTCAACGTCGGGAACTACCGCCGTGAGCGCGTGGGACAGCACAAGCCGGCATCCTTCTTCGATCCGACGAACCCCGAGGGCAACCAGGCGCGGCAGCGCGTCGCGCTCGAGGCGCTCGAGGATGCGCTCCGGTGGCTCTCGAGCGAGGGAGAGGTCGCGATCTACGACGCCACGAACTCGACCCGACAGCGACGTCGCGTCATCGAGGAAGCGTGTCAGCGGGCGCGCCGACAGGTGCTGTTCGTCGAGAGCATCTGCCACGACACGTCGATCGTCGAGAGCAACATCCGAGAGACGAAGCTGATGTCGCCCGACTACGTCGGCTCCTCGACCGAAGAGGCGCTCAGCGACTTTCGGCAGCGGATCGCGTTCTACGAGCGCGCCTACGAGACCGTGGACGACGCGAGCCAGAGCTTCGTCAAGGTGGTGGACGGTGGCCGCCAGGTCGTCGTCAACCGCGTCGACGGGCCGCTCCTCGCTCGCGTGGTCGCGCTGCTCCTCAACTCGCGGCTGACCCGGCACACCATCTGGCTCACCCGACACGGCGAGAGCGTCTACAACCAGCACGGGCGGCTCGGCGGTGACTCGGAGCTCAGCCCCCGGGGCGAGGAGTACGCGCGCGCGCTCGCCTCCCAGTTCACACCTCCTCCGCCCGGACTCGCGGTGTGGACGAGCACGCTTCGTCGCAGCATGCAGACGGCGGCGCTCCTCGGCGTCCCCGGGACCGAGTGGCGGCAGCTCGACGAGATCGACGCCGGGATCTGCGATGGACTGACGTACGACGAAATGAAGCGGCGAATGCCGGAGATTCACGCGGCTCGGAAGGCGGACAAGTTGCGCTTCCGCTTTCCCCAGGGAGAGTCGTACCTCGACGTGATACATCGCCTCGAGCCCTTGATCCTCGAGCTCGAGCGGCAGACGACACCGACGCTGATCATCGGTCACCAAGCGGTGTTGCGAACCCTCTACGCGTACCTCGTCGGCGACCCGGTCGAGAGCTGCCCACACACCTCGCTACCGCTTCACACCCTGATCGAACTGACGCCAAACGCCTATGGTTGTGACGAGCGGCGGACGCTCCTCACCCGTCGGGCCGAGGAGCGCCCCAGCATCATCCCTGGCTGAACCGCGCGATTATCCCTGCCTGCCCCGCGCGACGCGCACCAGCAAGACGCGCCGAGGGCGCGGTCAGTTGGCCGACTTGATCGCGATGGTGCGAGGCTGCGCGCGCGCGGCCTTCGCGATGCGAACCTCGAGCACCCCGTCGTCGAGAGATGCCTCGATGGCCCCGGGATCGAGCGAGTCCGGCAGTTCGAGCGTGGCGCGGTAGCGCGCGGGTCGGAGCCAGCTCGCCTCGGCGGGCTCGGTCGACTGGGAGGCGTCGAGGACGAGTTGCCCCGCCTCGAAGCGGAGCGAGACCGACTCCTCCTTCACGCCAGGCAAATCGAAGAGAACGACGAGGTCCCTCGGCCCCTCGAGGAGGTCGAACGAGGGGTGGACGTTTCGCGGCGCGTTCATGGAGTTTTCCCTTTCGGTCGCGTGTTCGTGGGTCATGGCGTGCTCCGGTCGATGGTGGTGACGGGGATGCGGCGTGGTCCGCCCGGCACGGCCTTCGGCAGGGTGACGGTGAGCACACCGCGGAGGAAGGTGGCGGTCACGGCCTGAGCATCGACCGCGCAAGGCAGCGAGATCCGCTGCGATGACGCGCCGGCCGGACGACCATGATGACGGACGACGTAGCCCTCGGGGAACGCGCGCGCAGCCGCCGCTCGCACCGTCAGCGTGTCCGCTTCGAGGGTAACCTCGACGGACTCGGGCGAACGTCCGGGCAGCTCCGTGCGAAAGACGAGGGCGTCGTCTTGGTCGTGGAGGACGTGGCGGACCGTGGCACCGCACGCGTCGGAGAGGCGCGCGGCGCGGGTCTCGAGCGCGGCCTTCAGGCTCCGCTCGGCAGCATCGATCTCGGCAAACCATCGGGTGACGTCGGGCGCACCGAAGCCCCAATCTCGGTAGAGGGTGAGCATGGCAGTTCTCCTTCGCGACGTGCGCGGAGCGACCCTCTCGCCGGGCACCTGCGCTCGGCTTGGTCACAACGCCTCCACCCGGAGGTTCGCGTCGCAACCCCACGAATAAGGCGCGAAGCGTACGTGTCAAGCGAGCCCCTGCTCCCGGCATGGCTCGTGCAGCCGGATCGATCCGGGCTCGCGACCACCCTCGAGCCACCGGAGCGCCCGCTGTGCCATCACCCACGACCATCCCGGTCATGCCGATGCGGCATGACGTCGTCTACCCGGGGATTCCCACCCCGCTCGGAGTCCGCCGGACGCTATCGCAGCTCGCGATCGAGGCCGCGCGACAACAGCGGCGCTTCCTCTTCACCGTGACCCAGCGAAGCCCTGTCGAGGATCCGTCGCTCGACGACCTGCACCGGGTCGGCTCACTCGTCAAAGTGATCGAAGTCAAGCCTTCGGAGGGCGAGTTGGAAGTGCTCGTGCAGGGCGTGACGCGCGCCCGAGCGACGCTCTACCTGAAGGAGGGGAGCCACCTCACCGCGGCCGTCGAGCCCATCTTCGACCGGCTCCCCGACGACCGCGACGACCCCGCGTTCGTCGCCATCGAGCGCGAGCTGCGCGCAAGGCTGCTCGTGCTCGGCCAGCTTCACGGCGTGGCGGAGCCCGTGCTGAACGAGGTGCTGACGGCCCTGCGTGAGCCCGGCGTACTCGCGGATTTCGTCGCGAGCTACCTCGAGCTGCCGACCCTCTCTCGGCAGGCGCTGCTCGAGACACCGAGCGTCGCGGAGCGGATGGACGAAGTCCTCCGGCAGCTCACCCGCCAGATCGAGGTCGAACGCACGCGAGACGAGATCCGGGTGCGCGTGAAGGAGCAGCTCGGCTCCCGTCAACGCGAGGCGTTCCTGCGCGAGCAGCTGAAGGTGATCCGCGAGGAACTCGGGGATGACGAGGCGCTCCGCCCCGACGAGCTCACGTCGAGCGATGAAGAGCGCTCGCTGGCCCGAGCAGCGCTTGCGTCGTTGAGCGGTCGGGAGCGCGAGGTGCTCGAGCTTCGATACGGCGTGGGCGAAGAGGAGCCGAGGACCCTGCGGGACGTCGGCCGACAGCTTGGCCTCACGCGCGAACGCATCCGTCAGATCGAGAAGCAAGCGGTGGCGAAGCTCCGCCGCCGGCTCGACTCGGGCCGCATTCGAGCCCGCGTCACGGGTCCATCTCCGTCAGCGGCCAGCGGGGCCAGAGCGGTGCGACCCCCTCGCGTTCGCGACGCTCGAACTCCCAGCTGACGACGCGCGCGGCGAGGGTCACGGTCCCGAAGGCGAGCAGGAGGCCCGCGATGACGTCGATGAGGTAGTGCCAGCGGAGGAACATCGTCGCTATCACCGTGTTCATCGTGATGAAGGCGACGCCGTACCAGATGGGGCCCACGGCCTTGCGGTGTCGGAAGGCGATGAGGCTCAGCGCCGTCGGGATCCCGGTGTGCAAGGATGGGAAGATGTCCTTCTTCGCGCCTGCGCCCGAGACCACGTCGTGCATCCAACGAAAGACCGGGCCCGCCGGGAGATCGGCGTGAAAGGCCGGGACGAGCTCCCGCAGCGGGCCATAACCGGGGACGATCGCGTAGAGGGTCTGCCCAACGCTGTAGACCATCATCACCGTGAACGTGATCTCGGCGGAGAGCCGCGTGCTCCGTGAGAAGAAGACGACCGGCATCAGGAAGAACAGCAGCAGCACGAAGTAGCACATGTAAAAGAACGCGAACCAGTCGGTCACCGCAGGGGTGGCCCAGCGTTCCATCAACACCGCGGGCTCGAGCCCGAACAGGTCGAGATCGAGCAAATAGAGCGGCCGGTCGAGCACCCGCGAGCTGATCATCAGCAACGAATCACCGAGGAGGAGATAGGTGACCGAGAGCGAGCCCGCGAGCGCGAGCCGGTAGTAGGTCCCGATGAGGTAGGCACGCGCGAGGACCGGCTTCGGCGCGGTGTGCGGTGCGCTCGCGTACCCGAGCCTCGTCGCGACGACGGCCCCGAGCACGACCGCGAGCAAGAGGGCATGATTGCCAATCATCCGGACGCGCGCAGGCTCCGACGTCGGCCCCGTCAGCGCGAGGGCGGTCGGGGCGAGCAGCAGGAAGCCGAGGGTGATCCAGTCGTGAACGGCGGCGTTGGCGATGAGCTCGCGGAACCGCGGCGCTCCGGAGCGCGCCTCGACGAGGAGGGCGGCGGGCTCGTCGGTCCCGCGAGCGCCATCGTCGTCGCTTCGCTCCACCATCGTCGTGTGCTCGCAGTTGGTCGGTGACGGGCGTGGGCCGCCGTCGTCGGCAGAGAGCCTATCGTACGGCGCGCAGCACGGCGCAAGACCGAGCGCGTCGGCGGGCCCTTGGGGTTCATCGCCTCGTCGTGTTATCCGCCCTGGCGGGAGTTCCGTCATGATCGAGCTGAACGACGACGACGTGGTCGTGGTGCTCTGCACCGTACCGGCCGAGGGTGGCCACGCCGAGCGCCTCGCGCGCGGGGTCGTTGAAGCCAAGCTCGCGGCATGCGTGAACGTGCTCGGCCCCATCCGTTCGATCTACGAATGGAAGGGGTCGGTGGCCGAGGAATCCGAACTCCAGCTCGTGGTGAAGACGACCGCCGAGCGCTACCCCGCGCTCGAGGCGCACCTCCGACGTGAGCACCCTTACGAGGTCCCAGAGGTGCTCGCTCTCCCCGTCGCGCGTGGCGCCGGCGCCTACCTCGAGTGGGTGCGCGCCGGGACACGCCCGTGATTCACGGCCCCGGCGGCGCGACGTCGACGATCTTCCAGCTCCCATCGGCCTGCCGACATGCCGTGCCGTAGACCTCCTGCTGGCGCGCCCCGACGTCGGCGTTCATGCGAAATTCACGGCACGGGACGCCAGCCTCGCGCGAAAAGGCCCGGATCGGCGTCACGGTGTAGGTGCCACCGGTGTCGGGGTTGACCCAGTTCGCGGGCTGGTAGGTCGGCGTCGCCTCGAGGGTGCGCGAGAGGCGGAGCTCGTCGAGCCCGTCCATCTGCCGCCCCACCTCCGAGCCGAGGAGCGCGCCGAGGACACCGCCGGGGATCGCACCACCGGCGTGACCGTGCGCAATCGCAGCACCCGCGAGCGCCCCCGCCCCGGCGCCCACGATCGCCCCCGACTGCGACTGGGTGCGGCAACCTACCGCGAGGGCCGAAAGGACCAACGCCATGGGCCATGCGCCTGCTGCCATGCCCACGCTGGCTGCAAGCGGCGCGCCCGAACCCGACGGGAGCGCGTCCGCCTCAGACGAGATCGGGCTCGCCGTCCGGGGCGAGGTCGAGCGTCAGTCGCGCGCCGAGCCGGCCCAGCAGCGTCACACCGAGCTGCGGACGCTCGTTGACGAGCTCCCAGAATGCGTCCTTGCGAAGGATCAAGACCCGCGCAACGTCGACGGCCATGAGGCTCGCACGTGCTGGCCGCGGCGCGAGCAGCGTCGTCGCCCCCGCGTGCGCCCCGGGCAAGAGCTCGCGCGGGGAGGCCTCGCCAGCAACCGCGAGCTTGCCGTCGAGCAACACGTAGAGCTCCGCGCAGGGCTCGCCGCCGCCGATCACCTTGGCGCCGTCGAAATATTCCTCGATCTCGCAGGTCTGCAGGATCCGCGTGAGCACCGCGACCCCGAGCCCCTCGAACAAGAACAGCGACTCGAGGGCCTCGAACTTTCCGAAGACCTCGCTGCTCATCTCGTCGACGATCTCGATCTCGGGATCGTCCGGGCGGATCTCGACGACGACCACCGTCACGTTGTCGTGTCCACCGGCGTCGTTCGCGAAGGTGACGAGCTCCTCGGGGATCCGTGCGAGCTCGCGCGCCTCGATCGCGTCGTCGAGGAGGCCATCGTCCTCGAGGTGATCGGCGAGTCCGTCGGAGCAGAGGAGGAAGCGGTCGCCGGGCGCGAGATCGAGCCACAAGACGTCGGCATGCACCGCGGGCTGCGTCCCGACCGCACGGGTGAGGACGTGCGCGAACGGATGATCGGCGACCTCGTCCGCACCGATCAGCCCCGCGAGGTGCAGCTCGTTCGCCATCGTGTGGTCGTTGGTGAGCAGGCTCGCCTTGCCGTTGCGCCAGAGGTAGAGGCGGCTGTCGCCGACGTGCGCCGAAACCGCTTTGTCGCCGAGCACGAGGAGCATCGTCAGCGTGCACCCCATGCCGGCTTGCTCGGCCTCTTCGCTGCCGAGCTCGAAGATGGAGAAGCACGCGCGGTCGACCGCCTCACGCGCGAGCGTCCGCATGTCGTCGGCCGAGGCTTTCCCGCCGAGGTACGCGCGCACTTCCTCGATGCGCGAGCGCACGACGTCCGCCACGACCTCGATCGCCGTGGCCGAAGCAACCTCACCCGCGAGGTGACCGCCCATGCCATCGCAGACGACGTAGAGGCCGACCCCGTCATCGACGAGGAATGCATCTTCGTTTTGCTCGCGCGTACGCCCGACGTCGGTCTGTCCGTAACCTCGCGCGTGCATCGTCCGGCTTCGCTAGCACGAAGCAGCACCGGGGGGGAGGCTCTCTCGGAGCGCAGCGCTCCCCGCCGCGGACGGCGCGCGACGATGTCGTGGGCCGCGTCATTCGAGCGAAGGCTCGCTTCCGCCACGAAGGCGCGCCAGGTTCTCGCGGTGTTGGAAGGCGACCACGGTCACGAGCCCGGCGGCGATCCCGAGTGAGCCCAGGTCGTGCCCGAGCCACGCGAGCGTGAGAGGCAGCGAAGCCGCGGCGCCGAGTGATCCGAGCGAGACCCGCCGCCCACGCGCGAACAGCGCCGCGAAGACGAGGAGCGCGAGGGCGAGCGCGCGCGGCTCCCAGACGAGCAGCACGCCGAGGCTCGTGGCGACACCCTTGCCGCCACGGAACCCGAGCCACGGCGTGAAGCAATGACCAAGCACCGCCAGGAGGCCCCCGAGCGCGAGGGCGTGAGCTGCGACGAACCGAGGCGCGCCATCGAGGCCTGCCCACGCGAGGACGAGGAGCGCGAGCGCACCCTTGGCCGCATCGAGCGCGAGGACGAGGAGTCCGAGCGGCTTGCCGATCGCCCTCGCGACGTTGGTCGCGCCGATGTTGCCGCTACCGACCGCGCGAACGTCGACGCCGCGGGCGCGCGCGACGAGGAAGCCGAACGGGATGGAACCGAACAGCGCCGCGAGCCCGAACCACGAGAGCCACACGGCGCGGAGCCTAGCTCGACCTGCGCGCGGTTTCCGGTCCGTCGTCGGCGCGAGCGGACGAGACCTCGACGCGCTATACCCGGGTCGCGTCGAGGGGAGCCGCCCGAGCGAGGGAGCAGAGCATGACGGAAGCAGGAAGAATCCCGCCCCGGGCGCGGGTCGTCGGTGCGATCGGCGAGGTCGACGCCTCGGGCTGGAACGCCTGCGCTGCGGGCGATCCGTTCGTCTCTCACGAGTTCCTCCGCGCGCTCGAGGAGTCGGGGTCCGCGGTTCCGGAGCATGGCTGGATTCCGCGCCACGTCGTCCTCGAGGACGAGCGTGGGATCGTCGCGGCGGCGCCCGCGTACCTCAAGACCCACTCGTACGGTGAGTACGTCTTCGACTTTGCGTGGGCCGAAGCTCACGCTCGCTGCGGTCGCTCGTACTACCCGAAGCTCCAATGCTGCGTCCCCTTCACGCCGGCGACCGGACCGCGGTTGCTCGTCCGCCCCGACGCGGAGGCGGGGACGCTCCGGCGGCGGCTCGTCTCCGCGCTGCTCGAGGTCGCGACCCACGAGAACGCATCGTCGCTGCACATCACCTTCCCGCGCCCCGAGGAGGCGGCGCTCGGCGCGTCGCTCGGGCTCCTACCGCGGTCGGGGATTCAGTATCACTGGCACAATCGTGGCTACCGAACCTTCGATGATTTCCTGGACACGCTGCTCGGCCGAAAGCGACGGGTGCTCTTGCGCGAGCGCCGTGACGCCAACGCGTCGCTCGCGATCGACACCTTGCGGGGTGATGCCATCGGCAGCGCGGAATGGAACGTGTTCTACGGGTTCTATCGGGACACCGTGGCGCGCAAGTGGGGACAGGCTTACCTCACCCGCGAGTTCTTCGATGCGCTCGGCGCAACCCTCGGTGACCGCGTCGCGTTGGTCGTCGCGCGGCAGGACGGGCGAACCGTCGCCGCCGCGTTGAACCTGCTCGGACCCGACGTGCTGTTCGGTCGCTACTGGGGCGCCACCGTCGACGTGCCGTTCCTCCACTTCGAGCTCTGCTACTACCGCGCGATCGAGCTCGCAATCGAGCTTGGGCTCTCGCGCGTCGAAGCCGGCGCCCAGGGCGAGCACAAGATTGCGCGCGGCTACCTCCCGGTCGAGACGCACAGCCTGCACGCGGTCGTCGAGCCGCGCCTCGCGGTTGCGATCGAGGAGTTCGTCGGGCGGGAGCGTGACGCCGTCCACGAGGCGATCGAGGAGCTCCGGCGCGCGAGCCCCTACCGTGACCTGCGCAGCAGCGATTGAGCGTGGCCGGTGGCGCGAACGTGCGAATCGACTAGGCTCCGGGGCGCGATGAGCTGGCTCGACAAGTTGGGGAAGAAGGCCTTCGACGCGATCGACACGGCGGCACGGCGCGCGGAGGACGTTCGCCTCCGGGTCGAGCCGCTCCTCGAACGGACGCCGCTCGGCGAGCGCCTCCGCGAGCACGCGCGGATCCGCGCGATCGACGACGTGCCGACGCCCGAGCAGAACGCCTCGCCGTTCGTACCGCAGCCCGCGGGCGATGCGGAGCGCCCTCCCCTCGGCAAGCCGGACGTGGGCGCGCAGGTGTTCGGTCGCGGCTCCGACCCCTGGACGGCGCGCGCGCGTCAGCTCCTTCGTGACCGCGCGATCGAGCACGAGTTCACCGATCTCGATGGCGAGGGAGGCGTTCAGCTCGAGGCGCAGCTCGTCACCGAGACGAAGCACACGACGGGGCCGTGGATCTACCTGCGCGGCGACTACCGCGGCGGGTTCAACGCGATGCACGAACTCGACCGGCTCGGCCAGCTCGAGGAGCTGGTGCTGCCCGCGTCGCAGCGTGGCGCACGCGCCGGACGGATTCGCATCGTGGTCGAGAAGCGCGGCGGCGACGAGGTCGCGCCGGGCGAGCGCGGCAACCCGGACGACCGCACGTGAGCGAGCGCGCGACGGTCGAAGGGCTCCGCGTCCACCTGCTCGACGGGACCTACGAGCTGTTTCGCGCGCACTTCGGCGCCCCTCCCGCGAAGGACGCGACGGGACGCGAGGTCGGCGCGACGCGGGGGCTCGTGCGCTCGGTCGCCGCGCTGCTCTCGGAGCCCCAGGTGACGCACGTCGCGGCGGCCTTCGACACCGTGATCGAGAGCTTTCGCAACGCGCTCTTCGCGGGCTACAAGTCGGGCGAGGGGCTGCCGGTCGAGCTCACGGCGCAGTTCCCGCTCGCCGAGCGTGCGCTCGCAGCCATGGGCGTTCGCGTGTGGGGCATGGTCGAGTTCGAGGCGGACGACGCGCTCGCGACGGCGGCGCGCCTCCTCGATGCCGACCCCCGCGTCGCCGAGGTGCGGCTCTGCTCACCCGACAAGGACCTCGCCCAGTGCGTGCGCGGCCGACGCGTGGTGATGGTCGACCGCATGCGCGAACGCGTGCTCGACGAGGAGGGCGTCATCGCGAAGTTCGGCGTCGCTCCCGGCTCGATCCCGGACTGGCTCGCGCTCGTCGGCGACGACGCAGACGGGATCCCCGGCCTCGCGCGCTGGGGAGCCAAGGGGGCGGCCGCCGTGCTCGCGCGTTACGAGCACCTCGACGCGATCCCGGACGATGCGGCGACCTGGGACGCGAAGGTGCGGGGCGCGGAGGCGCTCGCGGCGAGCCTGCGCGACGGACGCGCGGACGCCCTGCTTTACCGCACGCTCGCGACGCTGCGGACCGATGCACCCGTCGACGCTTCGCTCGAGAGCCTCGCCTGGCAGGGGCCGCGGCGCGACCTGCCCGCGGTTCTCGAGGAGCTGGGTCTGGGGACGCGCGTGTTCGAGCAGCTCGAGCGTGCGGCGTCCCGTCTCGGCGGTGCGCGTTGCGGCGACGGCGCGGGGTGAGTATCGCCGCGCCATGCAGATCGATCCGAAGGACCACGACGCGACGCGCCTCTACCAGCTGATGACGAGCGTCATCGTGCCGCGCCCGATCGCGTGGGTCTCGACCCTCTCGCGGGACGGCGTGCCGAACCTCGCGCCGTTCAGCTTCTTCAGCGGACTGACGACGACGCCGCCGCTCGTGACCATCGCCGCAGGCAGGCGGCGCGGCGCTCGGAAGGACACCACGAACAACGCCTCGGCGACCCGCGAGCTCGTCGTGAACCTCGTGACCGAGGGCCAGCTCGACGCGATGGTGAAGACGAGCGGAGAGTTCCCACCGGAGGTCGACGAGATCGCGCTCGCGGGCCTGACGCCTTTGCCAAGCGTGAAGGTCCGCCCCCCGCGGATCGCCGAGGCTCCCGTGCAGCTCGAGTGCAAGACGCGCGAGATCCTCGAGCTGTCGCCCGGCATCGTCGATCTGATCGTCGCCGAGATCGTGCACGTGCACGTCGCAGACGGGATCCCGGTCGGCGAGGATCTGTCGATCCCGACCGAGGCGCTGCGCCCGATCGCGCGGCTCGGCGGTGCCTGCTACACGACGCTCGGGACGATCGTGAAGGTCGAGCGTCCGCGGACGTGACGCGCGCGGGTCAGGGCTTCTGCTTGTCGGCGACGCCGTACTCGGCGCAGCCCCAGGCACGAATGAAGAGCTCCCAGTCCCAGGAGAAGATCGTCCCGTCCTCGCCCTTGCGGATCGACCAGAAGCCGCCGTTCGTCAGCTTGAGCTGGATGTCGAGCGGGATGGTCTGCTGCGCGTTGAAGAGGTGATCATCGCCGTTCAGACCGATTGAACCCGAGATCACGGGACCGAGCGCGCCGACCGTGGTCAGGATCCAGCCCTCGTCGCCCGGCACGATGCCGCCGATCTGACCGGCCGCACCGGCGATCGAGTCGACGAGCTTCTGGTAGGAGGACGTGTCGTCCTGCTCGATGCAGTCGTAGGTGAGGAGCAGCGCGCCGTTCGGCGTCTTCGGGCCCTTCTGGCCCCAGATCACGCCCGCCTCGAGCGAGTACCCGTGCTCCTTGTCTTTGCCGAGCCCCGGCGAGGGCGGCAGCAATCGAACCTCGCCGCCATTGCCGGACTCGGCCTGGATCACGCAGAAGATCTCGTCCTTCTCATCCGGCCACGGGTCGTCCGGGTTGTGAACCTTCACCTTCTCGACTCCGACGCGCAGGAGCGGGGCGCCGCATTCGACGGTGCCGCCCGGCGGGTCGGCATCCCCGACCGGCACGGGAGGCAGCTCGATCGGCTTCACGAGGGGGAACTTCGCGCGGTACGCGGACGGCGCCGGCATGCCGGCCTTGGCGAGTCCGCCGCGGACGGTCTTCGTGGCCTCGGGGTTCTCGGCGAACACCTCGCGGAGCGCGGGCACGAGCGGGTGTTCGTTCGGCTGAGCCACGGAATCGAGCGCGGCCGCGAGCACGCGAACCTCGGGACCGGCCGCGAGGAGGAGCTTCTCGAGCCGCGCGTGGATCTGCTCCTTCGAGAGCCGCGTCATGCTCTTGATGTCGAGCGAGTCGATCCGCGGCAGGTTCGGCTTCGGGATCTGGGCCATGTCGCAGGAGGGTGCGTCGAGGCAAGGCTCACAGGCTCCGCAATCCTTCTCGCAGGTGTGGCAGCTCTCGTCGGCGGCGCAGGTGCCGTCGCCGCAAGGATCGGGTGGCAGCCCGGTCGAGCTCGAGCTCGCGGTGGTCACCTCGCCGCTGCAATCGCACATCCCGAAGCCGGAGCCGTCGTCGAGGCAGGTCTGGATCCCCTGCGCGCCGCCGAAGCAGGGACACACGGTCTGATGGCCGGGAACGCAGTTCTGGTCGACCGGCGGATTGGTTGCAACGGTCGACGTCTCGGCGGCGGCGCACGCGACGAACGAACCGGCGACGAAGAGGAACGCGGCGGGGAGGAAGCTACGGCTGCGCATGTTTCTCATCTCTATCACGAGCGAACGGCTTGTCTCGGATCTCGCGAAGGGCCGTCCACCCTCGGCGCGACCAGGCAGGGCGAAGCGCCCTCCGTGCCGGGTCCCGCGGCGCGTCACGACCTCGGCTCGTGGTCGCCGACAGCCCACAAAATACTGATCCTCGGCGAAGCGAGGTTCGGTCTCGAGGCGCGGGGTGCGGCGCTCCTGGCGGTCCGCCGGCGATCCGAAGTGGATCGCCGGTGTCCATTTCTCAACCCACGTCGAACTTCACGCCCTGCGCGAGCGGAGCCTGGCCGCTCCAGTTCACGGTGCAGGTCTGCCGGCGCATGTAGGCCTTCCACGCGTCCGAGCCCGACTCGCGACCGCCGCCCGTGTCCTTCTCGCCGCCGAAAGCGCCACCGATCTCGGCGCCGCTCGTGCCGATGTTGACGTTGGCGATGCCGCAGTCGGAGCCCGCATGCGAGAGGAACTGCTCGGAGGCACGGAGGCTGTCGGTGAAGACGGCGCTGGAGAGACCCTGTGCGACCGCGTTGTTCGCCGCGATCGCCTCGTCGAGCGAGTCGACCTCGAAGACGTAGAGGATCGGCGCGAAGGTCTCCTCCCACGCGATGGGGAAGCTTGCCTGCTTCGGTGCCTTCACGATCGTCGGCTCGACGAAGTTGCCGGGCCGATCGAGCACCTTGCCACCGCAGAGGACGGTGCCCCCCTGGGCGGTGGCCGCGGCGACGGCCCTCTCGTAGGCCGCGACCGAGTGCTTCGTGTGGAGCGGACCGAGCAGCGTTCCCTCGGCGAGCGGATCTCCGATGCGAATCGTCGCGTAGGCGCGCGTCAGGCGCTCGGTGAGCTTGGCCGCGATGCCGCGCGTGGCGAAGATGCGGCGCGTGCTCGTGCAGCGCTGGCCCGCAGTGCCGACCGCGCCGAAGGTGATGGCGCGGACCGCCATCTCGAGGTCGGCGTCATCGAGGACGACGATCGCGTTGTTGCCGCCGAGCTCGAGGATCGTCTTGCCGAGGCGCGCGCCGACCTGCGCTGCGACCTTGCGACCAACCGCGGTCGAGCCGGTGAACGACACGAGCGGGATGTCCTTCGAGTCCGACATCCAGGAGCCGACGTCGGCGTCACCGACGACGAGACCGAACACGCCCTCGCAGTCGTGGGCGCGCATCACGCGGTTCGCGATCGCTTGGACGGCGAGCGCGGTCAGCGGCGTGCGGGGCGACGGCTTCCAGAGCATGACGTCCCCGCAGACCGCGCCGAGGGCCGCGTTCCACGCCCAGACGGCCATCGGGAAGTTGAAGGCCGTCACCACCGCGATGGGCCCGAGGGGGTGCCACTGCTCGAACATGCGGTGACGCGGGCGCTCCGACTGGATCACGAGGCCGTGCAGCTGACGCGACAGACCGACCGCGAAGTCGCAGATGTCGATCATCTCCTGCACTTCGCCGAGCCCCTCGCTGCGGATCTTGCCGACCTCGAGCGAGATCAACGCGCCGAGGTCCTCCTTGTGGGCTCGGAAGGCGTTGCCGAGTTCGCGGACCACCTCACCACGGAGCGGGGCCGGGCGCATGCGCCACGACGCGAATGCCGCCTTCGCCTTCGCGAGGACCACCTCGGCATCGGCCACCGTCGCCGCGTTCACGCGACCGAGCTCCTCGCCCGTCGTCGGGTTGTACGACACGAGCGGCTCGCCGCGCGTCTCGATCCAATCGCCGGTGCAGGCGCCCGCGTGAAGTCCCTCGATCCCCAGCCGCGTCAGTACGTCTCGTGCCATCGATGCCTCGCTCCCACTTGTTCGAACGGCCGCCTTATAGTCTGCTCCGCCCATGATTCGTAGAGCCGACGCGAGCATGGCCGATCGCGTCCCCTTCGTCGATGCCGGCTTCACCGACCACGTCCGCGCGCTCGCGCGCCCCCGCGAGCTGCGGCGCGCGGAAGATCCGCTGCGCGAAGGGAGCCGCCTCACCTGCGGCCAGGCCCTCGCGATCTTCCGGAGCCAGGTCGAGAGCCGGCACGTCGACCTCGGCGCGCGAAACCTGAAGAAGGGCGGGCTCGCGTTCTACACGATCGGATCGTCGGGCCACGAGGGGAACGCCGCGGTCGCCGCCGCGCTGCGACCGAGTGATCCTGCGCTCTTGCACTACCGGTCGGGCGCGTTTTTTCTCGAGCGCGCCCGGCAACTCGGTCGCGATGACGGCATGTACGCCATGCTGCTCGGGATCGTCGCGAGCTCGGACGAGCCGATCGCCGGCGGACGCCACAAGGTCTTCGGTCATGCCGAGATGGCGATCCCGCCCCAAACCTCGACGATCGCCTCACACCTGCCGAAGGCCGTCGGCATGGCGTTCGGGCTCGGCCGTGCGGCGCGCCTCGGACTCGCGACGAGCTGCCCCTCGGACGCCTTGATCGCGGTGAGCTTTGGCGACGCCTCGGTGAACCACTCGACGGCGCAGGGCGCGCTGAATGCCGCGGCGTGGGCCGCGCATCAGGGGCAAGCCGTCCCGGTGTTGTTCGTCTGCGAGGACAACGGCATCGGGATCTCGGTGCCGACCCCGGAGGGCTGGGTCCGGGCTGGAAACGGGGCGCGCGCAGGCATCGAGTACCTCGCGGTCGACGGGCTCGATCTCGACGCAACCTACGGCGCCGCCGAGGCCCTCGCGAGCTACGTTCGACGCGAACGACGGCCGGCGTTCCTCCACGTACGGACCGTGAGGCTGATGGGGCATGCAGGCTCCGACATCGAGACCGTCTACCGCACGCTCGACGCGATCGAGGACACCGAGGCGCTCGATCCCTTGCGGGTCGGAGCCACGCTCCTCGTCGAGTCGGGGGCGGCGACGCCCGAGCAGCTCCTCGAGATCTACGAGTCGGCCCGCGCGCGGGTGGCCGACCTCGGCCGGCTCGCCTCGACGCGGCCCAAGCTCACCTCCGCGACCGAGGTGATGAGGCCCATCGCACCGCGGGACGACGCCGCCATCGCCAAGGCCGCCGCGGCGCTCGCCGCGGAACCGGAGCGTCGCCATTTCTGGGGCGACAAGCTGCCCGAAGAGCTGCGCCCCGCCGGCTTCGCGCAGCACGTCAACTGGGCGCTCGGCGATCTCCTCGCGGGCAACCCCAAGCTCTTCGTGTTCGGTGAGGACGTCGCGAAGAAGGGTGGCGTCTACGGTGTCACGCGCGAGCTGTCGCGGCGCGCACGGCGGGGGCGGGTGTTCGACACCCTCCTCGACGAGCAGACCATCCTCGGGCTGGCGATAGGCTTCGGGCAGCTCGGGCTCTTGCCGGCCCCCGAGATCCAGTACCTCGCGTACCTCCACAACGCCGAGGACCAGCTGCGCGGGGAGGCCTCCAGCTTGCAGTTCTTCTCGAACGGGCAGTTCCAGAACCCGATGGTCGTGCGCATCGCGGGCTACGGTTACCAGAAGGGCTTTGGCGGCCACTTCCACAACGACAACTCGGTCGCGGTGCTGCGCGACATCCCCGGCGTCGTCATCGCCTCACCGGCGCGCGGCGACGACGCGGCGGCGCTGCTCCGCACCTGCGTCGCGGCAGCCAAGACCGCGGGATCGGTGTGCGTCTTCCTCGAGCCGATCGCGCTCTACGGCGAGCGCGATCTCCATGACAAGGGCGACGGCGCCTGGGCCGCGCCATACGAACCGGCATCCGAGAGCGCGCACGCGCCGATCGGGAAGGGCCGCCTGTGGCGCGACGGCGAGCACCTCACGCTCGTTTCGTGGGCCAACGGCCTCTGGATGAGCCTGCGCGTCGCCGAGCGGCTCGAGCGAGAGCACGGGGTCCGCTGCCGGGTCTTCGACCTCCGCTGGCTCGCGCCGCTCCCCATCGATGAGCTTCACGAGCACGCCTCGCACACCGGCAAGGTCCTCGTCGTCGACGAGACCCGGCGCACCGGCGGCGTGTCGGAGGGCATCCTCACGGCCCTCGTCGATCGCGGATTCGTCGGCAAAATGCGGCGTGTCACGAGCGAGGACTGCTTCATCCCGCTCGGCGACGCCGCGAACCTCGTCCTGCTCCAGGAGCAGACGATCCAGTCGGCCGCACTCGAACTCGCTCGCAGCTGAGGGGCCCCCGGTCGCGCCCGTCACCGGAACAAGTGAGCACCGTCGGGGCCGAGTTGCGTTACGATGCGCGGCCATGAAGACGAGGTTCACGGTGCTGGCGCTGCTCCTCTCGCTCGGGACGGGCTGCGTCACGAAGGCTGAGCACGAGCGGCAGCTCGCCCTGGCAGCGGCGCGCGAGCGCAGTCTCGCGGAGCAGGCGGCGGCGGATGCGGCGAAGGCGCGGTCGCAGATCACGAGCCTCGAGGCCGAGATCGCTCGGCTGAAGCAAGAGGTCGACTCGCGCGACCGGCAGATCGGTGAGAGCCAGGTCCAGCTCGCGGATCTCCAGAAGAAGCTCGACGACGCGACCGCCCTCTCGGATCAGCTCCGCGATGAGCTGCAGAAGGCGGGCAAGAACGTCGATGGGCTCATGGCCGAGAAGGGCAAGATGCGGCAGGCGCTCGAGGACGCCAAGCTGCGGCTCGAGGAGTTGCGGCGCTCGCAGGAGGCGGCACAGAAGCGCGCCGACCTGCTGAAGAACCTGATCAACAAGTTCAAGCGCATGATCGACGCAGGCGAGCTCAAGATCGTCCTCCGCGACGGTCGCATGGTGCTTCAGCTCCGCAACGACGTGCTGTTCGACTCCGGACGGGTCGAGGTGAAGCAGGCCGGACGAGACGCCTTGAAGGAGGTTGCGAGCGTCCTCGGCACCTTGACGGATCGCAAGCTTCAGGTCATCGGGCATACCGACACCAACCCGATCCAGACCGAGCGGTTCCCGTCGAACTGGGAGCTCTCGGCGGCGCGCGCCATCTCGGTCGTGCACATCCTGCTCGGCTCGGGCATCAAGGCTCAGGCCCTGTCGGCGGCGGGGTACTCGAGCAACGACCCGGTCGCGCCGAACGAAAACGAAGAGGGCCGCGCGAAGAACCGGCGCATCGAGATCGTCCTCCTGCCGAACCTCGCCGAGCTCATCGCGATCCCGAACGAGTGACGCGAGGTCCGGCCATGCGGCCGGCTTGTCAACGCGGCGAGGCGGGGGCAGGCTGGGCCGTCATGGCTCGCCACCTCCGAACACCACGCGATCTGTCCTCACGAGAGCTCGACCGGGTCCTCCGGCTCGCTCGCGACATCAAGCGAGCGCCCGAGGCGTACCGCACGAAGCTCTGCGGCAAGCACCTCGCGCTCGTGTTCGCCAAGCCCTCGACGCGCACACGGATCTCGTTCGAGGTCGGCGCGAGCGAGCTCGGCGCAAGCTCGCTGTTCCTACCGACCGGCGGCGACAGCGGCCTGCACCTCGGCAGCGGCGAGACCCCCTACGATACGGCCAAGGTGCTCTCGCGCTACGTCGATGCCGTCGTGCTCCGAACCTTCGGTCAAGACGAGGTCGACGCGCTCGCGGAGCATGGCTCGATCCCGGTGATCAACGGCCTCACCGACAGGTTTCATCCGTGCCAGGCGCTCGCCGATGCGCTGACGATCCGCGAGCGGTTCGGTGACGATCTGCGAGGTCGGACGCTCGCCTACGTCGGGCCGGGTAACAACGTCGCCCACTCGCTGCTCCTGACCGGACCGCGGCTCGGAATCGACGTCGTGGTCGCCTGCCCCGATGCGATGCCGCCCTCGCACGAGGTGCTCGAGATGGCGCGCGAGGACGCCGCCCGCGCCGGGACCCGCGTCTTCATCGAGCACGATCCGCGCCGCGCGGTGAAGGACGCCGCGATCGTCTATGCAGACACCTGGGTCAGCATGGGTCAGGAACGGCAAGCGGCGAGCTTGAAGGCCAAGCTCACGGCTTACACCGTCGACGACGAGCTGATGGACAGCGCCGCCTCCGACGCGATCTTCATGCATTGCATGCCGGTGCACCGCGGCGAAGAGGTCACGGCATCGGTCGTCGACGGCGTTCGCTCGGTCGTGTTCGACCAGGCGGAGAATCGGCTGCACGCACAGAAGGCCCTTCTCGTGCTGCTGCTCGAGGCAGAGCCTTGGACCTGAAGGAGGCGGACATCGCGCCGCCGTACCGGGCGATCCTCGAGCGCTGCGAGCCGTTCCTCATCACCTACCCCGCAAACCATGGCGCGCTCGACCTCGCGCCGTACGGACTCGCGCTCGACGAGGAGCGGCTCTACACCGCGACGTCGCTCCGAAGCCGGAGCGTCATCGACGGCTTGCACGCGCTCGACGCCGCGACCTTCGGTGACAAGGACATGCGGATGCCTCGGTGGGTCCTGTTCGACTGCGGTGAATTTCCCGGCATCGTGTTCGGCTTCGGGCGCCGAGCCGGCGAGCTGTCGGCCGAGCTGCGCGAGCGCTACGAAGTCGACCGCGACGACGCCTTCGTGCCGCTGTCGATGTGGGTCGCAATTCGTTGCGCGGAAGACGGCGCGTGGTTCGGCCACAACCTGTCGTCGGTCAACGTGATGGCCTCACGGGCCGACGCGCTGCCCGGGCTCGCGACGCTGACGAAGGCGCTCGGGATCAAGCTCGCGCGCGCGACGAAGCAATACGGCGCAACCCAGTGGGACTCCGCGAGCATCGCGCTTCACCTGAAGCTCGGTGACATGCAACTCCTCTCGGCGTTCACGCCCGCGCACACGCACCCCGAGACCCTCGCGTACCGAGTCGACGTCGACGAGGCGCTCATCCTGCGCAACCTGTCGATGGCGGGACAGGCCGCGCCGCGCGTCGGCGACCGGATCGTCGCCGCGGACGATCACGCCGCCATCCTGGAGCTCCACGACGACCTCGAGCGAGGCGAGCGCTGGACGATGGTGCGAGCCGAGAGCGTCCCGGGAGCGGCGCAGCGGCTGCACCTCGTCCGCGCCTGAGCGACAGCACGGGCCGCCGTCAGAGCGGCGAGACCATGCCGAGCCTCGAGCGCGCCTCGAGGTAAGCCTCACCGACGAGGAAGCCCAGGAGTTCGCGAGCCTCGACGTGCTTGCCAAGCCACCGCAGCCGCTCCGCCTCGGACGAGGGGGCGCCGACCGCACTCGTCGCGAAGGACATCGCGTCAAACACAAGGCCGAGTTCGCCCGTCGCAAGCGTGGCGACGTGCCACGACCAGGCGGTGGCGGTCGCACCGAGTGCAGCCCCGCGCGCCCCCACGACCTCGAGCGCAGCGCGGGCAAGCTCGGCGTGTTGCGCTGCGACGAAGCGATCGCCCCCGGCGCTGCGCAACGTCGCCTCGATCTCGGCGACGCGTGAGGGGTCGGTGCCGGGGACCTCGAGCGCGGGCTCGTGCAGACGAAGGTAGGCGGCGAGCGTCGGGACTTGATCGATCGGCGCGATCCGCGTGAGGGCCGCAGTCCGCGTCCGAACGAGAGTCATCGCGCGATGGATGCACAGGTCGACGAGGGCGCTCATCGACGGATCGAGCAGCGGCGCGCCGACGCACAGAACGACCGGCGAGGTCGACACGGGCAACACCGTCGCTGAAAGCGTGTTCGCGATCACGAGTTCGACGTTCGGGACGCCGTGCGCTGCAGCGATCTCGCGGGCGCGCGCGGCGAGCTCGTCGTGGTGGACGAACGGCCGCGTGCGGATGCCGAGCGAATCGAACGGCACGAGGGCGTCGAGGACGTGGCCCGTGGCGGCGAGAAGCTCCCGGAGCGCAGGGCCGAACGGCTCGGGGGCGAGCCAGTCGTCGAGCGTCGGACTTGCCGCCCGGCCGCCCGCGGCGCCGAGCCGCCCCTTGCCACCGTGAGCTGCAGCGCGGACGGCCCTCGCGACGGCGATGCCATCCGACCGACCACGCAACTCCGCCGCGGTGACCGCGACGTCGAAGATCCCGTCCTCGGTGTGCCCGGCGACGAGCATCCTCGAGAGGTCGGCGGGTGCGCGCTCGACGAGCGCGTCGGCGAGCGCACGCTTGCCATGCTGAACGTAGTGGGTGTGAAGCGCACGGAGTGGGCGCGCAGCGGCTGGGTGGTGACGTCGAAGATCGACGAGCAGCCGCTCGGCCTCCGCATGATCTCCGAGCCGGTCGTGGAGCGATGCGAGCCCGATGGTGCGGGCGACGAACTCCTCGGGGGTCTTCGCGCCGTCGCAGAGCTCGCGCTGGGCCGCGAGGGCCCCGACGCGATCGCCGCGAACGGCCTGGAGTTCGATCAGTCGCTCGCGGACCTCGACGCGAGAGGGGTCGAGCTTCTCGGCCTCTCGGTACGAGCGCGCCGCACGATCGAGGTTCGGCTTCAACCGCGCGTAGACGTCCCCGAGGCGAAGGAAGACCTCGGCGCGCGTGCGTGGGTCGGTCAGCAAACGCCCGAGCTGCAGCAGGGCGTGCTCGGCGGCGTCGCCGTCGCCCTCGGCGAACGAGACCTCGGCGTAGGCTCGCCAGCCCTCGACGTCGTCGGGTCGGACCTTGAGCGATGCGGCGAGCGCGACCTTGGCCTCGCTCGACGCGCCGGCCTCGGCGAGCATCTTTCCTCGCAGCACCTCGAGATCTCCCCGAGCGAGCGGATCGGCGACCGTCCTCACGCGCTGCGAGAGCAGCTCCGCGAGTTCCATCCGGGCCCCCCCGGCGAGGTAGATCGCCTGCAAACGCTCGAAGGCTGCCGCATGATCGGGATCAAGATCGCACGCCGCTTCGAGGAGGCGTTGCCCCTCGACCGGACCGCGCGGATCGTTCGACGCGAGCCAGAGGCCGGCGGCCCGATAGCACCGCTCGGCGCGGTCCTTGCGGTTCCGCGACATGCCGGCGAGCTCCTCGTAGGCGACCGCCGCCTCAACGAGCGCGCCAGCCCGCTCGAGCAGGGTCGCGCGCAGTAGCCTCGCGATCGGGTGGCGCGGCCAGGCCTTCGTCACCTCCCCGAGCAGCGACGCGGCCGATGCACCGTCGCCGATCGCGAGCGCAGCCTCGGATGCTCGGCAGAGGAGCGCGGCACGCTCCAGCGGCCGATGGGTGCGCTCGGCGAGATCGGAGCAGGCTCGCCAGAGCCCCTCGTGGTCGCGTCGAACGAGCGAGAGCGAGGCGAGCTGTCGCAGCGACCACGAGCTCCTTCGCGTCGCCTGCGCGGCGATCTGCGCGGCGTCGAACGCGAGCGCGAGATCACCACCGCGTGTGGCGCGACGCACCGCCAGCATGGCGTGGCCCATCGCTTCGGGATGGTTCGCGAGCGCCCGGGCGAGGTGCAGCTCGACGTGCCCCAAGACCCCCGGAGCATCGAGGGAGAACAGCGCACGCTCGGCCTCGAGGAACACCGCGATGTCCGGCGCACCGGCATCGACCGCTTCACGGTAGCGTCGCGCCGCAGCGACGCCGTCCCGTCGACCTCGCAGCTCGATCCGAGCGAGCTCGGCGGCGAGGTCCCGACGGAACGCGGGGTCGCCGGTTCGCAGCAGCGCCGACTCGAGGCGGTAGGTCACCGCGTCGACACCGAAGCCCTCGCACGCGAGGCGCCGCGTCGCGACGTCCCCGATGGGCGAGGGCCCTTGCTCGTGCGCCATCCCCGCGGCGATCGCCGCCGAGGCTGGATCTCCTTCAAGCTCGAAGAGCAGCGCCGCTTCGAGCGCCAGGCTCGCGTAACCCGCCGCACGTTCGGACGCGCGCTCGGCCAGCCAAGCGGCGCGGTCGTCGCGGCGACCGGCCGCGAGCTCGAGCTGATCGCGCAAGGCATAGTCGGCAGGGCGTCGGAGGTGGGCGTCCTCGAGCACCATGATGCGCTCGCGCGAGCCTGCCGCGTGGATACGAAGGCCGAGCAACACCTGCTCGTGAACCGGATCGAGGTTGCAGCGAGCGAGCCACTGCCTGGCGCTCGACTCGTGCCTCACCCGGAGCGCGGCAGCGAACGCGAAGAGCGGAGCGACGGGCCACGACGGATCCCGCTCGTGGGCCCGGATCCAGATCTGGTCGGCGCGCGGCACGTCGGGCGGCAAGCGGCAGGCCGCTGCGGTGAGCAAGAGCGCGGCTCCCGCGTCGTCGGTGCGCGACGCGTGCATTTCGAGCGTACTCGCGGCCTCCCCGGCGCTCACGCGCGAGACGACCATCTGCAGCGCGGCCTCGTTCATCGGCGCGAGCGATGAGAGGCTCGAAGGCAGCGGCGCCGGCGGCACCGCCATCTCGGCGAAGAGCCCGGCGGCGAGCGCTCGCTGCTCGTCGTCGCCGCCAGGGATGGCCTCGCCCACGGCGGCGAGCTGCTTGGTGACGAAGCGGCGCTCGATGGTCCAGGCGCGGGCGGCACCACTCTCGGGATCGACGTCGAGCAACGCCGCGGAGGTCGGCGCGAGGACACGCAGCGCTTCTTCCGGCGATGGTTCGGAAAGCATGCGGACGAGCTGCCGCGCGAGTGCGGCCTTGAGCTTGCCCACTTCGTCGCCGGGGGCGACGGCCATCGGCATCGGTGCACCAAGCGCCGCTGCCGCAGCGGCGACGACTGGCATCTCGTCCTCCGAGGCCTCGAGCGCCGCGACGAGCAATTCCGCAGGCGCCGGGAGGCTCTCCTCGGTCGGCAGCATGGCCGCGAGGAACATCCGATCGACCGGCACCAGGTGGTCGCCATTCCTCACGGCATCCGCAACCATCTCGTTTTGCGAGCGCTCGAGGGCGTGGGCGACGAGCGCCCGCTGCGCGAGGGCGTGGTGGGTTCCGCTCGCGGCGCGCTCGAGCGCCTGATGCACTTCAGTCGCGAGCGAGGCCTCGGGCGCACCGAGGACCGCGGCGAGCCAGGCCGAAGCGCCCGAGAGTCCGGGAGCCGAGCCGCACTCGTCGAGCACGGTCATGGCGACCGCCGGGTCGCGACGCCGCAAGCCGGCGCGCGCGGCGAGCAGTCGCCCGTAACGCGATCGTGCGCCCGCGCCCTCGGCACCGTTCGAACGCAGGGCGGCGAGCTCTATCGCGGCGTTCTTGAAGGCGTCGGCCGCGAGTCCGGTCGGAGCGTCGAGGTTCGCTTCGATGTTGCCCAAAGCGAGGACCCACCGCGCGAGGGGTCCGCGAACATCGTCGGGAGAGGCCGCGACGGCCCGGTCGACGAAGCGTGATGCGGACTGCATGTCGCTCTGGGCGACGCGTGCGACTTCCGCCGCGAGGAACGCTGCGTGGGCGCGCGATTCTGCCGTCGGCGCGGTGCGAAGCTCCCGCGAGAGGTGGTTGATGACCTCGGGCCACTGACGTCGCGTCGCGAGGATCCCGCGGACCTGCCGCTGCACCATCGGCGAGTTCGGCGCGAGGCTCAGGGCTTCGAGCGCGACCTTCTCGGCCTCCTCGTTCTCGCCGCCGATGGCGAGGAGCTCGGAGACCACGAGCAGGGTCGAGGCGCGCGCGGCGGGCTCGCTCGTCGGAGCCTCGGCGAGCATTCGCCGTGCTCGCTCGAGCCATCCTTGGCGCTGCCCTCGCTCGATGAGACCGACGACCGCGGCATCGAACTCCTCGCTGGTCGCGACAAAGATCTCCGTCGAATCGCCCTGCGCGAAGCCGGTCGAAGCCGGAACTCCGGCGCTCGCCGAGTCCTCGATGTCCTCGATCGACAGGACGATTTCCTCGGATTCCTGCGGAAGCTTCAGTCCCTCCGCGGAGGCGAGCCAACCGGCGACCGACTCCCGGGCCGCGACGAGCGACGCCTTCGAGGGCGGCGCCGGTCCGTCGATGAACTCGAGATCCTCGAGGAGGATCTCCATGCCGGGGTCCGAGACGATGGGCGCCGGGACTGCGGGACCGGCCTGGGCCGCAGCGATCGGAGGCGCGATCCCCGCAAGCACCTCGGGGGGAAGCTCGATGCGGGGATAGACGCCGCGCCGCGCGAAGTCATCGGAGAGCTCGTCGACGTCGCCCGCCGCCTCCGTCCCGGGGCCCGCCGAGAGTTCGTCGTCGGATGGGGCGCCCGACGGGTCGATGACGCCGTCGCGCTCGTCCTCGGCGAAATCGGTCGCGCCCTCGGATTCACGCAGCTGGTCGCGCACCGTGGGGTGGTCGGGACCGCCGAGACCGTCCGCGGGCGCCACGTGAGGCACCATGACGTCGAACAGCTGCGCAACGTCGCCGACCAGCTCGATCTCCTCAACGTCGAGATCGTACGTCGAGCCGCGATCCACCGGCAGCGCATCGACGGCGATCGCCGAGTCCGTCGAGGGGGGCTCGGCGTCGGAGGCCTCGAGGCGCAGCGCCGGCAGCGCAGGCCCCCTCGGCGCGTCGCCTCGCGAGAAGAGCAGCGTCTCTCTCTCGGGCTCGTCCCTGGGCAGCTCGGTGTCGTCGGAGGCTCGATTCGAGGTGGCGGTCACCGGGCGCACCACGTCGGCAGCGTCCGTGCCTCCTTGCACGGGCATGCCACCGTCGAGCAGCTGCTCGAAGAGCGCGTCCCCCTCGGCTTCGTCGACCGCAGCTGGCTCGCTGCGAGCGATCGTTCGGGCCACGGGCGAGCCGCCGAGCTGCGTCTTTTGAAAGCGCCCGCGCGGACGTGGTGCCCGGGCGCCGGAGTTGTCGGGCTTCTTCTCGGGCGGGTTCGAGGGGCGACGAGTCATGGCGTTCCCATCCCGAGTCTGCGACGTAGGTCGAGGTACTCGCGTGACAGCGCGAAGCGCAGCAGGCTCACGGCGCGCGGATTGCGCTCCCACTGCAAGCGTGAGGGAGTCCCGCGAGAGCCGGCGATCGAATCGAGGACGATGCCCGCATCACCCGCGGCGAGCAAGGCCATGCGATCGACGCTGCGTCGGGCCGCCGCGAGCCACGGACCGACCTCGACCCCCGAGCTCACGAGCGAGGCACAGAGCGCGGCGGCCTCCTTGCGAAGCTTTCGGTTCATCGCTTTACGGACGGCGCGATCGACCTCCTTGTAGATCGCGAACGGTGGAGGCGGCATCGGGACACCGACCTCGTTGCTGACCGACGCCACGACCGAGAGAATCGTGTGGTCGTCGTTGTGGAGCACAGCCGTGATGCCGCGGCGCAGCGCGAAGGCCTCGCGCGCCACGGCCGCGCGGCTCGCAGCGTCGAGGGGAGCCTGCACTTCATCGCCCACGATCAGCGTGGGCAACTCGTCTGCGACGCCGGCGACGCCACGACGACGGCGCCCCCCGAGGTATAGCTCGAAATCGTCGAACCCCACGGCGCCCATCCAGCGCGCCACCTCGACGCGCAGCGGGTCACCGGCCTCGATTCTCTCGCGCCGTGACAGCCCCTCGGTGCGCAGCGAGGGCCCGAGCGCCGCAGACACCACCTCGGCCACCAGCGCGAAGAGCTCGGCGAGGGGACCCTCGTCCGCGGGATCGCACACGATGCCGAGCGCGCGGTCATCGAGCGCGATCGAGGGGACGTGCGCCACCCGCGTGTCGAGACGCAGCAGGCTCTGCCGGAGTGACTCGTCCGGATCGACGATCGCCGCGAGCACACCGAGCGCAGCGCGATGGGCGTCGACCTGCCCCGCTGCGGCGGCGAGATCCGCGAGGACGCGGATGCGCCGCACGTCGGTCGGGTGCTCCGCGAGGCGCGTCTCGACCGCCGTGCGCGAACCCTGCAGGACGAGGGGCTTCAGCGCGGCGAGGGGCGCGCGCAGCACCACCTCGATCGCGTCCGGGTCGTCGGGGCACTCCTCGAGCAGTCGCGTGACGGCACGCTCGGCTTGCGGGGGATCGTTCAGCTTGTCGCGGTGGATCGCCATCGCCAACCGAGCGGCATCGGCGCGGCCCTCGGAGTCGAGGCGGTCCACCATCAGCTCCTCGAGGAGCTTCGCCGCGTCACGCCATTTGCCCGTCCGCCCCGCGAGACGGGCGAGCCGTTCACGCAAGGCGAGCGTCGCGAGCCTGTCCCGATGGAGTCGGCTCAGCACGTCGAAGGCCTTCTCGGGCCGACCGAGCTGCTTCTCGTAGACGTCGGTCGCCGCGACCGCAGAGACACGACGCTGTTGCTCGGGCGCGGAAGGCAACGCCGCGAGCCGGGCGAGGATCGGCGCCGCCTCGGCAAATTCCCGGGTGGCGTCGCCGCCGGCTTCGACGATCCCGCGCGCGGTGTTGATGCGAATTTCACCGAGCAAAGCGAGCGCTCCGACGTGATCGGGCTCGATGTCCGAGACGTTTTCGAGTGCGGAGAGCGCACCGCGAATGTCTCCCCGACGACGGAGCACGCGAGCGCGCTCCCAGTACATTCGGGTCATCTCGCCGGTGTCGTCCGTCACCTCGATGCGCTTCGCGATCAAGGCGAGCAAGCCCTCGTCGTGGTTGCGCTCGCGGTAGCGCTTGAAGAGCCGCTCGAACGCCTCTCCACGCTTGGGATCGCGCGCGAGGGCCTGCACCAGCGCGTCCTCCCCCTCCTGATGCGCAGCGGTTCGATCCAGCAAGGTGGCACCGGCGAGCTCGAGCAGCTCCGCACCCCGAGCCGTGTCACGACTCAGGGTCCCGAGCTGCATCAGCGCGGCGCCGAGCGCGACGTCGTCCGACAGCGCCTCCGCCGCGGCGCGGAGCCCCTCCCACGATGGGATGTCCGTGGGCTCATGACGGCACAGCGTGGCGAACGTGTCCTTGGCGCGCTCGTGGGCACCGCGCGCGAGCTCCGACCAACCGGCGAGGCGGAGCGCCTGCTGACGCGCTTCATCTCCAAGCGCGTCGCCGAGCTGAGTCAAGGCGGCCACGCGTCGCCCCGGGGCGCTACCTGGCAGCGCAAGCTCGAGGTTCAGGAGGCGCGCGGTCGTCGTCGAAGGATCGAAGAGCGCGATCCCCTCGGTTCGACCGTGGAGCTTGGCGAGCAAGGCCGCCGAAGCGAGCGCCTGGACACGCGGCTCACCCTCGAGCTGGCCAGCCACGACACGACGTGCGTCGACCTCGGCGACGCGGTCGCTCGCGGCACTCGCCGTGGCGAGCCACGCGAGGCCGGCCTCCATTGAGGGTCCCTGGCTCGCCCACACCTTCGCGGCCTCCCGCGCGGCATCGAGGTCGCGCTCGACGAAGCGCGCGCGTCGAAAACGCTCGGCGTGCACGAGGCGCGTCGAGTCGCCTCCAAGCGGCTCGATGCGCTCGAGCGCTGCGGCGAAGGTGGCCGGCTCGGTCGCGTCGTTCGCCCACAGGAGCCGCGCCAGCGCCGCGGCGAGCGCCACGTCTCCGGACTCATCGAGGGCATCGAGCTGCTCGAGCGCCGACCAGGCCTCGGCCTCGCCGCCTTTCTCGAGGATCCCAAGACCGAAGCGCTCGAGCGCGCCGACCGCCCGCGCGTCTTCGGCCGCTTCGTCGAACTCGGCGACACGACGCCGCAGCGCTCGGTCATCGGGGTTCGCCGCACGCAGCGCCCAGGACAGCACCCGCCGCGCCGCGACGGGCGCCGGCCCCGACGCCGACTCGAAGGCCGCCACGGCATCGTGCCGCTGACCGGCACGCCAGAGCAGAAGCCCACCCTCGAGCCACAGCGCCGCCGCAAGACCGGAGTCGTCCACCGCCGCGGCAGCGCGCAGCAAGGCTCGCGCGGCGCCGCCTGGATCGACGGGACGGCGAGCCTCCGAGAGCAGGAGCGCGACGACGAGATCGGATGGCGTGCGCTCGTGCTCCTTGGACAGCCAGTCGATCGCGCGCTCGCGAGAGCCTTCGCGCAAGGCCAGCCATGCCG
>Ga0194129_10001874_pt1 | contig 32963 bp, 36 predicted proteins | sample TA2KigCa35mmetaG_FD_150862 | JGI IMG/M metagenome (GOLD analysis project Ga0194129, IMG submission 150862) | Freshwater microbial communities from Lake Tanganyika, Tanzania - TA2015038 Kigoma Deep Cast 35m | ecosystem: Environmental > Aquatic > Freshwater > Lake | place: Tanzania: Lake...
GTTGATGGACGATGCGAAACAGTCGCTCGCTCCGATCGCGCGACCAGGTGTACAGCGCCAGATGCTCCAGCCGTAGCGGTTGGGATGGAAACGGCGCTGTTGCCATCCATGCCCGCATGGGCTGCATCCAGTGTGCCGACTCCCGTCGTTTGGGCCGCAGCAGAATGACATGGGGCAGCGGCGGCCGGTGGGAGGCCGCGCAACCTGCAGCCTCAAGGGCAATGGCGCCCCAGTGGACTATCAGCCGCTCCAGCTCCACCCGCCCTTGATCCAGCAACAGGCCATAGGCGGAAGGTTGCTGCGCCGGCCCCAAGGCGCGCCAGGAGCGCGCACTCACGCCGGGAGCAGCATTGGCGTGTGAAGCCAAAGCCAACCAGGCGGCTTCGGCTCGGGCGGCCCCGCAGGGCCCCAAAAAGGCCACGGTGAGATGCAGATCGGCGGGATGAAAGCGCCGCAGCGCAGGCGGCGCCGAACGCGCAGCCTGGTGCCAATCCGCCTGCCTCGGCAGCGGCAGGGCGATGAACCAGTTGGGCCTGCTCACCCCGCTGAAGCCAGGGTCCACACAGCAAGGCCACCGCCGCGGCCACGGGCCGCCAGCCAGCCGCCGGGATCACGGGCGATCAGCGCGAAAAACGGCATCCGCTTGGCGGCAGGAGTTGGAAGCTCCCGTTGGATCAACAGCCGGCCGCCCAGGCTCACCTGCAACTGCTGGAACCTGAACTGCAGCAGCGGCCTGCGGCCGAGCAGCTTGCCAACACCGCGAAAGCGCAGTTCAAGCGGGCCCAGATTCACGTCGTTGCTCAGCGCCAACCCCTCGGCATCGGTGCTGATCTCCAGCCGAGCCGACAGCCCCCGCAGCAACCAGCCACTAAAGGCCGATGGTCTGCGGGTGCCTTTTGGCCACACCAGCTCCAGCTGCCAACGGCCCTGAAGGGCCTCCGCATCCAGCCCTGTGCCCTGCTCGCGCGCCTGGCGCTCCAGGGCCAGCAGCTGCTCAGCGCTGGGCGTGGCGATGGCCTGAACACTCATGACGCTTTGGTGGCAATCACCGAGAAGAACGGATCACCCTTACCCCCCACCAGGCCTTTCCAGCCCAAGGCGCGGGTTTCCTCCGCCACGATCTCGGGCTTGGGCCAGCCCTGAGCCATCAATACCTCTGCCACATAGGTGAGGTGATCGCGATCGCTGCCATCGGCCCACACCTGCGGTGCCTTGGTGAAAAACATCCGATTGGAGAACGACACGATCAACTGGCCGCCCGGCCGGGTGATGCGCAGCAGTTCCGATGCAATCGCTTCGGGGTATTGCAGGTACTGCCAGCCCGCCACGATCAGCACCGCATCCACGCTCTCGCTTTTGAGCGGGATCTCTTGATTGAGGTTGAGGTTCTGCAGCCAATGGCTATCCAGGCGCTTGTTGGCAGCCAGCTCCTTCTCATTCAGCCCATGGCCGATCACCCGCTCATAGATCACGTCGTCCGGCAGATGCGACACCCAGCTCGACATCAAATCAAGCACCACAGCCTTCGCCGGGATGCGGTCGCGATACAGCTCCGTGAGAAGGGCGCGGAAGGCCTCATCGAGATGCTGAACGAAGCGGGGCTCGGCGTAGAAGAGCTGGTCGTCGCTGCTGTCCCACTTGCGGCGCTGGGCCTCGCTAAGCACCTGAACCGCCACCCATGCACCTGGAAATCACGGGTGACGCTAACGGTGCCGATCCAGCCCTGAGCGCCCACACTGCGGGTAGCCGCAGCACCTGCATGCCACGCCCTTGGGCCCTCCTGGCTGCCGCCTCTGCACTTCCTCTGGCGCTGATCCAGCCAGCCCTGGCCGAGCCCGCCGATTGCAGCCAAGCCAGCAGCACCGTGGACATGGCGCGCTGCGTGCGAACAGCACTAGAGGCCAAAGACAAGGCGTTGAAACAATCCATGCAGGCCATCGCCAACGAGGCGGCAGCAGTGCCCAGCGAGGCCTTCCTGCCCCTCTGGCGAGACATGCTCACCGGCACGTTCAACAGCAGCGCCGATCCAGCTGTGCAGGTCGAACAGTTCCGCGCAGCCCGCTTGAAGGCCTGCGTGTTCATGAACTCCCTGGCCTTTCAAGGAACCGGCTTCGGAATCTTCGTGACCAATTGCGAGATCAAGCTCACCGACGTGCTCCTGGAGAAACTTGGCAACTGATCTGGCCGTGATCGGCGCCGGCACCGCCGGCTGCGCCCTGGCTGCCGCCCTACGGCTCAGGGGTTGGAGTGGTTCGATCACGCTGCTGGAGATCGGGCGGGGGCCAGGTGGGCGCACCGCCACGCGGCGATCCCGCAGCGATCCGAGCTTCGCCCTCAACCACGGCGCTCCGCTGTTCAACATCAGCGCTTCCCCCGAACCAAGGCTGCTGGAACCGCTGCGCCAGGGGGGCTGGATTGCACCCTTCAACGGTGCACTCGCCAGCCTGGATGGTGAGGGGCGCATTGGCGCGGCCCAACCAGATCCGCTCAGCAGCGGCGCGCTCTGGCAAGGCTCGCCTCAGATGGATGGCCTCTGCCGCGGCCTGCTGGCCCTCGCAAAGCAGCACGGGCCCACAAACCTGCAAAGCGGCACGTTGGTGCGGGCGCTGGAACCACGCTCCGATGGCCGGGGCTGGAAGCTCCACGGAAGCGAGGGGCAACCGCTGCTGGAGTGCGCCTGGCTGGTGCTCAGTGGCACCCTGCTGGCCCACCCCCGCTGCCAGACGGTGTTCGGCTGGCCGGACGTTCCGCTGCAGAAGGCCGCTACCCAGCTCGGAGAACCGCAGCTGTGTGCGGCGGCGACCGCCCTGAGCCAGATCGAATCCACCGCCAGTAGCAACCTGCTGCTCAGCCTCAGCGAGGCCAGCGCCGCGGCCTGGAGGCTGCAAGCGTGGCGCCTGCTGCAGTTCACCCCAGAGGCCCAGGAACGCTGGGGCATCCGGCGGGTGTCGCTGCAGGCGATGCCAGCCGGGCGCTGGGGTGTGGTGGTGGAATCCAGCGCCGCCTTCGCCGAGCGACATCTGCAGGTGTACGGCTCGCGCTCCTCAGCCGCTCAGGTGCTGGGCGCAGCACCGCAGCCCCAGGCCGAAGCGCAGGTGATTGAGGCCCTGGATCGAGCCCTGCAGGATGCGCTCAACCTGAGCACTGCCGGCAGCGAGCGTCAGCTGATGCGCTGGGGTGCGGCCTTTCCCAAGCCCCCCGGCCTCGCCGCTGAGCTCACGCTCTGCCCGGCCAGCCGCATCGGCTTCTGCGGCGATGCCATCGGCGGCCTCGGGTTCGGGCGGGTGGAAGGCGCGATGCGGAGCACCGAGGCTCTGGCGGAACGGCTAGTGCCGCTACTCGATGCAGCCGCCTAAAGCCCCAGCTCCTGCAGCAGGGCCTTTTGCTTAGCCGCTGGCACAAAGCTGTGAGCGGCCATCGCACCGCTCACGGCTACTGGCGGCACACCGATCCCTGGGAACACGCCGGCACCGCAGAGCTGTAGACCCTCGATCGGCGTGCTGCCGCCGGGGAATGGCGAACGGTCGGCGCCGATGGCTGGTCCATAGCTCCCCTGATGCACCCGCAGGTAGCGGCGGTGCGTGTGGGGCGTGCCCTGCAGCTCCAGCAAAATGCGATCGGCCAGATCGGGCACCAGCTGGCTGAACACCTCGCGGAAGATGCCGCAACGTTCCGCCTTCAAGGCCTCATAGGCCGCGCTGCCGGGCTCGAGATCCCGCCAGAGCTCCCAGGGCTCATTGGCCGGGCTGTAGGCATGCAGCACCTGATGGCCGTCCGGCGCCAGCTGCGGATCGAGCCGCGATGGCATCGAGAACACGAGCATGTTGCGCTCAGCGCCAATGCCGCGCTCCCAATCGCCCACCCACACGTGATGGATCGGCAAGGCGTCGACGCCCTCACCACCGCGCAGGCCCACATGCCAGTGCAGAAAGCTGGCGCAGGCCGGTGTGGCGGCGGTCTGCCGGCGCCAGCGCCGCGGCAGACCGTCCTCGGGCAGCAGATCGAGCGTGTCCCAGGGACTGGCATTGCTCACCACCCCGAGCCGTGCGTCGAGTTGCTCGCCGTTCTCCAGCTCCACGCCGATGGCGCGGTTGCCATCGAGGCGGATCTGGCGCACTGGGGCCTTGCAGCACAGCTCACCGCCATGGCGCCGTAAACCGCGCACCAGCGCCTCAGCCACAGCGGCACTGCCCCCGATGGGGTAGTCGAGGCTGGCGTTCGGCTCAAACCATTCGCCAAACAAGGTGGCCATGGCGGCGGCGCTCGTCTGATCCATCGGCAGACCGGAGATCAGAAAACAGAGCATCTCCACCCAATGGAGCAGGAAGGGATCGCGCAGATGCCGCCGCGCCATCGGCCCGAAGGCTCCGCCTAGAGCCGCCAGCCGCGGGGCTTGGCGCAGCAATGTGGCTGAACCGCGCGCTCCCAGCACTCCCGCCATGCCCAGCCCCGGCCGCATCGCCAGCAGCGGCAGCGATCCGGCGGCGCGGCAATAGGGCTCCAGCCAGGCCATAAACGCGCGCCACTCCTCCACCGCCGCTGCCCCCCTCAGCTGGCGCACCGCCTCGAGAAACGGCTCAGCCCCCACGCCAATGCGCAACTGCCCTTCCGGCAGCAGCAGCCCCCACTCCTCGTAAGACACCACCGGCACCGATTCCCCCACCGCCCGCAGCACTTGGGCCAGGGGATTGGCGGAGGGCCAACGCCCCAGACCGCTCCAGAGCGAGGGCCCGGATTCGAACTGAAATCCGCGGCGTTCAAAGCCGTGGGCTGCCCCACCCGGGCGATCGTGGGCCTCGAGCACCAGCACGTCCAGGCCATGGCGCGCGGCCAGGGCTCCGCAGCAGAGCCCCCCCAGGCCACTGCCCACAACGATCAGATCCGGATGCTGCTGGGCTTTCAGGGCCGCTCGTTCGCGCTGCCCTTCAGTGTGCAGCCCGGCGCCAGAGGCCGAGCCATTCGTTGTCACGCGGTTGGTTGTCGGGTCCGGGAGCGGAGTTGGTGGCCGGCTCCCACAGCTCCCTCACAAAGCCGGCCGCACTGAAATCCCGCACCAGCTGTTCAGCATCACTGCCGTAAGGGGGCCCACCAGGACGGCCGTGGCACCAGAACAGTCCGAGAAGCCAGCCTTCGGGCTGCAGCAGCCGGGCCACGGCTTGCCGGTAACGCGGCCGCAAGGCTGGATCGATGGCGCAGTAGCAGGTGTGCTCCAGCACGCCAACGCAACTGGCGGTGCCCAGACCAGCCGCTTCCAGGGCTTCCGCATCCAACAGATCCGCCTGCAGCCAGGTGAGCCGCCCGGCCTCTTCGCCATGGAGGCGGCGTGCTTCCGGCACGGCTTCGCCACTGAAATCCAGACCCACCACCTCAAACCCCAACGAGGCCAACAGCGCTGCTTCGTGGCCACGGCCGCAGCCCGGCACCAGCACGCGGCCCGGGGGCTTTGGAGCCTGGCCATGCTCCCGAAGGAACTGCTGCAACGGCGGGGCCGGCGCACCGAGCTCCCAGCGATCACTGCCTTCGCGGTAGCGCTGATCCCACCAGTAGCCGGTGTCAGGGGCAGGAATGGTCATGAAACCAAGGCTGGCAGGCCTCAGAACGCGAGGCAACGCCCTCCAAAAGCGCGACTGCCAAACGCCATCCATAGCGCCCGCATCATTAAATACATGCAGATCTGGTGTCTGCCTCCTAATTTTGCCGAGGCATCAGCGGATCCATGCGCCAACTGCTTCAGACCCTCGCTGCACCCCTGGCTGAGGGTCCCAGCCCGGGCGGCCCGTTTGTGTATGTGACGGCGATTCACTCGACGGCAGGACTGACTCGTTCACTGGCGGGCATCACGCTGATTTCACGCGAGATGGGCTTCGAGCGCGAGGCTGAGACCCTCTATTCCGGCGATGCCCAAAGCGCCACATTTCACGCCCTGCATCGCGACAACAGCACCTCGCTAGCCGTTGAGGTGTGCCCTCCCAGGCAAACCGTTTCGATTGCCGTGGCCGGCGATGACGACAGCACGACCTATCAACTCTTCCTCGAAGCCGACCACCGCCTGTTCGGCCGCTGCTGAATCCCTGATGAGGCGGTCTGCAGCTGCTGCAGCTGGGTTTCGAGGCGCTGCTTCAGGCGAGATTGCACCAGGTGGCAGAGCTCATCGACCAGATCACCTTCTGCCTGCCAAATGGTGCGGGCACCATCACGGTCACAACGCACTAATCCAGCGCGCTGCAGCTGACCGAGCTGGCGGCTGATGTGCGACTGGGAAAAACCGGTGGCATCAATCAAGGTGGCCACATCGGTGGGCCCGTGCTTGAGGCAACAGAGCAACTGCAGCCGGGCCGGCTCACTCAAAAGCCGAAAAAACTGGCTGTACTCCTCAAGCAATTGGGGAGACGGCATGGAGCCAGAGGCACCCATGACAACAACGTATGACGATAGAAGCATTATGCCTGAGATTGCCGCGCCGCACCCGAGCCAGCCCCAGCCAGAGCGACCCATTGCGCAAATGGGGTTATGCGCGTATCGTCATACCAGTGTGTGATCGTTACCCCATGATCGCGACCACAGCCACCGCCCCATCCATCTCCCTGGCGGCGGCAGCCGGTGGAGGAAACCTGCTGTTTCGCCAGCTGTTTGACGCGGCCACCGGCACCTTCACCTACCTGCTGGCGGATGTACCGAGCCGCCAGGGCGTGCTGATTGATCCGGTGTTCGAGCAACACAGTCGTGATCTGTCGTTGATCCACGAACTGGGCATCGAGCTGGTGGCCTCCATCGACACCCACGCCCATGCCGACCATGTGACCGGCAGCTGGCTGATGCAGGAAGCCACGGGTTGTGCCATCGGACTGGCCGCTGTCGCTCGGGCCGAGAAAGTGACCCTGCCGTTGCATCACGGGGATCGGGTGAGCTTTGGCCAGCGCTACCTGGAGGTTCGCAGCACCCCCGGCCACACCGATGGCTGCATCAGCTTCGTGCTCGACGACCACGCCATGGCCTTCACCGGCGATGCGCTCCTGGTGCGCGGCTGCGGCCGCTGCGACTTCCAGCAAGGCAACGCCCACACACTCTGGGCCTCGATCACCGAACAGATCTTCAGTCTTCCCGATTCCTGCCTCCTTTATCCCGGCCATGACTACACCGGCCGCACGGTGTCGTCGGTGGTGGAAGAGAAGGCTTTCAACGCGCGCCTCGGCGGCGCCGCCACCGAACGGGACTTCGTGGGCCACATGGAGAACATGAAGCTCCCCCACCCCCACAAGATCGCCGAGGCCCTACCGGGCAACATGCGCTCCGGCAAACCGCGGGAGGCGCAGGCGCGCCCGGCCTGGGCGCCGGTGCAGCGCAGCTACGCCGGCCTGCCTGAGCTCGCCCCGGCCTGGGTGTCAGCCCACCAGCAAGAGCTCACGATCCTGGATGTGCGTGGGCCCGAAGAGCTGGAAGGCCCCGATGGCCGCATCAGCGGAAGCCTGAACATCCCCCTACCGGAACTGGACCAACGCCACCAGGAGATCCCCACCGGCAAACCGGTGGTGGTGGTGTGTCATTCCGGCAGTCGCTCGGCCCTCGCCACCCAGCAGCTGCTCAAAGCAGGCCTCAGCCAGGTGGCCAACCTGCGCGGCGGCCTCAGCCGCTGGAACGCCGAGGGCTACCCCCTCACCGGCGCCACAGCCCTCTGATCTGCAGCTTTCCAGTTCCAATCCAACCTCCCTGAAGCCATGACCTCCACCCAAAGCATTTCCGCCCACGACCTCGCCGATCAACTGGCCAGCAAGCAGATCACCGTGATCGATGTGCGCGAGCCGATGGAATACGCCAGCGGCCACATCGCCGGCAGCCTCAACGTGCCCCTCAGCCGATTGCATCAGGCCGACCTCCCCCAAGGCCCCCTGGTGCTGGTGTGCCAGAGCGGCAATCGCAGTGCCCAGGGCCTCAACCGCCTGCTCGATCGCGGCCATCCCCATCCCCTGGCTGATCTGTCCGGCGGGCTGCCCAACTGGCAACAGGCGGGCTACCCGATGCGCAAGCTCAAGAACGCTCCGCTGCCCCTGATGCGCCAGGTGCAGATCGCCGCCGGCTCCCTGATCCTGCTGGGACTGATCCTCAGCAACACAGTGGCCCCCGGCTGGATTGCCATCACCTGGTTCGTGGGCGCCGGTCTCACCTTCGCCGGGGTGAGCGGCTTCTGCGGCATGGCCCGGCTGCTGGCCGTGATGCCCTGGAACCGGGTGTCGATCTGATGGCTTTCAGCGCTCTGTTGCTGCTGGGCCTCGGAGGCGGCGTGATCGGCTTTCTGCTCTCGGTGCTGGGTGCTGGTGGCTCGATCCTGCTGCTTCCCTTGCTGGTGAGCGGCGCGGCCCTGCCCACCCGTGAGGCGGTGCCCCTCTCACTGCTGGTGGTGATGCTGCTGGCCCTGGCCAACCTGGGCCCTACATCCGCCGCGGCCAGTTCGCCCTGCGCCCCGCCCTGATTCTTGGCGTTCCCGCCCTGGCTGGCAGCTGGCTTGGCGGCAGCTGGGTGAAGGCCGGGCTGATTCCCGAAGCCGTGCAGCTGGGGGTATTCAGCGCAGCGGCGCTGGTGGCCTCCTGGCTGCTCACCCGCGGCGAAAGCCGTGGGAGCGCCGCAAAGTCACGCCCGGTGCTGCTGGCGATCCAGGGGATTTTGGTGGGTCTGCTCACCGGCATCGCCGGCGTGGGCGGTGGTTTCGCGATCGTGCCGGCCCTGGTGCTGCTGGCAGGCCTACCGATGCAACTGGCCAGCGGCACCAGCCTGCTGCTGATCGCCGTGAACGCCCTGGTGGCCTTCGGTGCCCTCGGCCATTGGCCTGCTCAGCACCTGCCGCTGATGCTGCCGTTGCTCGCCGGCGGAGCCGTGGGTGCTGTTGTGGGGCAACGGCTGGCTCCCCATCTCAGCGATCGCCGCCTGCGTCAGGGTTTTTCGATCCTGCTGATCGGTTCAGCGCTGATGAGCGGTTTGGAAGCGTGGCAACGGCAACCCAAAGAGCTGCGCGATGAACAGGCCCACCGCGAGGCCCCAACGCTGGTGAGCAGAACCCACTCCCACCGGTCTTGATGGCTGGAGTGGCTGAAGCCAACGAGAATTGAAGTGATCCGCTGCTGATCAGCCCGTGCCTGAACCCACCACGCAGCCCATCGAGCATTGCCCGCGTTTTCCTGAGCACTGCTCGCTGGAGTGCATGGAGCGCATGCGGGCGGAGTTTGGCAGCTACGCCCTCAGTGAGCCCCCCTTCGAAGAGTGGTGTCCGATGGCGAAGGCGCTGCAGCGGCAGGAGGAGGACCGGCGGCGCTTCGAGGCCGAGCAGCTCAAGGCCTTGCACCGCCGGGAGTTCCCGGATGACCCTGCCGATTAGCCCTCAGGCCGCCGCCAGCGGAGCGGATTCCACCAGAGCCGGAGCCAGACGCAGGCAGGTGTCGCCGGCGGGAACCTCGATCAACTTGGCCTGACGGATTTTGGAGATCATCCGGGTGGTGGTCACCCGGGTGGCGCCGATGAGCTCACCGATGCGCTCGTGGGTGAGGCGGAACGGCAGATCACACCAGTCGCCGCAGCGGCGCCCCATGCGGCGCACCAACAGGCTGAGCAGGGCATGCAGGCGCTGTTCGGCGTTGCCGAGGTGGCGGATGCGCAGCAGCTGCAGCGTCCACTCATTCACGGGGTCGAAGCCACCCTCAGCCGCAGGCGCCGCTTCGGTGCTGAACAGCAGCGGCGTGAGCGCCTCCACGCACACCCCTTCACTGCAAAGCCGATCGGTGCGCAGCTGATCACCGGGCTGGAGGAACGCCAGGGTCATCCCCTCGGTTTCCTCGCAGGGGCAATACACACGAGCCATCCCCTCCAGCACTTCAATGCAGCTGCCCTCAGGGCGCAGGGCGGGATCGAGCAGCACGGTCTGCCCAACCGGCATGCGCACAGCGTTGACAGGGGACTCGGGAAGGAAACGGAAGCTCATGGACCCAGCCAAAGCAGGGGCTAATTGCGAATGCGTCGCAATGTAGAGAAGCGCGGCGCTTTTTGCAAGCGATTCTCAATAACAACTAGCAACTGCGAAGGGGTGGCTCTCGGCGGGCGCAAAAAAGCCGCCTCGAGCGGGCGGCCCGGGCGGCGTGTGCCTTGCTGCGCGGGCGCAAGCCCGCCAACAGCACAGGGGATTACTTCCAGCCGTTGCGCGCCATCAACTGCACGGCGGCCTTGTTCTTGGCACCCATCTGCTCGGCCGACACGCTGTCGGCTTTGAACGTGCCGAAGCGCTTGAGGATCGGGTTGTTGCCGTAGCCCTTCAGCGGGTATTCGTTGTTCGCCTCGGCGTAGCCACGGCCGCCGGTGGGAGACGCCAGGAACTCAATGAGCTTGAGCGCCGCCTGGGGGTTTTTGGAGGTTTTCACAACCCCAGCCCCTGAGATATTCACGTGCGCTGGATTGGTGAACACCACCTTCACCTTGCCCGCCATCGCCTTATCGGCAGCGCCGCTCTCACCCGAGAGCATCCGAGCCAAGTAATAGGTATTCACCAGGCCCACACCACACTCGCCATTCGCCACGGCACGAATCAAGGGCGTATCGGAGGTGAAGTAGGGCTTGGTCACATTGGCGGTCATCCCTTTCACCCACTTCGCCGTAGCGGCATCGCCCCGCAGGATCATCTGATCCGCCACGAGCGACTGGTTGTACACGCTCTTGCTGTCGCGCAGGCAGAGCTTGCCCTTCAAAGCCGGATTGGCCAGATCGGCATAGGTGCGGATGCTGGCGGGGTTCACCAGCTTGGGGTTCACCACCGGCACCCGAACCCGGCGAGTCAGGCCATACCAACGGCTCTTGCTGTCGCGCAGATTCAGCGGCACATCCCGCATCAGCATGGCGGAGGGGCTGGGGCGAAACAGGCCCATGTCGGAAGCCTTATCGAGCCGCGCTGCATCCACGAGCACCAGCACATCGGCCGGGCTGTTGTTGCCTTCCGTGCGCACACGTTCGATCAACGCGTCGTCTTTGCCCTCCAGCAGCTTCACCTTGATGCCGGTGCGGGCGGTGAACTGGCGGTAGAGCTCTTTATCGGTGTTGTAGTGACGCCCGGAGTACACGCCGATCTCCTGGCTCTGAGCCTGGGCTGTCTCCACACCGAGTGCCGCAATGGCTGCACCGGTGGCACTCACCGCCAACAGAGCAAGGGCACCCAGGGATTCGGGTTGGCGCAGGGATCGCAACAAGGGGAATTTCAAGGTGGGCAGATCGTGCTTGCGAGCACTATGGCCAGCAGAAAGTGCCCTTCTGAGGGGTAGCGATCATTGCCCACCCGCGGGTGTGACAAATGTCACACCAAAGCGTGCAAAGCCTTGGCCCCGTAGGCTTTTTTCCCATGGTTCCTCCCTCCGCAAAGGCCACATCACGGAGCCCCCAGCGCAGCCTGCTGGCGGTGGGCGTTTTGCTGCTGTGCGCCCTGGCCCTCGCACCGGTGTTGAGCCTGGGATGGTTTGCCTTCGATGCCGGTGAAGGCTCCCGCTTCGACCTCGGCTATGGCGGCACCGAACAGGTGCTGAACACCCTGGCCTTGGTGGCCCTGGTGGGACTGCTCACCGCCGTCTTGGGCACGGCCACCGGCTGGCTCACGGCGCGTTGCTCCTTTCCCGGCCGCCGCTGGCTGCGCATCGCCCAGCTCTTGCCGCTGGCCACACCCAGTTACCTACTGGCCGCCACCTGGATCGATCTCGGCAGCCGCTACGGCCTGCGGGTGCACGGCTTCACCCCCACGCTGATCGTGATGGTGCTGAGCACCTACAGCTATGTGTTCCTGCTCTCCACCGAGAGCTTCTCGGTAAGCGGGCGCCGCCAGCTGGAGGCCTGCCGCAGCCTTGGGGTTGGCCCCTGGGGCAGCTTCTGGCGCGTGGCCCTGCCAATGGCCCTACCGGCCATCGGCGCTGGGGTGGCCTTAGGCGGCATGGAGGTGGTGAATGAGCTCGGTGCCGTGCAGCTGCTCGGTGTGCCAACGCTCTCCACTGGCATCCTCAACCGCTGGCAACAAGATGGCGACCCTCAAGGAGCCGTAGCCCTGGCCCTGATGGCGCTGGTGATCGTGGCGCTGCTGGTGGGCGCGGAGCGCAACCTGCGCCAGCGCAGCCGCTGCTGGAATCTCGGCAACGATGGCGATGCCGACCCCCAATGGCGCCTTGTGGGGCAACGGCGCTGGCTGAGCCAGGCGCTGTGCCTGCTGCCGCCGCTGATCACCCTGGGGCTACCGGTGATCTGGGCTGGGCTCAGTTGGGATCAGATGCGCGCAGAAGACACCACCGAGCTGCTGGCTCTGGGAAGCCGCAGCTTCGGGCTAGCGCTTCTCGCTTCGGCCCTCACCGTGGGCGGCGGCCTGCTGCTTGCCATCGCCAAGCGTTGGATTCCCAATGCCGTGCTGCAGCGACTCACCTTTATCGCTGGCCTCGGCTACGCCATCCCCGGCACCGTGCTGGCCCTGGCCCTGATGCTGATCGGTGGCCCCCTTACGCTGGCACCGCTGCTGCTGCTGGTGTGGGGCTACAGCGATCGCTTCCTTGCCGTGTCGAAAGGCGGACTCGACGCCGCTCTCGAGCGGATTCCCCCCAGCGTGGATGAAGCGGCCACATCCCTGGGCAACAGCTGGCTGGGCGTGCTGCAGCGGGTGCACCTACCCCTGCTGCGCGGCCCGCTGCTGGTGGGCGGGTTGCTGGTGTTCGTGGACACGGTGAAGGAGCTGCCGCTCACCTTTTCCCTGCGGCCGTTTGATTTCGACACCCTGGCTGTGCGCGTGTATCAGTACGCCAGCGATGAACGGGTGGGTGCAGCTCTGGTGCCGGCCCTGTTGATCCTGGCCATGGGCATCCTGGCGGCCATCGCGCTGATCCCGAACCTGGAGCGGCTGGAGCGCAACTGAACATCAGGTTGTCGCTTTTGCTGCTTCAGCCTGCAGCCATCGATCTGCAGAACTGGGCGTTCAGCGAGAAGCTGCCAGCAGCGAATCCATTGCGATGTTGCGACTGCATGGCGACCGCCAAAGCTGGATGGCGGCCCTAATGGCTCACTGGGCCGACCAACAGCTCGGCCTCAGCCCCGCCACCACTGCTGCACCACCTCAGGAGTGCCATACCAACGGGCGCCAAAGGCACCCCCATGAGCCACGCCCGGCAGGGTGATCGGCTCGGCACCGCGCAACAGGGCCGACTGCACCGGCACCAGGCCATCCCCCTCCAGATCACGGCGGCCGGCGATGGCCTGATAGGAACCCGGAGCCATGCGCTGACTGAGGGCCGAGCCATCCGCTTCCGCCAGCGCGCCAGCCACCGAGATGTAGTGCACCTGATCGGCAAAGTAGGCGCCGGGGTAGCGGCGATCCACCATCTGCCGGAGCGGCGTGGCCCGCACGGCGGTGTGGGGACTGCCCAGTGTGTAAAGCCGATCCGCCCAGCGCTTGCCGTTGTAAGTGCGGCCAGCAAACGCCTCATCGGCAAGGAAGAGGCGCAGCATCACGCCGCCGGAGCTGTGGCCGATCAGAGTCACCTTGCCGGTGGCTGAACGGGCCGCCAGCGCTTCTGCCTGCGCTGCCGCCCGATCCAACAGGCGCCGCCAACCCCAAGCCCAGGAAGTGAGCAACCAATCAAAACGATTGGCTGGCACCAGCTCAACCGGTTGCTGCGTCTGCTGTCTCAGCCAGCTGCACATCGGCTGATAGGCCTCTTCGGTGATCAGAAATCCCCCCAAGATCAGCACGGGATGAGCAGACACGTGTGGCGCTGGCAGTTGACAGGGTCTATGGTGATGGACTGAACAGATCGGCGAGCACCAATGCGCCGCATCCCTTCACGCCTGATCCGCTCTCCCTGGCAAGGCAGTTTGAACGGTATCCGTTCTCAAGACAGCCGTGTTCACGGTTGTGATCGAGGCAAAGCGACAGATAACTCAACGCGCAACAGAACCATGACGATTCACACACCCACGCACAAACCTCAACCCACGGCCCATCGCCCCAAACCGCAGCACCAGCACCCATCGCCCAATCAACCCACCACCTGGGAGGAGTTGCTCGGTCGGCGCTAAATCCAATCGCCTACAGCCCACAGAGCCAATCGCTTGAATGGCGACTGGTTGATCAGTCCCATGGATCCTCGTTGGTTGCAACTGCGTTGGCCCATCACAGTGTTGGCACTCGGCGCCATGGTGATGGGCCTTTTGATGCGCAGCAGCCAGCATCCGATCCAACTGCGGCTGGTGCTCAGCTTCGCCGAACCGCTCACGCTGTCCGGACAGGTGGAAGGCGTGCTGAGCATGCCGGAGCCATTGGAAATGCGGCATGGCGGTGGAGTGAAAGTACAGGTGACGGAGCAGGCACCGGTGAAGCTGAGCGTCGAAAACCCCAAACCCGTTCAAGTGGAGGTCAGTAATCCCAACCCCATTCAGATCAAGATGACTGAAGAGCAGCCCATGGAAGTCGACGTGCAGCCCAAAGCACCGGTGAAGGTGAAGATCGGACTGTGAACCCAGCCAACTCTCGTTAGCGTGCGGCCAGCGCTATACGCACTGATGGCTCCGGAGCGGTTCTTCCTCGAACTCACACCACCCACTGAACTGCTCCGCAATGCAGCCCACGTGGTGATCGTGGGTGGTGGCTTCGCTGGCCTCAAAGCAGCCCATGCCCTCGCGGGCAAGACCGTGCGGGTCACCCTGATCGACAAACGCAACTTCAACCTGTTCCAGCCCCTGCTGTATCAGGTGGCCTCAGGGCTGGTGTCGCAAACGGATGTGGCCTCGCCGCTGCGGATCATGTTGGGGCAGGCTCCCAATGTGCAGGTCTTGATGGGAGAGGTGGACGACATCGATACCTCCGCTCAAGAGGTGATCTTTAACGATCGTCGACTGCACTACGACCATCTGATCGTGGCGGCCGGCGCCACCAGCAGCTACTTCGGCCACGACGAGTGGGCGCAGTTCGCCACACCGATGAAGTCGCTCGAAGATGCCTACGGCATTCGCAAGCGTGTGCTGGGCGCCCTCGAGGAGGCTGAGCAAACGCCCGATCCCACCAAAAGGCGCCTGCTGCAATCGGTGGTGGTGGTGGGCGGCGGCCCCACCGGCTGCGAACTGGCGGCCTCCCTCAACGACCTGATGCGCCACACCCTGGAGCGGGATTTCAAACAAATCGATCCCAGCCTCTGCAAGGTGACGCTGGTGGATCCCGGCGATCGCGTGTTGCGGGCCATGGATCCCCAGCTCTCCAAGGCGGCTGGCGATCACCTCAAGCGCTGCGGCGTGGAGATGCTGCTGGGGGGTCGTGTGAAAACAATTGAAGAAAACAAGCTGGTGGTCACCACCAGCGATGGTGAGGTGACCCTGGAGGCCGGCACGATTTGCTGGACCGCCGGAGTAGCGGCCTCACCTCTAGGCAAGCTGTTAGCCGAGCGCACCGGCTGCAGCGTGGATCGCGGTGGCCGCCTCCCGGTGGAGCCGGATTTCTCGATCCCCGGGCATCCCGAGATCCGTGTAGTTGGCGATCTGTGCAGCTACAGCCACACCAAGAACGGCAAACCCCTACCCGGCATGGCCGGCCCGGCCGTGCAGATGGGTGGCTGGGTCGCCAAAGACATCCTCGCCAAGCTGCAGAACCAGAGCCATGCGCCCTTCGTGTTCACCGATTTCGGCAGCATGGCGGTGGTGGGCCCGCTGTTCGCTGTTGCCGATCTGCGTGGTTTCAAGGTGAGCGGTGCCATTGGCTGGCTGCTCTGGGGATTGGCTCACCTGGCCTTCATCCCCGACAACGAAAACCGCATCACCCTGCTCACCAAATGGATGTGGTTGCTCATCACCCGCGAGCGTTCGGCCCTGGTGATCACCGAGGCGCCCTCATGAGGCCGGGGCCATCGGCTCGTCGGCGATGTCTTTGAGGGCGTGATACACCGGCTTCTCCACCAGCAGCCGGCCCATGTAGGCCGCCACAACGGAGGCCAGCAACAAACCCGGCAGGAGCTGCTGATCGCCGGCCATCCGAATGCCGAAGAGCACCGCCATCACCGGCAACTGCGTGGCACCGGCCAGCCCAGCCACCATGCCCAAGGTCAAACCCAGCTGCGACACCATCGCTGCATTTCCCACGCTGTGACCGAGCACGGCACCGAAGGCGAACGATGGATCGATCAGCCCGCCGGGAATACCAGCGCCGAGGGCCAGCACCGGTCCAATCAAACGCAGCACGAGGGTGAGCAGATCGCCCAACACCCCAGGCAGCAGGAACGTGGTGGGTGATGTGCCTTCAATCATGTGGGTCATCAGCAGTTCGCCATCACAGCCGGCTGCACCACCACTGAGCAGCAGAAACGCGCTGAGCAACCCACCCAACAACAGTCCGAACCGCAGCGGCTTGGCCTGAGTAAGGCGGCGCCAGCGGCGCGTGGCTTCAAGCAGCAACCGCGCGAACACCCCTCCCAGAATCCCGGCCAACACGCCGATCGGGATCGCCCAGCCGAGCTGGACCAGTTCATTCGGAGCAACACCCACCATGCCCAGCGCGAACTCGGGCTGGCCGACCACGCTGCTGAAAGCCGCAGCCAGTGCACCGATCACCAAGGCCGGCCAGATCAGTCCAACCGAAAAGGTGCCCATGAACTCTTCAGCCACAAACACCACCCCCAGGAGCGGCGTGTTGAACCCGCCGGCCAGGCCTGCACCACCAGCCACGGCCAGCAAATCGGCATGGCGCAGATCACTGAGCCAGCGGGGGAAGCGACGCCGAAGCCAATAAGCCGCTGTGGCACCCACCTGAACTACAGGGCCCTCGCGGCCGAGGGGCATCAGGCTCAAACTCGCCAAGGTCCAGAGCAGCAGTCGCTGCAGCGTGGGCACCAAACCCAACAGCCGGCCGGCTTCAGCTGGATGCTCGATGCTGGTCATCGCTTGCGGAATACCCGAGCCTTTGCCGCGGCTGAACACACCGCTCTGCAGCAACAGCAGCAGAGGCACCACTAGCAGTGGTGAACAGGCCATCAGCAGCGTGTGCGGTTGCCAGGCCTGGCCGCTGAAGGCCGGAAGCAAACCCAGCAGCTGATCACTCCAGCGATCCACCAGGTTGAACGGCCAGCACAGCAGGCCCACAAACAATCCGAGCAAGCCAAGCTGAGCCAGGCGCCGGATCAGCTCGTTCAAGGCCTTCATCGTTGCTGCCGTCAGGAGAGCCGTTTGTGAACGCGCCCAAGGATCAGCGCAATCAAGATCGCTACGTATAGCTGACCAGCAATGGTGATCACGTTGGCGATCACCTGAACGGTGACATTGCTGGACGTGAGCACGGATGTTCCAACGGTGGTGAGCAAACCAAAGGAGGCCGCCATCAGCGCCGGAGCCACAGCCACGCTGGCCACGGCATTCGCGGAGAGGGCCGGCAGCGCCGAAGCCACGAACGCCGATGGCTGCAACACCCACATGGCGGTGAGCAGCACCCCCCCGGCAATGCCAACGGTGAGATATCCAGAAGCCGCACCGAGCACCACCGATGTGGTGACGAAGGGTTCACGAATCAGCGACTTCACCTTGCGCACCACCGCCAGCAGCAGGAACAGCACCCACACCACCACGTGGAGCGTGGTGAGAGCCCGCCCAAGGGACGGACTCCAGAACAGGGCTGCATGCCAGATCACCTCCATCGCGATGGCCGTGCAGCCCAGCGCATACATCAAGGGCCTGGTGCCGCGGAGCGCTGAATAGCGGCTCACGAACACCATGAACACGGTGGCCTGGCCGATCAGCAGGAACGACAGCAGCAGCGTGACCTGCTGGGCCACCGGCAACAGCAGCAACAGCAGCAACTCGTAAACGAGCGTGATCCGATAACCGAAATGGCGGCGCCGGATGCGCTGCAGCTGTTCGCGACTGATCCTCAACGAAGCCTCACAGGCCGGGGCTGCTCTGCATGATGCCGCCGTCGGCAAAGATGCTGGTGGCGGTGATGTAGCTGGCAGCGTCGCTGGCCAGGAAAGCCACCACCTTGGCGATCTCATCGGGCTGGGCCATGCGCCCCATCGGGATGGCGGCGTTGAGCTTGGCCAACAGCTCCGGGTTGTTCATCGTGGAATCGTTGATCGGTGTGGCCACGGCACCGGGGCCCACGTTCACGATCGACACGCCTTTGGAGGCCAGCTCCACACCAGCGGTGCGGGTGAGCATGCGCACGCCGCCCTTGGCAACGCAGTAGGGGGTGTTGTTGGGCATCGGCCAGTCCTCGTGCACCGAGGAGATGTTGATGATGCGGCCGCCGCTGCCCTGGGCAATCATTTGTTTCGCGGCGTACTGCGTGGCGAAGAACACACCGCGCAGGTTCACGTTCAGCACCTTGTCGAAATCCTCGGGGGTGGTGTCGAGGATGGAGGTGCGGGTTTCGATGCCGGCGTTGTTCACCATCACATCGAGCCGGCCGTAGCGATTCACCGCTTCCTGCACCAGGCGCTGCAGATCATCGAGCTTGCCCACATCGGCTTGAACGCCGAAACAGGTGCCGCCCAGTTCACCAATTTCCTGCTCGATCGCTTGGGTTGCTTCAGGGTGGGAGCGGTAGTCGATCACCACACGGGCACCGAGGCGAGCGACCACCTCCACAATTGATTTACCAATCCCGCTGTTGCCCCCGGTGACGATGATCACCTTGCCCTTGAGCAGGTTGGAGAGGGTCTCGAGGGCGTAGGGATTGGTTGTAGTCATGACGGAGAAAGCCGCCTGCGGCGGAGAACTGGGGGGACGCTAGGAGGTGCGAGCCATCCTGCCTGCGATCTGCAACACCCGATGTGTGCTCAGCCGCTCACATGACAGAGCAGTGACATTCCGGGCAGGTTCTCTACGGTGAAGTGACCGTTCTGAGCCGCTTGTCGATGTCCACCGGTGTGATCCGCAGAGCTATTCACAGCGATCGTTTTCCCAAGCCCGTGGCGTCGTACAGCCAGGGCTTCCAGATGGGCAACATGCTGTTCATCACCGGACAGCTGCCGGTGGATCCGACCACCAATTTCAAGGTGGGCGACGGCGACATCACCCTGGAATCGCGGCAGGTGATGCGGAACATGCAGGCAGTGCTGGAGGAAGCCGGTTTCGGCTTCGAGCACCTGGTGAGCGCCACGGTTTATCTCACCGACATCAACACGCTCGACACCTTTGATGCCGTGTGGCAGGAGTATTTCCCCGACCCCATGGCCTACCCCTCCCGCGCCGTGGTGGAGGTCGCAGCACTGGTGCTGGGCATCCAGCTTGAGATCTCCGCGATCGCCATCAAAGACTGAGCCCACCAGCCATGAGCGATCCCTTCAGCCTGGCTCCCCAACCGGAGACCTATTGGCATCTCTGGACCGGTGATGACGGCATCAGCCGCCAACAGCAGTGCACCATCAGCGCATTCCAACTCGGGCAGCTGGGGCCTGGCGATTCCCCCCAGTTCTCAAGGCCCCTGTTTGATCAGGGCAATGCCTTCGTCACCTACCTGCCGGTGGGATGGACGGCCGATTGGCACGAAAACCACGTGCCCAAATGGATCTATGTGCTGCGGGGTGCCTGGTCGGTGCAGAGCATGGACGGGCAGATCGCGATCATGCGCGCCGGCGAGTACTCCTTCGGTGGTGATAAGGGCTGCATCGCCACGCCGGAAGGGCACAAGGGCCATCTCTCCGCCCAGGTGGGCGATGAGCCCTGCGTGCAGCTGATCATCCAGCGCAACGACGATGCCTGGAAGCAGGCCCCACCAGGCTTCTTCCAATGAGCCAACCCTCCAGCTGCACCGAGAGCTACGACCCGCGCTTCGAGGCCTTGGTGTTGTTCAACGCTGAGCTTGAACTGCTGGCGGAGGGCTTTCGCTGGCTTGAGGGGCCCGTGTGGTTCGGCGATCAGCGCTGCCTGCTGTTCAGCGACATCCCGGGTAATCGCACCCTCCGCTGGAGCAAACAACACGGCATCAGCACCTTCCTGGAGCCTTCGGAGTTCGCCAACGGCCAAACGCGCGATCGCGAAGGCCGGCTGATCCAATGCCATCACCGCAGCCGTTGTCTCACACGCCTAGAGCACAACGGCAGCATCACCACGCTGGTGTCGCAGGCCCATGGCCATCGCCTCAACGCTCCCAACGATGTGGTGGTGAAAAGCGACGGCTCGATCTGGTTCAGCGACCCCCTCTATGGCCTGCTGAACGACTACGAGGGCGGGCGCCAGCCATCGGAACAACCGCCGGCCCTGTATCGACTCGACCCCAACAGCGGCCAGATCGATGCTGTTGCCACCGATTTCGACGGTCCCAACGGCCTGGCCTTCTCCCCGGATGAACAGCTGTTGTATGTGGCCGAATCCGGTGCCCCCGGCGTGCCTGAGCCGCGGCAGTACATCCGCCGCTTCCAGGTGAACGGCGACGGCCGCAGCCTCAGCGGCGGTGAGATCTTCCACAAGATCAGTCCGGGCTGGGCCGATGGCTTCCGTGTGGATGAGCACGGCAACCTCTGGTGTGGCGCGGCCGATGGCGTGCATGTGATCGCGCCGGATGGCGCCTTGATCGGCAGGGTGCTGGTGCCCAAGCGCGTGTCGAACCTCTGCTTCGGCGACCGCTACGGCAGCCGCCTGTTCATGTGTGCCTCCACCGCGATCTACAGCCTGTTCACCGCCACCCGCGGCGCCACGTGGCCGCGCTGAATTCCATACCGAACCCAACCCATGGCCAACCCACAACTCGAAACCTTCCTCAAGCAGGTGAAAGGCGATCCAGCCCTGCTGGAGCGTTTCAGCGCCTGCCCCAACCTCAATGCCATTGCTGCCCTGGGCGCAGAGCAGGGCTTCAACTTCAGCGGTGTGGACCTGGTGAAGCACCAGGCCGAAGCCACGCTGCGGCTCAGCGAGAGCGATCTCGAAGCAGCCGCCGCTGGAGTGGAGCTGGAGGGGCACCTCTGGCTGATGAAGATTGTGTGGGGCTGAGCTAGCGATGCGCACCATTGCCGCTCTTGAACTCGCCGACTGCCGCCGCATCGCCGCCGCCGCCGAGGCGATCGCCTCGCAACACCAGGCCACAGTGAGCCTGGCCATCTGTGATGGCGGGGGCCATCCCCTGCTGGTGGTGCGGCTCGATGGGGCCAGCCCCTCCAGCAGCGCCGTGGCTACAGCCAAAGCGCGGATGGCTGCGCTGAACGGCAAACCCACCGCTGATCAAGAAGCCGCCATTAACGGCGAGCGGCCGGCCCTGCTGCAACTGGCCGGTGTGTTCAAGGAGTCAGCGGTGGCCATGGGCGGCGGGCTGCCGCTGCTGCACAACGGAACCTGCATCGGCGCCGTGGGTGTGTCGGGAATGACGCCCGATCTCGATGGCGCCATTGCCGCCGCTGCCGCGGCGGCGTTCCAGAGCAACCCTGGCTGAGATCCACCGATGAGCACGCCCTACATCCGCAGCATCGGCTTCACCTGCCGCGATGCCGAGGCCCTGGCCAGCTTCTACACAAGCCATCTGGGCTGCCGCCGCCAGGAGTGTTTAGAGATCGAGGCCGGCTCCTACGCCGAGCTGATCGGCCTGCCCGGCAGCCGACTCAAACTGCTGAGGCTGAAGCTTGGCGCCGAACAGCTCGAACTGCTGGAGGTGCTCGAGCTTGGGGCGGGATTACACCCCGGCCGTTTCATTCCCGCCGATTCCCGCAGCAACGACCTCTGGTTCCAACACATCTGCGTTGTGGTGTCCGACATGGCCGCCGCTGCTGGACCTGTGCAGATCCTTATCCAACAAGGCCAGCTGCAAAGCATCTCCAGCGCCCCTCAAACCCTGCCCAGCTGGAACCAGGCGGCCGCAGGGATCCAGGCCTTCAAGTTCCACGATCCGGAAGGCCATTGCCTGGAGCTGCTGCAGTTTCCGCAAGACAAAGGCGAACCGCGCTGGCATCAAGCCACTGAGGGATCAACGTTTCTCGGCATCGACCACAGCGCCATTGCAAATGCCGACACTCCACGCAGCTGCCGTTTCTATGAAGAGCTACTGGGATTGCGGCTCGGCGGCGATGGCGTGAACAGCGGCATCGAACAGGACCATCTCGATGGCCTGAGCGAAACCGAAGTGCGGATCACGGGGCACCGCTGCCCAGAAGGCCCCGGCATCGAATGCCTCAACTACCTGCAACCTGCGGGCGGGAGGCCCCTACCGGCCGACCAGAACAGCGCTGACATTGCCCATTGGCAGATCCGCCTTGCGGTGAGCGATCTAGAGGCCATCGCCTCCCAACTGGAGAGCTATGGCGGCAGCTGGGTGAGCCCCGGCATCGTGGAGCTCTCCGGTGACCAAGCCGCCGCCGTCGGCTTCAGCCGAGCATTGCAGGTCCGCGATCCCGATGGCCATCAACTGCAAATCGTGTGCAGCTGATCACAGCACTGCTGCGCTTCTGCACCTCGCCTCTAACTTTCAGCCAACCCTCTCAAACCCATGGACATCACCGTTGTGGAGCTGCTGGTGCCAGCGGCACCCTCCCCCTTCGCCCAGGCAGCTTTACTGCTGTTGCGGGTGTTCATGGGCATTTGCTTCATCCGCCACGGTTGGCCGAAGCTGCGCAATCTGCAGACCTGGGCTCAGATGCTGAAAACACCTGCCTGGCTCTGTTTCGTCTCCGCCGGCTCCATGTGGGCGGGTGGCATTGCACTCATCGTGGGCTTCCTCACCCCACTGGCTTCCTTCGCGATTCTGGTGTCGATGGCCTACGCGATGGTGCTGGAAATCAAAGGTGGTTTCCCCTTCATCGCCGCTGACCCCTATCTGATCCCAGAGGGCGACTACGCCGGTCCGATGGGCGTGGGTGAACCGCCCAGCTGGGAGAAAGCCGCCATGTATGTGATGATGTGCCTGGTGCTGATCTTCTGCGGCGGCGGCATGCTCTCGCTCGACACCCTGCTGATTGATGACCTGCTGAGGATTTGGCTCGGGATCTGATCGATCCCCCCACACCATCAGCTGGTCAGGACACCGCCAGACGTTCCTTGAGGTGATGGCCCACGCGGATGGCATTGGCGATAGCGGTGAGTGAAGGGTTCACCGCTCCGATGCTGGGGAAGAAGCTCGTATCCACCACGTAGAGGTTGTCGAGCTCGTGGGCCTTGCAGTTCACATCGAGCACGGAGGTGGCTGGATCAGTGCCGAAACGGCAGGTGCCGGCCTGGTGGCCCACGGCAGCGATGCCCATGGGGTTCTTGACGTAAATCTGGCGCTCAATCAGATGCTTCTTCAGATAAAGCTTGTCGAGCATTCCCTGCAGCCGCCCCCAGAGCCGGTTGGCTGAGGTTTGGTTGTTCACTGTGTAGTTGAGGTGAATATGACCAGCTGAGTCGATTGTGACGCGGTTTTTCGGATCAGGCAGATCTTCCGTGGTGAGCCAGAAGTCGAGGGCGTGCTCCGCGATCTGGTCCATCGACCAGTTGGGCATCAAGAAGGTTTCCAGCGGCGCGTAGCCCTTCATGATCGCCCCACGGGTTTTACCCGTCATCTGGATGTTGCCCATGGGGTAGTCGTAATCGGCATCACCGAAATACCAGTCGTTAATCGAAATCGTCTTCTGGAAGATGGTGGGATTGGGCTCATGGGAGAGAGCGACAGCCGCCTTGCTGTTGTGGAACATGTAGTTGCGGCCCACCTGGTCAGAACCATTGGCCAGACCGCGCGGATGCTTGTCGTTCGCCGACATCAACAGCAGGCGAGCCGTGTTGGCCGCACCACAGCTCACTACCACAAGATCTGCCGAGTAGCTCAGCTTTTCGCCATCGCGCACCAACTCCACCCCCGTCACCGTGGTGCCGGCTTCATCGGTCACCAAGCGCTTGACCTCGGAGCGGGTGAGCAGTGACACATTGCCGCTGGCAGCCAGAGCAGGGCGCACGCCACACACCTCGGCATCCCCTTTGGCATGCACCAAACAGGGGAAACCATCGCAATTGTTGCAACGCCGGCAACGGCTATAGGGCATGTTGCTCTCATCGAGCATCACACCGCTGGGCGCGTGGAACGGATGCAAACCGGCGCTGCGCAAATCATCAGCAAGTTTCTTGATCCTCGGCTCGTGGGATATCGGCGGATGGGGATAGGGGGCTGAACTGGGCGGATCGGTGGGGTCTTCACCGCGCAGGCCGTGCACGTGATACATCGCCTCGGCCTCTTGATACCAGGGCTCGAAATCGCTGTAGCGCAGAGGCCAGGCCGGCGAGATGCCGTCGTGATGCTCCAGAGCCTCAAAGTCGCGCTGACGCAACCGGAAATGGTGGGCCCCGTACATCTTCGTGGCACCACCCACGAAGTAATGGCTACCAGGCTGAAAGGGATTGCCCTTACCGTCGTACCAGATGTCTTTGCTGAGATAACGCCCCTTCTGGAACACCTCCTCGGTATCCCAGTTCTGCGCCTCCTGTGGCAACCAGTCGCCACGCTCGAGGATCAGGATGCGAAGGCCGGTGGGCGCCAAGACGCGGGCCAGGGTTCCGCCACCCGCACCACTGCCGATGATGATCAGATCGAAGTGACTGACCTCGGGCTTCTGCAGCTGACCGAGCGACTGAAGTAGATCCACGGAACCATGATCACTACCTGCAAGGTAGAAGCAGGTGATGGCTCTGTCTCCGCTTTGTCACGAGCCTTTGGCAGGCCTGGGGTAACGGTTGAGCTGGTTGATCATTTTGCAAACCATGGCCGTCCAACCCGTTTGATGACTGGCACCCACACCACTGCCGTGATCACCGTGGAAATACTCGTTGAACAGAATCAAATCACGCCAGTGGGGATCGTTCTGGAAGAGGTCAACGTCTCCATTGAACGGCCGCCGGCCATCCGATCCCCGCCGGAACAGATCCACCAGGCGATGCTCCAGCAGCAGGGAGGCATCCCACAGACTGATCCAGTTGCCTGAACGGGTGGGGAACTCCACCTGGAAGGAATCGCCGTAATAGTGGCCGAACTTCTGCAGGGCCTCAATCAGCAAGAAGTTGATCGGCATCCAAACGGGCCCACGCCAGTTGGAGTTGCCACCAAACATGGCGACAGGGCTATCGGCTGGGCTGTAGGCGAGGGTCTGGGAGTCACTGCCCTCGGTGAAGGTATAGGGGTGATCTCCATATACCTTGGAGAGGGCGCGAATGCCATAAGGAGACAGGAACTCCTCCTCATCAAAGAGGCGCTCACAGATCCGGCGCAGACGCTCCTCCGGCACGAGGGAAAACAGCAAGCGGTCGTTCCGCCACTCGGTGAAGTTGTCAACAAACCACTGGGGCCGAGCACGTTCGTGCAACATCCACTTCATGCTGCTGGCCACATCCAGCACCGGAAGCCGCTTCACGGTGTCCACATCAAAACTGGTCACCGCAAGCAGCGGAACAAGCCCTGACACCGATCGAGTACGCAGGAACGTACTGCTGCCGTCCGTACGCTTGATCACGTCGTAGTAGAAGCCATCCTCTTCATCCCAGTTCACATAGCCCCGACTGCCCGGCGTATTGAGGGTGAGAGCCAGGGAGAGATAGTCGTAAACAAAGCGCTCACACATATCGGCGTATTCCGGCTCCTCGCGGCTGAGCTCAACACTGATATTGAGCAGATTGAGACTGAGCGAAGCCATCCAGGCGGTGCCATCACACTGCTCAATGCGGCTGCCATCGGCGAGGGGATAGCGGCGATCAAAAACGGCAATGTTGTCGAGGCCAAGAAAACCACCTTCAAACACATTGTCACCAGAACGATCGTTGCGGTTAGCCCACCAGCCGTATTCAAGAATCAACTTGCGCAACGCCGCGCGAAGAAAGCTGAAATCAGGCTCTTCGGTGCTCTTTCGATCAATCTGGAAAACCCTCATCGCGGCCCAGGCGCCGATCGGGGGATTGGGATCGGAGAGCGCCCACTCGTAGGCCGGGGTCTGAGCATTGGGAGCCGTGTAGTGCGGCGAGCGCAGCAACATGCACTGCTGCTTGGCGGTAGCGGGGTCGAACACGGTGAAGGCCACCGCGTGGAACATCAGATCCCATTGGCAGAAATAGGGGTATTCCCATGCATCGGGCATGGAGATCACATCGTGAGCATGCAGCCGTTGCCACGATGCGTTTTGGGTGTGCCAACGCTGAGGCGGAGGCTCCGGTGACGTGGGATCACCATCAAGCCAACGCTGCACACTCCAGCCGTAATACTTTTTGCACCACAACAAACCAGCAGCCGCGCTGCTATGGATCAAGCGATCTTCATCGCTGAGGTGTGGAACTCGACTGTCGAAAAACTCACGCCATTCCTTCTCTCGTGCCCGGAACAACACGTCGACATCAGAGTTCGAAGACTTAGGATCAGAAGAACTGGCAGGACCGCTAAGTCGCAGGTCCACCTGCCACTCCTCACCGGGTTGGAGCGTGCGCTGCAGATGGCGAGCGACCTTGGTGCCACGCTGAGCCGGATTGATCGCATCCTGCTCGCCGTCGATCAGATAACGGTGAAAACCATCTTTCTGGAACGGGCGGGCGTTGGGCTGCTGGAAGAGGCGTTCCGTATTGGTCTCGTTGTCGGTGAACAGCCAGGAGCCCTGTTCATGACAGGTGAGCCGGTAGGCACCAACACCACCACCGACCGTGGCCTGAACGGCATCGCCGTCGAGCTGCATCGGGTGCTCGTGCTCATCGGGGTAGCCCCAGCTCCACGTGTTGCGCAACCACAGCGTGGGCAGCAAGGTGAGCGGTGCCGGATCTGGCCCACGGTTAATGACGCGGATCCGAATGGCGATGTCATCGGGTGACGCCTTGGCGTATTCGATGAACACATCGAAGTAACGGCTCTGATCAAAGATGCCGGTGTCGACCAGCTCGTATTCGGGCTGATCGCGGCCGCGGCGACGGTTCTCCTGGAGCAGCTGCTCGTAGGGAAAACGCTGTTGCGGGTATTTGTAGAGCCCACGCATGAAGCTGTGGGTGGGGGTGTTGGCAATGTGGAAGTAGTAGTCCTTGAGGTCCTCGCCGTGGTTGCCTTCTTCATTAGCGAGGCCAAAAGGTCGCTCTTTGAGGATCGGATCCACCCCGTTCCACAGGGCTACGGAAAAACAGAGCCGGCACTGGTTATCGCAGATACCGAGGAGGCCGTCTTCACCCCAGCGGTAAACCCGTGAGCGGGCGTGATCGTGAGGAAATGAATTCCAGGCGTTGCCATCGGCGGAGTAGTCCTCGCGGACCGTTCCCCACTGACGCTCTGGCAGATAGCTACCCCAAAGATCCCAACGCACACCTTCACGGTCGCGCTCGGCCATCCGGCGCAGTTCAGATCCTTCCGGCGATGCACCGCTGGGAGATGTCATAGGGATTGGAGCACCTGGTCGCCAACGCGCAACGCATTGGCAATCACCGTGAGGCCAATACCAATGCCTGGGCAGCTGGGGAACACGCTGGCATCAGCGATGTAGAGGTTGGTGAGTTCGTGGGCTCGGCCGTTGAGATCCACCACGGACGTGGCTGGATTGGAGCCCATGCGGCACGTACCGCAAACGCTGCCCATCACAGTGAGCGGAGCCTCACCGCGCGGATGGGTGGGAGCGGGCTTCACCACATGGCACTCGGGATCACTTTCCACCAACTTGAGGGTGTCGATCCAGCGATATACGAGGCGGTCATGGGCCTCGCGATTGTTAGGGAGATAGTGGATCTGGATGTGATCCCCGCGCAGCGTTAAGCGGTTGTGGGGATCGGGAAGAACGGCACTCGTGGCCCACCACACCACCGAGCGAGCCGCCAATTGCTCAAGCCCGAAATTGGGCATCAGCTTGGTCACCAGCGATAGGACCGGCGGAGATTCAGCAAATAAGGCGTCTTGCAGAACGCCACCGCCAGTGGCAATGGAGCCGAGCGGGAAGCTGACGTTCTGATCGCCCCAGTAGTAATCGTTGACGCCCAAACTGCGGCCATAGCGGCCTGAGTTAGGTTCGGTAGCAAGCTGAATGATCGAGGTGAGCTGTGGCTTCATCAGGTTGCGGCCGACCTGATCGGAACCATTGGCCAAGCCACGGCTGTGATGCTCGGTAGCCGAGCGCAACAGGATCTCAGCGCTGTTGATGGCGCCCGCCGCCAACACCACCACATGAGCCGTGAACAACCAGGATTGGCCATCAATCTCAGCCTCAACCCCGCGCACCTCAGTGCCCGAGGGATTCACATGCAAACGCCGCACCCGAGCGCGTTCACGGACCTGCACCGAGGCCTGGGCCCGGGCTGGATCGACACCAAACAACTCGGCATCGCCGGTGGGATCCTGGGCTGACTCCGACCAGCTTTGTGGCAGGTGATAAGGGTGAACGCCTTGCCGTTCCAGCGACAGGCGCAGTTCCTGCATGAACGGTTCAATCGGTTTCGGCGCAAACTGGAAACCGGACTGACGCGGAGGCTCACTGGGATCAACACCCTGTTCACCGTGCACGCGGTAGAGCTGCTCGGCACGGTCGTAGAACGGAGCGAAGTTGCTGTAGCTCAGCTCCCAGGACGGGGCAGCTCCCTCCTGCAGCTGGATCCCTGCAAACTCCTTCTCCCGCATCCGCTCGAGCACACCGCCCCAGATCTTGGTGTTGCCGCCAAGGGCGTAGATAGTTTGCGGTGAAAAGGGATCTCCGTCGGTTCCGAACCACTGCTCACCAGGGTGGTAGCGATCTTTGCGGAACAGGTCGACGTCCGCCACGTTCTGATCAGCCAGTGGCATCGCACCACCGCGTTCCAGAACAAGGACACGCTTACCGGATTGGGAGAGCTGACCAGCAAGGGTGCCTCCAGCGGCGCCGCTGCCGATCACGATGACGTCGTAATGGGTGTCGTCGATGATCATGATGAACCTCCTATTGCCACACGTAGATCAGCAGGAAAAGGATGATCCAAATCACATCCACGAAGTGCCAGAACAGCGACGTGGCCTGCACGCCCTGTTCACCACCGCTGTAGTTACCCGGGATGAAAGATTTGATCAACATCAGGCCCATCAACAGAATTCCGGTGGCCACGTGAAGACCATGGAATCCCGTGAGCAGATAGAACGTGCCGCCGAAGGTGCCCGAGGTGAAGCCGAACTGCAGACCACTCCACTCCACCGCTTGGCCATAGAGGAAGTAAGCCCCCATCGCCATGCTCATCAGCCAGAAACCGCGGAACAGCAGCATGTTTTCGCGGTTCTTGAAATGCTCAGCCAACGCAATGGTGCCCGAGCTGGACACCAGCACAATCGTGTTGACCAGTGGCGTCTTCCACTCCAACCCATCCACGCCCTGGGGTAACCAGTTGAGGGCTGATGTCTTCAACAGGGCATAGCCGCTGAAGAAGGCAAGGAAAATCACACTTTCCGAGCACAGAAAGATGATGAAGCCGGTGAGGTTGTGCTTGGGGTGCTCCTCGTGCTCGGCGGGAGCCCCTGGCTGTTGCAGTGTGGTGGTGGTCATGCGGATGCCTCCTGCAGTTCGAGCTTGCGTTCAATCTCGTCTTGGTGTTCCACCAAAGGTTTGCCCAACCCGTAGCCGTAGGGGCGGCTGATCACAGTGGGCACGTCCTCGCCGAAGTTGTCTTCCGGGGGCGGGGAAGGCAAGAGCCATTCCAGACCGATGACATTCCAAGGGTTATGGGTGGCCTTGGGGCCGCGAATCCAGGCACTCAACATGTTGAGCAGGAAAGGAATGATCGACACACCCAGCAAGAAGGCTCCAAGACTGGCCACCACATTCCAGAAGGTGAATTCAGGGTCGTAGCTCGACACACGCCTGGGCATCCCCATCAATCCCAGAGGGTGCATCGGCAGGAAGTTGAGGTTGGCGCCGATGAAGGTGAGCAGGAAATGAAGCTTGCCAAGCCCTTCGTAGGGCATCCGGCCGATGAACTTGGGGAACCAGTGGTAGATGGCCGCGAAGATTCCCATCACCGCAGCGCCGTAGATCACGTAGTGGAAGTGACCCACCACGAAATAGGTGTTAGAAACGTGGATATCAACCGGAACCGTGGCCAGCATCACGCCGGTAATGCCGGCAAACACAAAGTTAAACAGGCCTCCCAGACAAAACAGCATCGGGGTGGTGAGGCGCAATTTGCCGCCCCAGAGGGTTCCGAGCCAGGCGAACACCTTCACACCGGTTGGCACCGCGATCAACATGGTGGTCACCATGAAGAGGTTGCGCATCCACTGGGCCACTCCACTCGGGAACATGTGGTGCACCCACACGATCAGACCGAGTCCGACAATGATGAACGAGGCCAGGGAGACGTAGAGATATCCAAACAGAGGCTTACGGGCGTAAACCGGAAAGAGCTCTGAAAACACGCCAAACACCGGCAGGATGATCACGTACACCGCCGGGTGGGAATAGAACCAGAAAAAGTGCTGGTAGAGCACCGGATCGCCACCCCCTTGAGGGCGATAGAAACTTGTACCGAAGGTGAGATCCATCAACAGCATGATGGCTCCGCCCGTGAGAGCCGGAAGGCCGATCAACTGAAGGGTCTGAGCAGCGAATGCCGTCCAGCAATAGACAGGCATCCGGAACAGGGTCATCCCCGGAGCGCGCATCCGCAGGATGGTGGTGACGAAATTGATCGCCCCCATGATTGATGACACCCCAGAGAGGGCCACCGCCGTGATCCACATTCCCTGGCCATTGATTAAGTTGCCGACAGGGTTCTGAATACTCACAGGCGGATAACTCCACCAACCCGAGTAAGCCGGCCCACCAGGCACAAAGAAGCTGGCCATCAGCAAAAAGCCGAAGATGGGCACCAACCAGAAAGCAACCGCGTTCAACCTGGGGAACGCCATATCAGGCGCGCCGATCATGGTTGGAATCAAGAGGTTGTTCAGACCATTCAGCACCGGAAAGATGAACAGGAACAACATGATGGTTCCGTGCATCGTGTAGATGCCGTTGTACACGGCCCGGTCCACAAGATCGCTCTGGGGGGTGATTAGCTCACCGCGGATCACCATGGCCAGCAGGCCACCGATCAGGAAGAAAAAGAACGCCGTAACGATGTACTGAATGCCAATCACCTTGGCGTCGGTGCAGAAGCCGAAATAACGGCCCCACCCCGGTTCGGGCTTGGGCTCTGGCGGGAAGGTGGCGATGGTCATCAGGCTTGGTGGGGCTGCGAAGGAGATCCGGGAACGTTCACCTGTGGTGGTGGTGCGGGCGGCACGGTCGCCCAACCAGGATTGGAGCGGGCCTGGCGCGTGGCGTATTCAGAGATCGCGAGGCTCAGGCCAGGCTGCAGAGGTGAGCGGGCGGCCTGCTCAAGCCAGGCCTTGTGCTCCTCAGCGCTTTCCACCACCACATCGGATTGATTGGCAGCAAACCAGGTGCCACTGAATTGCGAGTCGCGCAGGCGATAGACACCCTCGCGGGTGGGAGTGACGTTGAAATCGATCGCCCGACCAGGGATCACATCCTGCTTAACCCGGAACGCAGGGATGTAGAAGCCGTGCAACACATCCTCGGAAACCAGACGGAAGGTGAACGGTTCATTCACCGCCAGATGAAGCTCCGTGGAGGACACATTGGAGCCGGGATAACGGAACTCCCACGACCACTGACGTGCAATCACCTCCACCTGCTCAGCAGGCAAGCGATCACCGGGATAGCCGCCGACCTCTTCAGCCGAGTTGCGGACATGGATGTGTTCCATCGGCCCGAGGGTTCCAAGCTGCTCGGTGGCGCGGATCGTCCAAAAGGCAATCCCCATCACCAACACGAAAGGAATCGCTGTCCAGATCACCTCTAGACGCGTGTTGCCCTCGATCGGGAAGGCATCGGTGTCGTCGTATTTCTCGGCGCGGTTGAACAGCATCACCCACGCCATCACAGAAACCACCCCGAGAAACACAAAGGTGCCGATGGCGGTTTCGAAACTGAACAGGTCGTCGACCAGCGGAGCAGCGGTGGAGGCCTGAACCGGGAGCCAGCGATGGGCTTGCTCACCCATCCAGTGACTGATCAGCACCATCACCCCAACCCAGAGGCTGAGACCGGCGACAGCCGTGGTGTTGATCGAGCGCGTTGAGGAACTTGTCATGGAAGATCGGTCCTCAAGGCAGAGCGGTGTGAAGATCAGCCCCTGCCTGCAGGAGCTGATCGGCAGCGATGTGAACGCCGAACTCAGCAGCCAACTGGGCTCCAAGGGTGCCGTGCAACCCGATCACGGCAAACATCAAGACGCCTACAGCCAGATAAAGCCACTGCACCTGACGGCCCATGTCGCGGCGCCAGGCAAAACGCTGGAAGCCACGCCACACCGTCATGCCGACGATCGCGGCGAGCACCAGCACACCCCCCACGCCATGCCAGAGCATGGTGGTCATGCCACCGAGGCCGAAGGTGCTTTTCACACCTGGCAGAGGCACGGCCGTGAGCATCTCGTAAAAGCCTGCCGCGACAGTGAAAAAGCTCACCACGCAGCAAACAAGCAGGTTGTACCAACCCACATCGTGAAACCCACCGCGCGTGATCGGCAGGGCCAGGAAGCGGAACACCCGCTTCTCCAGCGGATAAAGAGCCCCCACCACGTCGAAGGCGATCGCAATCACGAACAACCCAATGGTGAGGTGCACCAGGTTGGGATGAATGGGAAGGCTGTAAGGCAGCCCATTGGCTCCGAGTTCAGAGGCGATCTGATCGATCGACGGCTGCTCAGGGCTGTAAGAAAGAGCGAAGAGCATCAGATCAACCCCTCGCGCATGGCGGCAACCACCTTCACGGTGTGCAGGCCGTAGGTCCAGATCAGCTTGTCGCCGAGAACGATCTGTACGCAGATCAGAGCGCTAACCACAGTTCCAGCGCCAATGAAGGACACAGGCAGGATCTGTGGATCGCGAATGCGAAGCACGTATCGCCAGCCCGCCAGCAACGACAAGACACCAGCCAGGGACCAGCCGATGGTGGTGTGGATATCGAGGATCTGACGCGCTGCCCCGTAAGGAGCCGCGAGGCCGGCCTCGACCT
>Ga0194129_10001877_pt1 | contig 32938 bp, 27 predicted proteins | sample TA2KigCa35mmetaG_FD_150862 | JGI IMG/M metagenome (GOLD analysis project Ga0194129, IMG submission 150862) | Freshwater microbial communities from Lake Tanganyika, Tanzania - TA2015038 Kigoma Deep Cast 35m | ecosystem: Environmental > Aquatic > Freshwater > Lake | place: Tanzania: Lake...
TGAGACACCCTCACCTCGCTTTCCTTGGCCTTCCCCGGCTCCTCCCCGGAGGAAAGGGCCACAGCGAGACCACCGCCCCGGAACCCAGAATCAGCCGACAGCACGGCCCGTGCCGAACAGGAGTGGCGGCCGCCCTATCAGTCCGAGCTGGCGATCGGCGCGATCGCCGAGGACGGCGCGGTCCATCTCAACGCGTTCGCGGCCGCGCTGGCCGAAGCCGACGAGGCCTGGATCGAAGCCGAGAAGGAACGGCAACTGGCGGAGATCGCCCGGCGTCGGGAGATGATTCGCCGGGTGCGGCCGGCCGCCCGCCCCGCCGGCCGGTCGGTGATCGTCGTCGACGACGGAATCGCGACCGGGGCCACGATGATCGCCGCGCTGCACACGGTGCGGGCGGAACGGCTGCGGGAGTTGGTCGTCGCCGTGCCGGTGGCACCGCCCGACCGCGTGGCGGCGATCCGGCCGCTCTGCGACCGGCTGGTCTGTCTCCACGAGCGGGACGACTTCCAGGCCGTCGGGCAGTGCTACGACTCGTTTCCGCAGGTGGCAGACGACCGCGTGCTGGACCTGCTGCGCGCGGCGGCCCGCCCCCTGGCGGCGGCACCCGTCCCGTGACGCGGCGGCTCAGCGGCGTTGGGCTTCCGGCCAGATCGTCGGCACCGGCGCGAGATCGCCCGCGGGCGGAGTCACGCGTGGGCCGGCACGGTCGGGAGCCAGCGGCTCGAAGCCGAGGTTCCAGACCGGCGAATCCTCGGCGGGCGTGAAATCGCCCCGGCCGGGATCGGCGAACCGCGGATCGGCCACGATCGATCCCTCGTCGGCACCCGAGGCCTGGCGGGCGGCCAGATCCCGTGCGTCGGGGAAGGCGACCGGCTTGCCCGCGTGCCAGTAGCAGTTATTCCGCGTGACGACTCCGTTCGACCAATCGCCGTTGACCAGGGGCACGTCGCCGTCCCACCAGACCACGTTGCGGGCGAAGGTGAAGCTCGTATGGGGCTCGACCTTCGACCGCTGCAGCTGCCAGTCGCGGGCCGCGGCGAACACGTTGTTCTCGATCACGTTGTCCCGGCCGTAATGCTGGTGGAAGCCCCCCGAGCTCGTGCGGGAGACGAGGTTGTTTCGCATCACGATCCCGGTCGAGCCCTCGTCGGTGTAGAGGCCCCAGCCGCCGTAGTCGTGGCTGACGATGTCGTGGATCACGTTGCCCTCGACGACCGTGCCCGGCGACACGCCGAGCGTGTACACGCCACCCATGTCCGAGAGCACTCCCTGGCCGAGGTGGTGCAGCCGGTTGAAGGCGATCCGATTGTGGTGGGCGCCGCTGGGGGCGTACCCCCAGCACCAGCCGACCGAAACGCCCGTGTACGTCAGGTCGTGGATGTCGCAGTGCTCCACCGTGCAGTGGTCGGCGTGCCCGATCCACACGCCGACGGCCGCAGCGTGCAACCGGCCGCCGTGACGGATCGTGCTGTCGCGGACTGCGATCTCGGCCACGTCGCCTCCAGGAAGCGGCGCGTCGCCCCACGAGCCCGGCCCGCCGCTGGTGCCGATCAGCACGCCGCCGCCGCCGAGGTCGGCCAGATCGCACCGCTCCACGCTGCACTCCCGGCAGCCGGCGGCGAACTCGAAGGCATACCGGCCGACGTGCCGCACGCGGCAGTCGCTGAAGGCGACGTGCCGTGCAGCGGTCGCCGTGATGGCCGCACCAACGTCGATATCGGCCTGTGGGTGGGAATGCCCGGCGGCCGTGACCGTCCAGTTTCCGTGGGCGAAGGTGATCCCCTCGAACCGGACGTGCTCCACGTAGCGGCCGGCCGCCGCGTCCCCGGCGAGCACCACGAGCCGATCGAGGTGCGGGGCGATCACTTCGGCAGCGTCCGGCCGTTCGTCCGGATGCGGGCAGTAGGTCAGCACGCCGGCGGGGCGGTCGAGATGCCAGGACCCCGGTGCGCCAAGCGCCTCCCGCACGTTCTCGACCAGAAAGCGATGCCCACGCGGAAACGCGTTCCAGTCGCCGGGGGACGCGGTGTGGCCGGTGAAGGTGACGGTTCGGCTTCCCTCCGGTCCGACCCCGTCGGGCCGCGCGGCCGGGTCGATTCGGGCGATCCGCATCCGCGACATGGTCCACCGGTGCACGGCCACGACCTCGACGTCGCTCCCCGCCCACTCGTCGCGGAGTTCGTCGGCGGAGATCGTGAACCGGTCGTAGCCCTTGCCTACGGCGGTCGGCGAGGGTTCGGCCGCGGCGGCGATCGAGTGCCAGCCCGCAGCCGGCAGCATGGGGCGGAACCGCCGCTGCCCGTTCACGAACAGCTGCGAGAAGTTCCATGCGCCGCCCGCCGCCGGCAGCCGGGCCTCCCAGCGGCCGCCCCCTGCGACCTTCTCCCAGCCGTCGACCCGCCGGCCGCCGCTGATCACGGGCCGCGCGCCCACGGCCGCCCGCACGATCGTCGGCGACCGCACCGTGCCCGAATCATCCGGTCCGAGCCGCAGCGTGTCGGTGAGTTCGTGGCGACCGGCTCCGACTTCGATCACCAGCGGGCGGTCGGGTTCGCCGCGGGCAGCCCGCAGGTCGCGAACCAGATCGAACGCCCGCCGCAGCGACGCGACGGGGCGATCCGGTGCACCGTCGGCAGCGTCGTCGCCGTGCCCTGCCACCAGCACGTCGGCGGCCGTGGCCCCTGGCCCAGGCACGACGGCGACGAGCAGGGCGATCGTGCCGACGAGTCGTCGCCCGGCGGTCACAGGCCGGCGGCGCCGGTGGTCTCCTGCCGACGCTGCTCCTTCTTGGCCGGAAACTCCACGACCACGAGCTGTTTGGAGCTCGGGTCGAAGGCGTATTCCTGATAGTAGGGGAGCATCGGCAAGGAGACCTCGTCGGGCGTCCCGGGGGCGATGATCGTCTTCATGAACTCGGCGTGCGTCTCCGGCAGGGTTCCGTGCTCCGCCTGATGAAGCTTCATCTTCTGCTCGACCTGCAGGCCCCCGATCGTGGCCACGCTGCTGCGATAGGCGCCGGCGTAGGTGCCGAGCACACCCCCTTCCGGAGCTCCCGCGCCGTCGACCACCACGCCCCCTTGGGCGATCGCAGCGGCGAGCTCGAGCACGTTCTGCGTGGTCTTGCCGATCGTCTTGCGTGTCTGGATGGGGCCCGGGGCACCGGTCGGCGGCGCGGCGGCGGAGCCGGCCGACGACGGCGCCGGTGTTTCGGCCGCCTGCCGATCCTGTGGCGTGGCACGCCGCGTGGCGGGCTGCGGCGCGGGGGGCTCTGCCGGCGGCGGCGAGCATGACGTGGAGATGGCGGCGGCGGCCAGCAAGGCAACCGCCGACCGATACGGCATCGACATCGTGGTCTCCTCCTGCGAGCAAGGTTCCGCGCCGAACGGCCACGGTCGGCAGCCGCCTCAGAATAATCGATCCGCCACCGGCCATGGCAGCCTCGAGCCGGTGGGCATTACACTTCGGCTCGACCTGGAGCCCCGTCGATGCCACCGAAACGTCCGGGCAACCGGCCGACCCGCGGCCGGACCGACGGCACCGTCGGCGTGTTTCGCCGCGCAGCGGCGGGCTACGGCTTCGTGCGGCCCCTCGATGCGCCCGCCGGCGACCGCTCCGCCGACGTCCACATCCCGGCCGTGGCGGCCCTCGACGCGGTGTCCGGCGACACGGTGCGGGTGCGCATCTCCAAGGCCCGCGACGTCGGCCGCCCCGGCGCCGCCGGGGAGATCGTGGAGATCGTCAAGCGCCGGACGACGCGGTTCGTGGGCTCGTATTTCGAGGCGGCGGGTCAGGGCTGGGTGCAGGTCGACGGCACCGGGTTCGCACGACCGATCGCCGTCGGCGACCCGGGCGCCAAGGGAGTCCGTCGCCACGACAAGGTCGTGGTCGAGATGGTGCGGTTCCCCACCCACCTGCGCGACGGCGAGGGCGTGGTGGTGGAGGTGCTCGGCAAGGCCGGCGACGTGGGCGTCGACACGCAGACGGTGATCCACGAGTTCGGCCTGCCCGGCCCGTTCCCCGACGAGGCGCTCGACGACGCCCGGGCCCAGGCGGAACGCTTCGACGAGTCGATTCCGACCGGCCGCCGCGACCTCACCGATCGCGTGATCGTGACGATCGACCCCGTCGACGCCCGGGACTTCGACGACGCCATCTCGCTGGAGCGGGTGGAGCGGGGCCACTGGCTGCTGGGCGTCCACATCGCCGACGTGTCGCACTTCGTCCGCGAAGGGTCGCCGCTGGACCAGGAGGCCCGGAACCGCGGCACGAGCGTCTACCTGCCCGACCGCGTGATCCCGATGATCCCGGAGATCGTCTCCAACAATCTCGCCAGCCTCCAGCCGGGCAAGGTGCGGTACGCGAAGACCTGCTGGATCGAGTTCACGGGCGCCGGCGTTCCGGTGCACGCGGCCGTCGAGGCGACCGCGATCCGCAGCCGCCGACGGTTCACCTACGAGGAGGTCGACGTCTTCCTGGCCGATCCCGACACGCCCGCCGTGGAGATGATCCCCGAGGTGCGGAGCCTGCTGGGCCGGATGCGGGACCTCGCGCGGATCCTCCGGGCCCGCCGGATCGCCCGCGGCTCCCTGCAGCTGGAGATGCCCGAGGTCAAGATCGACCTCGATCGCGACGGCCGGGTGACCGGGGCGCACGTCGTCGAAAACACCGAGAGCCACCAGATCATCGAGGAGTTCATGCTGGCCGCCAACGAGGCGGTGGCCGAGGCCCTCAAGGCGGCGGAGGCGCCGTTTCTGCGACGCATCCACGCGGCCCCCGACCCGCGCAAGCTGCGCCAGCTCACGGAGTTCGTCTCCGAACTGGGATTCGAGGTCGACTCGCTCGAGAGCCGCTTCGAGCTCCAGCGGCTTCTCGAGATGGCTCGCGGCCGGCCGGAGGAGCACGCGGTCCACTACGCGGTGCTCCGCAGCCTGACCCGGGCCGCCTACGGCCCCCAGGACGACGGCCACTACGCGCTGGCCAGCGACTGTTACTGCCACTTCACCTCGCCGATCCGTCGGTACCCCGACCTCACGATCCATCGCGCGCTCGAGGTCGTCGCGCGGGGCCGGCGGCCGCCGGCCGACGGGTTGGTGCAGCTGGGGGGCGAGTGCTCCGACCTTGAGCGCCGGGCGGAGGCGGCGGAGCGGGAGCTCGTGAAGCTCAAGCTGCTGAACTTCCTGAAGTCGCGGATCGGCGAGGAACTCGACGCGGTGGTGACGGGCGTCGAGCCGTTCGGCCTGTTCGTGCAGGGCCTCGGGCTGCCGGCGGAGGGGCTCGTGCCGATCGACACGCTGCCCGACGACGCCTATCGCTACGACCGCGCGAGCCACACGCTCGCCGGCCGCCGCGCGGGGCAGACCTTCCGGCTGGGCGACCGGGTCCGCGTGGCGGTGGCCCGCGTCGACACCGAGCGCCGCGAACTCGACTTCCGGCTCGTGGGCCGCGGCCGGCGTCCGCGGGCCGGCGTGCGCGACCGGCGGCCGCCCAAAGCCAAGGGCCGCCGCGGCCCGCCGAAGCGGACGCCCAAAGGCAAGCCGAAAGGCAAGCCGAAGAAGGGCCCGCGCGGGCGGTGAGCCCGTCGAAGCGCCGCGGACACGCAGCGAGCCGAGGGCGGGAAGCCCGAGGCGAGCGTCCAGCGAGGGGGCACGGAAGACCCCGAGCCCGCGCCACGCGAGGCTCAGTCCCCATCGCTTACGCGATTGGGGCTTCCGGTGCGGGGTCCGGGGGGTGCGCCGCGGGTTGGAAACCTGCGCTCCTCTCAGACGGGTTGGAAACCCGCGCTCCGGCGTTGACGCGCACGTCCGGCGAGAAGGCACTGGCAGGCCGGAGCCCAAATCCGTGAGTGCAGCCGGTCCTGTGGCCGACTTGTACACTCACGGGCTTTCCGGAGAGGACTCCACTCGTGTCGTCAACCCCGCTTCGCACGCCCCTCGCTTCCTGGCACGAGTCGCACGGCGGCCGGCTGGTCGACTTCGCCGGCTGGTCCATGCCGGTGCAGTATTCGTCGATCGTCGACGAGCACCTCGCGACGCGGCGGGCGGCGGGGATGTTCGACGTCTCGCACATGGGACGCCTCGCCATCGAGGGGCCGGCCGCCCGTGACTGGCTCGAGTCGCTGCTCACGCGCCGCGTGGCCGACATCGCCGTGGGGCAGGCGCGGTACACGCTCGTCACGACCGACACGGGCCCCGATGGCCTGACGATCCTCGACGACGCCCTCGTCACCCGCGAGACCGACGCCCCCGACGGCACGCCCCGCCTGGCGATGGTCGTCAACGCGTCCAACCGCGATCGCGTCGTCGCCTGGCTGAGATCCCGGCTGCCGGCCTCGGGCGTCAGCCTCGTCGATCGCACCGCCGAGACCGCGATGATCGCGGTTCAGGGACCGCTCGCGGTGGCCACGGTGTGCGTGCTCTGCGGCGACGACGACGCCGGCCGGATCTCCGGGCTCGGAACCTATCGGGCGGCGCGGGCGTTCATCGTCGGCCAGCCCGCGGCGGTGAGCCGCACCGGCTACACCGGCGAGGACGGCCTGGAGGTCGTGGTGCCGGCGACGGTGGCCGAGGACGTCTGGCAGGCCATCCTGGCCGCCGGCGGCCCACGAGGACTGAAGCCCTGCGGCCTCGGCGCCCGTGACACGCTCCGCCTCGAGGCGGGCATGCCGCTCTACGGCCATGAACTCGTGGCGTCGAGCGACCCGTTTGCGATCGGTCTCGGCCTGGCCGTGAACCTCGACGGGGCGGCGGGCGGGCCGCGGCAGTTTCCGGGCCGGGAGGCGCTCGTGCGGCTGCGGGCCGCGGCGCCGCAACGGGTTCGCGTGGGCCTGGCGTGCGACTCGAAGCGGGCCGCGCGGGAGGGCAGCGCGGTCGTGGCGGAGGGCGGGCCGGTGGGCACGGTCACCAGTGGCAGCCTCGCGCCGTCGCTCGACCGCGCCGTGGCCATGGCCCTCGTGGATCGCCCGTTCGCCGCGGTGGGCACGCGGCTGACGGTGATGGTCCGCGACGTGCCCCAGCCCGCAACCGTGGTTCCCCTGCCCTTCTACCGTCGGCCCGGCCCACGGCACTGAGCGGATCGGCTATCCTGCGGGAGTTGGGCGTCCCTATTGGTTGAGGAGCCGCGCATGGCAGGCGAGATGAAGTTCGCGAAGTCCCACGAGTGGGTTCGGCCGGAGCCGGGCGGGCTGGCCACGGTGGGCATCTCGAAGTATGCGGTCGAGGCGCTGACCGACCTGGTGTTCATGCAGCTCCCGCCGGTCGGCACGCGGGTCAAGGCGGGGGAGTCACTCGGGGAAATCGAGAGCGTGAAGGCCGTCAGCGACGTCTACGCGCCCGTCTCCGGGGAGGTGGTCGAAGTCAACGAGGCGCTGCCCGGCCACCTCGATACGCTGGGCCGCGATCCCTACGGGGCGGGCTGGATGGTGCGGATCAAGCCTGACGATCCGTCCGAACTCGCCGGCCTGCTCGATCAGTCGGCCTACGACGCCCTCGTGAAGTCGTGACCGGCGGCCTGCTGGCCGCCTGGTGGGACGGCCCCGCCGACGGGCCGGCCAACATGGCCGCCGACGAGCTGCTCGCCGAAGAAGCGGATCGCCGCGGCGACCCGGTGATGCGGTTCTATTCGTGGACCACGCCGACGGTCTCGATCGGGGCCTTCCAGCGGCTCGAGGAGGCGGCGGCATGCCCCGCGATCGCGGGCCTGCCGATCGTGCGGCGGCCGAGCGGCGGGGGAGCGATCCTCCACGGCACCGACCTGACCTATGCCGCCGCGGTGCCGAAGTCCCATCCGTGCGGCGGCGCGCCGCAGGCGCTCTACGACGCGGTTCATCTCGCGGCCATCGCCGTGCTCGGCGAACTCGGCTTCGCCGCCCACCTTCACGTCCCCGGGGGCGACGATCCGCCGGCCGACGCCCTGCTCTGCTTTTCGCGGCGGGCGCCCGGGGACGTCGTCGTCCGAGTGCCGCGCCCGCCGGCCGGCCTGGCGGCGGATCCCAAGGTGCTCGGCAGCGCCCAGCGGCGGCTCGGCGGCACGGTGCTCCAGCATGGCAGCCTGCTGTTGTCCCGCGCGCCAGCCGCCGGCATGGCCGCCCGTCATCCGGGCCTCTCCGACCTGTCCGTCGGCCCCGCGACGTGGACGCCCCGGTGGCTGGCCGACCGCTGGGGGGCTCGGCTGGCCGAGTCGTTCGGTGGCACGCTGCAGTGGCAGGCCGAAGCATTCGCCACCCCGCGGCTCGTGGCCCTCACGAGCCGCGCCACCCGGTTTCTCGACCCGCGATGGACGGCCCGCCGCTGACGGCAGCGCATGGGCTTGCTGGAATATGCAGCCCCGGAGTTGCTAGGATACAGTTGGGCGGTTCTTCCGATCCCCACCTCACGATCGCGGGCGTCGGTTTCCCGTCTTTTTGGCCCGCCATGATCGCCAAACTGATCGTCGCATCCGGCAAAAATGCCGGCCGCTCCATCGCCATCAAGCGAAACAAACTGCTGATCGGCCGGGCCGAGCAGTGCGACGTCCGGCCGCTCAGCGAGGACGTCAGCCGCAGGCACTGCGCGGTCACCGTGGGGCCGGCGGAGGTCTGGGTCGAGGACCTCGGCAGCCGCAACGGAACCTACGTCAACAACGTGCGGATCGCGGAGCGAACGCGGGTGGCCGACGGCGACCTCATCAAGGTCGGGTCGCTCGAACTGCGTGTCTCGTGCACCGTTCCCGCCCCGGCGTTCAACGGCTCGGAAGAAGACGTGTCGCGGCTGATGATGGCGGACGACGAGCCGGCGGGCATGGCCGACACCACGCGAACCCTGCCGGGCGATCTCGACGGCACGGGAGATGACGCGGGCAGCAGCAGCATTCACGCAGCCGGGCCGGGTGAGCCGGCGGGCGAGACGCCGGCCGGCGGGTCGTCGATCTCCGGGATCGACGCGGCCGGCAAGGACGGATCTGGGACCGGCGGGGAAGCCGATGCGGAGACGAGCCGCTCGTCGCTCGAAGCCCTCAAGGCGGCGAACTCCAAGCCGGGCGGGCTGCCCACGGCCGCGAAGAAGCCGGCGGCGGACTCCTCGCGGGACGCGGCGGCGGACGCTCTGCGGAAGTTCTTCGAGCGGAAGTGACGGTCGTAGGGTTCATGCCGGTCGTCGGCCCCGTGAATCTTGCCCGAGCGGCTTTTTTTCGCTGATCGCTACCGCTTCGCCGACCGGAACCGGCCATGCTTCCGGCAGATCTTCGCGGCCCAGCGCCGCGTGGATCCCAGGCCGGCCACCCTCACCAGGAACCCGACGAGTGTCCACCGCCAACACCATCGTGAAGTCTCCCCGCTCCTCCGGCACCCCACGGGCCGCCGCGTCCCGCACGGCCGCCCGCCATGCCCGCCGCCGGATGATCGACCCGACCACATGCGACCGCGACTATGCGGCCGATGAACTCGAGTTCATGCAGGCGCTCGACCGCTACAAGCGGGCCAGTGGCCGGATGTTTCCGACCTGCAGCGAGATCCTCGAGGTGCTGCGGTCGCTCGGCTACCAGCGGACGGCCGGCTGAAGCGGGGCAAACGGGGGTGTTCTGGTCGACCTTGCCCCTCGGCCGTGACGGCGTCTACGGTCTCGACCGCCGGCCCGAGCCAGCACCGACCGGAGCCCGACCGTGACCTCCCCGCAGTCCCCGCGTCCCTGCCGCCTGATCACTGCGTCGCTCCTGGCGACCCTGGTGGGCAGCGGAGGGTGCGGGATCTCCCCCAACGACAACGCGCAGGGCGTGGCGCTCTACCAGCAGGGCAACTACCTCGGAGCCGTCAACTCGTTCCAGCAGTCGCTCGCCAAGCAGCCGGGCAATCCCGACACGTTCTACAACCTCGGCGCGACCTACCACCAGCAGGCCAAGCTCTTCGGTCGGCAGGCCGACCTGCAGACGGCCGAGCAGTACTACCACCTCTGCCTGGCCCGCAACCCGAACCACGAGGCCTGCCAGCGGGCGCTGGCGGTGCTGCTCGTCGAGGAAGACCGCAGCGACGAGGCCGTCGCCCAACTCGACGGCTGGGCCCGCAGCCAGCCGACGAACGCCAGCCCGCACATCGAACTGGCCCGGCTGGCGCAGGAGCACGGCAACGTGCAGGAGGCGGAGAACCAGCTGATCGACGCGCTGGCGATCGACCCGGCGAACACCCGGGCACTGGTGGCGCTCGGCAGCCTTCGGGAAGCCTCCGGCGACCCGGCCCAGGCGCTGGCGACGTACAGCCGGGCCCTGGCGATCAATCCCCAGCAGCCGGCAGTCGCCGCCAAGGTCGCCAACCTGCAATCGGTCCAGGCGGCCGCATACCGGACCGCCGCGCTGCCGCCCGCCGCGAGCGCTCCGGCGACCGGCATGCCCGCCCCGGTGCCGCCGGGGAACGCGGGCCGTTGACCCTCTCGGCAGCGACTCCTATTCTGCCCGGAGTTCTCCGGGATTTTCGGCCGCCATGACCGAACGCGTGTTCAACTTCTCTCCCGGCCCCGCCGTGCTGCCCGTCGAGGTGCTCGAGCAGGCCCGCGACGAGCTGCTCTCCCTGCCGGGCGTGGGCATGTCGGTGCTGGAGATCAGCCACCGCAGCCCGGCGTTCGACCGGATTCTCGAGGACACGCTGGCGATGCTGAAGAGCCTGCTGGGGATCGGCGACTCCCACGAGGTGGTGTTCCTCCAGGGGGGAGCCAGCCTGCAGTTCTCGATGGTGCCGATGAACCTGCTCCGGGGCCAGCCGGGAGCGGCCGACTATGTGATCACCGGCACCTGGGGCTCGACCGGCGCCCGGGAGGCCCGACGCGAGGGCCGGGTGCACGTGGCCTGGGACGGCGCGGCGACCAACCACGACCGGCTGCCGACCGACCGCGAGATCTCCCTCTCGGAATCCCCCGCCTACGTCCACATCACGAGCAACGAGACGATCCAGGGTGTCCAGTGGAAGCACGACCCCGACTTCGGGCCGGCGCCGCTGGTCTGCGACTGCTCGAGCGACTTCCTCTCGCGGCCGGTGGACGTTTCCCGCTACGGCCTGATCTACGCCTGCGCCCAGAAGAACGCCGGGATCGCGGGAGTCACCACCGTGATCATCCGCAAGGACCTGCTCGACCGCTCGCGGGACGAGCTGCCCACCATGCTCGACTACCGCACCTTCGTGAAGAATGGCTCGCGGCCGAACACGCCCCCGGTGTTCGCGGTCTACATCCTGGGGCTCGTCGCCCGCTGGATCGACGATCGCATGGGGGGACTCGCGGGCATGGCCCGGCACAACGCCGCCAAGGCGAAGCTGCTCTACGACACGCTCGACCAGTCGGGGGGCTTCTACGCCGGCCACGCGCGTCCCGAGTGCCGCTCCGACATGAACGTCACGTTCCGCCTCCCCGACGAGGCGACCGAGAAGGCGTTCGTGACCGGGGCGACGAAGCGCGGGCTGGTGGATCTCAAGGGCCATCGCTCCGTGGGGGGCATCCGGGCGAGCATCTACAATGCCATGCCGCTTGCCGGCGTCGAGTCGCTGCGCGATTTCATGCTCGATTTCCAGCGTGAACTCCAGGACTGACCCGCCTCGTCCGCCCTCCGCCTCCGCCCCTGGATCGCCCCTCATGCCTTCGATCATCGTCCTCGACACGCTCAGCCCCGACGGGCTCGCCCTGCTCGACGCGGCCGCGGCCCACGGCATCACCTACGAGGTCGCCACGGGCCTCAAGGGAGACGCGCTGCGGGAGGCGCTGGCCCGGCACGACGGGGCGATCTGCCGCAGCGGCGTGAAGATCACCGCCGGTGCCCTCGCCGGCAATCATCGGCTGCGGGCGATCGTCCGCGCGGGAGTCGGCACGGACAACATCGACAAGGAGGCCGCGACCCGGCTCGGGATCGTGGTCATGAACACGCCGGCGGGCAACACGCTGAGCACCGCGGAGCACGCCTTCGCCCTGATGCTCGGGATGTCACGGAACGTCGCCGCCGCCGATGCCAGCCTCCGGGCCCACAAGTGGGATCGGAACAAGTTCATGGGTGCGCAGCTCGCCGGCAAGACGCTCGGCATCGTGGGCCTCGGCCGCATCGGGCAGGCCGTGGCGGAGCGGGCCCGGGCCTTCGACATGCGGGTGCTCGGCTACGACCCCTTCCTCTCCCCCGACCGGGCCGCCGAACTCGGCATCGAACTCGTCGCCAGCGTCCGCGGCATGCTGCCGGACGTCGACTACCTGACGGTCCACACGCCGCTGACCGACGAGACCCGGCACCTCGTGGGCATGCCGGAGCTCGAGATCCTCAAGCCGGGCGTTCGGCTGGTGAACTGTGCCCGCGGCGGCATCTACGACGAGGCGGCGCTCATCGAGGGCCTGAAGCGGGGCGTGATCGGGGGCGTGGCGCTCGACGTGTTCGAAAAGGAGCCGTGCACCGACAGCCCGCTGTTCGACATGCCGGGGGTGCTCGTCACGCCCCACCTGGGGGCCAGCACCGAGGAGGCCCAGTCGCAGGTGGCCGTCGAGGGCGTGGGGCTGCTGGTCGATTTCCTCACCACCGGCGCCGTCCGGCACGCGGTCAACTCCTCGGCCATCGATCCCGCGGCCCTCGAGGGGGTCCGCGGCTTCCTCGACCTGGCCTGGCGGCTCGGGCTGCTGCTCTCGCAACTCGATTCGGGGCAGCCCCGGTCGTGCTCGATCTCGTACCGTGGCGAGATCGCCGCACGGAACACCCGGCTGGTGACCGCCGCCTTCGCGGCCGGCCTCCTGGAGGGGGCCTGTGAGGACGTCAACATCGTCAACGCCGAGATGCTGCTCCGCGAGCGCGGGATCGAACTCGTCGAGCAGAGCCGCACCGATCCGGGCGCGTTCAGCTCGGTCGTCGCGGTCGACCTGGTCACGGGCGACCAGGTGCACCGGGCCGCGGGCACGCTGTTCGGGCATTCGATGCCCCGGATCGTGCAGCTCGAGGGGCACCGGCTCGAGGCCTATCTCGACGGGATCCTGCTGGTGTTCACGCACCAGGACGTGCCCGGCATCATCGGCCGCGTCGGCACCGCCTTCGGCCAGTCGGGCATCAACATCGCGCAGATGACGGTCGGTCGGTCGACTCCCGGCGGCGATGCGATCGGCGTCCTGAACCTCGACCAGGAGCCCGCGGCCGATGCGGTCGCCGCGATGCTCGCGTCGCCCGGCGTGCGGAGCGCGCGGGTCGTGACCCTGCCGCCCGCCGGCCAACTGCCGTCGTGGCTCGCGGCCGCGACGGCTTCTTCACGGGCGGCGCGGCGGGCATGACCGCGGGCGCGCGGCTCGCGTCGGCGACAACGCCCGATGTTTGACGCCCCTTTGGGCGGCCCGCACAATGCGTGGAGGCGCGGCGAGCGGCGCCTCCCGAACGGATTCGCACCATGCGCCCGGTCCGCTTCCTCCCCTGCCTGGTCGCCGTGATCGGGCTCGTGCGGCCCTCCGCATCGCCGGCCACCGACGTCCCCGAGCCCGCATCCGCGGCAGCCGATGCGTCGTTTCGCGGTCTGGTGGACGCGCTCGACGAGCGGCGGATGCCCGACGTGATGCTCTGGGCCGTCGAGGCGGCCGACAGGGATCCGACGCTCTCCGACGCCTGCCGCGCGGAACTCCCGGTGGTGCGGGCGGCCGCGCTGGTGGCCTCCAGCCGGACCGAGGCGGACGCTCAGAAGCGCAGCCGCATGCTGGACGAGGCGGAGGCCTCGATCGACCGGTTTCTGGCGGCGTCTCCCGGGGGAGACGCGTTGATCGCCGCCCTCTCGCAGAAGGGGAGCCTGTTGGTCGAGCGCGGACGCGGCACGCTCACCCAGGCGGGGCGGCCCGGGGCGGACGCTCCCCAGCTGAAGCGGGAGGCGGTGGCCTTGTTCACCAAGGCGCTCGCCACCCTGGAACGCCCGGCCGGCGCCCCCGACACGACGGACGACTCCGCGGCACCCGGCGCCGCCCCCGCCACCAGCGCCGAGGATGCCATCCTCCGGCAGCTCCGCCGCATCGACGCGGAGGTCGCCCGCATCCGGCAGCCGGTGAGTGCGATCCGCGACCGCGTCGCCGCCAAGGAAAACGACATCGCGACGGTCCAGAAAGCCGTCGAGGATTTGGACCGTGAGATCCACGCCTGCGACCTGGAAAAAGCGGCTTTGGAAACCCAGGTCGCGGGGAATCGCCGCAGCATCCAGCAGCTCCGCGGGCCGTCCCAGCCCGGCAAGGGAGACGAGCGGAAGGATGCGCGGCGGCTGAAGGAGGAGCTCGAGTCGCGGCAGCGGGAGAACCTCACCCGTGCCGCACGGCTCGAACAGGAGACCCTGGCCCTGGCACAGCGGTTCAAGGAACTGGAGCAGCAGCGGCGTCAGAAGCTCGGCGAGAGGCGGAAGCCCGACGCCGAACTCGCCCGATTGACCAAGGAGCTGCTGGTGCTCGAACGCGAGATCGAGGCGGCGGAAAAGCCGCTTGCGGACGTGCTCGAGCCGGCGCTCCGCGACCAGGAGGCCCTGCGGGCAAAGCTGCTGCAGACACGGCTGCTGGCCGCCGAGGTCCGCTTCGAGACGTCACGGGCCTACGACCCGGGGACTCCCGAATGGAAGGCCGCGGTGGAGGCCTCCACCGCGGGCCACCGGGAACTCGTCGAGAAGTACGGCAAGCTGGGTGTCGCCTCCGTGGCCCGACTCCATCAGGGCCGCAACGAGGCGCTGCTCGGGCACCACGCGGCGGCTCTCGCCACGCTCGCACCGCTGTATTCCCTCGAGGCCGCATCCGGTCAGCCGCTGGCCCCGCTCGCCGTCAGCCTCAAGACCGAGGCCCTGGCCCTGGCCCTGGAGAGCTGGCGGGCCACCCAGCAGTATCGCGACCTGACCGGCGACCTGCCCTTCGACGTGGCCGCGTACCGCAGGAATCCCCTCCTGCGGTTCGCCTTGGCTCCGGCCAAGGGAGGAAAACCGGATCCCCATCTCGCGGCCGTCAAGTACCGCACCGCCCTGCTGCTCGACGCGCGGGCCGCGGAACTCGCCGAGCAGGATGAGCAGGCGGCCGCCCTGCTCCGCCAGGACGCGGTCAAGCTGGCCCGGGAGGTGAGCCGTGCCGGCAGGGAGTTCGCCCGCGATGCGCGGGACCTGGCTGCCCGACTCGGAAAGGATCTCCCCGATGCCACGGCCGACGACCTCGAGATGGTCTCCGCCGACGCCCGAACGGCCTACGCGGACATGCAGCAGAGCCTGCTCGACGCGAAGCGGTTGCAGGGGACCGGCCAGATGGCCGAGGCGGCTCGAGCCGCGGAACAGGCGGCCGCGGACCGCGACCGCGCCATCGGCTTGTTTGAAAAGGCCTTGGCCATGGCCCGCGACGAGGCGTCGCGGAAGCCGGGCCGCGCGACCGACGATCTGGACTCCACGATGGCGGAAGCCGATCTGCGGACCCCGCTCGCCTTCCTGCTCTACGAGGCGAAGCGGTTCGACGAAGCGGCCGCACTCGCCGCCGACTTGGCCGAACACCATCCCAATGCGACGGGCAGCCGCAAGGCTGCGAAGGTCGGCCTCGTGAGCCTGCAGGCGCTGGCACAGCAGGGGGACGAGGCCGGCCGCACGTCGGCCCGGGAGCGACTCATCTCGCTCGCCCGGCGCATCGCCCGGACCTGGCCGGCGGAGTCGGAGGGAGCCGATGCCTTCGCCGTGCTGGTCGCCGACGCGCTCGACCGCGGCGATCCAGGCGCCATCGGCGACCTGATCACCACGATTCCCGCCGCCTCGCCCCGGCGGCCGGAGTTCGCGATGCGGCTGGGCACGGCCCTGCGCCGCGAGGCCCGGGAAGCCGCCCAGACGGCGTCGGCCGGCCGACCGCCCGACGCCGATGTCGCCCGGTGGAACTCCGGGGCGGCGGCGGCGATCGACGAGGGCCTCGCCGCCGTCGAGTCGGCCGGCAGCCTGCCCGCGGATGCCGGTGGCAAGGTGGCCGTGGCCGCGGCGCTTGCCCGGGCCCAGCTGGCGCTGGAAGCCGACGACCTGCCGCTGGTGGGCCGGATCCTGAATCATCCCGTCTACGGGCCGCTGACGCTGGCCGAGGGTGACAGTCCGGCGTTCTCCCAGGGCCCGCTGGCCGACGGGGCCCGGGCGCTCGCCCTGCGATACTTCGTCGAAACCGAGCAGCCGGACCAGGTCCGCCGCGTGCTGCTGGCCATGGACAAGGCGGCCGGTGACGGTGCTGACGCGTCCGCGAGGCTCGTCACCAACTACCTCGCCATCGGCCGCGACCTCCAGGCCCAACTCGACGCGCTGACCAGCGGCCCCCAGGCGAACTCGCCGGAAGCGCAGCGGCAGGCAGCTCGACTGGTCGAGGGCTTCGAAACGTTGCTCGAAGGACTTCGCACCCGCGATGGCCAGCTCGCGTCGCAGTTCTTCGTGGCCGACACGTACCTCGCCCTGGGCACGAGCAAGCCGCTGGGCACGTCCGTCTCGAAGGCCACGGCGGACGAGTTTCTGGCCCGCGCGGCGGACGTGTTTACGACGCTCCTGGCCCGCCAGAACGAAACAGGAACGCCCGCGGAGTCCCGCGCCGAAATCGTTCGGCTCGAGCCGACGATCCGGCGGCGGTTGGCCACGATCCGCAAGCAGCAGGGCCGGTGGGACGAGGCCCAGGCGGAGATCGACTGGATCCTGTCCGACCCCCAGCGGCGCAACTCCCTGGACGTTCAGCGGGAGGCCGCCGAAGTCCTCACCGCGGCCGGCCTCGCCGTCGCCGCCGAAGATCCGGCGAAGGCGGATGGCCTGCTCCGCGAGGCGGCCGCCGGCCGCTCGTCAGCCGCCGCTCCGATCTGGGGCTGGGCCGGAATCGCCACCAAGCTGGCCCGGCAGGCCTTCGCAGCCGACGACGCGCCGGCGCTCAAGGCACGGGAGATGTTCTTCGACGCCCGGATCCGCGTCGCCCAGACGCTCCTCGAGCGGGCCCGGCTCCCGGGCCAGGCGGATCGGGCGCAGCGGCTCGAGGCGGCCACGTCGGCGATCGTGATGACCCGCAAGCTCTATCCGGACCTGGGCGGCCCGACGACCAGCCGCCGCTTCGAGGCCGTGCTCGAGGACATCCAGCGGGAACAGGGGGCTACTCCCGACGGATTCAAGCAACTCGACCGACAAACCGGTTCTGCTCCAGCGGCTGCAAACCCATGACCGTGTCTTCAGGATCGCCCCCGATGCCTCGGCGCCTCTCTTCAGGCCGCGGTCACCCTGCCGTCCTCGCCGTCGCCTCCTGCCTCGTCGGCCTCGTCGCCCACGCCGGTGAGTCGACCGCCGAAGTCCACCGCGTCGGGGGAGGCGTCGTCCGGGGTGAACTCGCCGAGTTGTCTCCGACCGCGGTCGCGGTCACCACGCAGACGGGCAGCACCGCCCGAATCCCGATCGAGGACGTCGGCTTCGTGCGATTCGCCGACGAGCCGGAGGCGCTCACCGACGCCCGTGCACTCCTGCTCCGGGGAGACGGTGCCGGCGCTCTCCGGAAGATCGCCACGATCACGGAATCCGACAGAACCACGACCACCACGCCCGTGCTCGACGAGATCGCATTCGTGAGGGCCGCGGCCGCCGGTCGCGTGGCGATCGCGACCGGGTCCGGCGTCGACCAGGCGGCCGGGGCGCTTCGCGACTTCACCGCCGCGCATCCCAGGAGCCATCACCTCTACGCGGCCCAGGAGATGCTCGGTGGCGTTCTCTCCCGGGCCGGCCGGCACGCCGACGCCGCGGCCGCCTACGGTGAGCTCGCGAAGGGGCCGCCGCTGCTGGCGGCGCGGGCGGCGGCGCTCGAGGCCGGACTCGAACTGGCCCAGGGACGGCCCGCCGAGGCGATCCACGACTATGAGCAGGCGGCCGCCTCCGCCGCGCAGGTCGAGGGTGAGGCCGGCAGGCGGGCGCGCTTGTCGGCCGATCTGGGCAGGGCCCGGTGCCTGGTCCTCCTCCAGAAGCCGTCGGAAGCGATTGCGGCCTGCCGCCGCGTGATCGGCGACTGTCGGCCGGATGACACGCGGCTCTTGAGCCGGGGCTACCTGGTGCTCGGCGCGGCACAGATGCAGAGGGGCGACGCGGATCGTGATGCCGCGGTGTCGCTGTTGACCGTCGATCTCGTCCACAACACGGTGCCCGAGGATCGCGCCGAGGCGCTCCATCACCTGATCGGCCTCTGGGAGCGGCTCAACCATCCCGAACGGTCCCGGGAGGCGAGGCAGGTGCTGGAGGCGACGTTTCCGAACAGCCCCTGGACGCGGAAACAACCCGTCGCGAATCCATCGTGAGCCGCCCTTCCGTGCGCCGCAGCCCGCACGGTACATTCCCCGTGGTCGGTGTCGTGGCGACGGTGTGATCCGTTTCGGAGGAGTGCATCATGGTGGCGGGTGTGAGAACCACGAGGCGGCGGCACGGCGGCGGCCTGGCATGGCTGGGCCGGATGGCGGTCGCCGCCTGCCTGCTGGGGGTCTGGGGGCCGACCGTGTCGCTCGTCGCCCCCACCGCTGCCGTCGCCCAGGATCAAGCCGGCGAGATCACGGGGGATGAACCGGCCACGCAGCCCGCCGGCAAGAGTTACCTCACGTTTCTCGTCGAGGCCCTGGGCATCAAGTACGTCATCATCTTCCTGCTGCTCTCGTTCGGCCTGGTGGCCCTGCTGGTGATGTGCTCCATGCAGTTTCGGAGGTCGGTCCTGATGCCGGACGGCCTGGCGCAGCAGTTCGAGCAGCATCTCGAGAAGAAGGAGTTCCAGCAGGCCTACGAACTGGCCCGCAACGACGACTCCTACCTCGGCCGCGTGCTGGCGGCGGGGATGGGCAAGTTGCAGGCGGGCTATCCGGCCGCGGTCGAGGCGATGCAGGCTGCGGAGAGCGAGCAGGCGATGACCCTGGAGCACAAGATCAGCTTCGTCTCCCTGGTCGGGGCGCTGGCGCCGATGTTCGGGCTGCTCGGGACCGTCGACGGCATGGTCACGGCCTTCATGAAGATCGCGCAGAGCACCACGACCCCGAAGCCGAACGAACTCGCGACCGGCATCAGCCAGGCACTCGTCACCACGCTGATCGGCCTGTGGCTCGCGATTCCCGCCATCGCCTGCTACGCGGTGTTCCGCAACTGGCTGCAGCGGTTCAACGCCGACGTCGACGACGAGGCCATGCGGCTGATGTCGCGGTTCCAGGGCATGGGCAAGAAGTGATCCGGGGCGGCCGCCGCGCCGCCGAAAGGAAGCAGCCTCGCGCATGGCACGCAGGAAGTCCTCCGGTCCTTCCCAGACCGAGATCGACATGACGCCGATGATCGACGTCACCTTCCAGCTGATCACCTTCTTCGTGTTCACGCTGAACTTCTCGGAGGCCGTCACCGACGACCGGATTCAGCTCCCGATGAGCCAGCTCGCGAAGCCCGCGGAAGGCCCGCCGGCGGACCCGATCACCCTCCAGGTGATGAACGACAGCCGGGTGATCTATGCCGGCGAGCCGGTCTCCCTCGAGGACATCGGCGGGTACCTCGAGAACGAGAAGCGGGTGATGATCGCGGCCGGCAAGGAGCCCAACGCGGCCACCATGGTCATCCGGGCGGATGGCCGATCCCGCACCGGCGACGTGCAGCGGCTGATCGCCGTCTGCCAGGAGAAGGGGTTCGAGCGGTTCGTGCTGCGGGCCGAATACGACGAGCGCAGGTGAGGTCGAGCCGCACGTGGTCAGGCAGCGTGAAGAACTCCCGAGCCGGATCGCCATCGACATGACGCCGATGATCGACGTCGTGTTCCAGCTGATCACCTTCTTCATGCTCACGCTCAAGACCGTCGTCACGGAGGGGGACTTCGACATCAAGATGCCCCGCGGCACGGCCGCCGGTGCCGCCCTCGACGACCCGTTGCCACCGGTTCGCGTGCGGATGACCGCCGGCCCCGGCGGGGAGCGGACGAGCCTGACGATGAACGGGCAGAACGTGGCCGACTTCGACGAGCTCCGCAGCCGGATCATCGACCTGGTGGGCACCGGTCCCGGTTCCAACGCGGACCGCACCGAGATCGAACTCGACTGCGATCCCGGCCTGACCTACGACAACGTGATCCGCGCCATCACGGCGGTGTCGGGCAAGGTCGAGCCGGACGGCACGGTCATCGACCTGATCAAGAAGATCAAGTTCGCACCGCCGAAAAAGTAGCGCGGGTTTCCCACCCGCGGGCACCCCACGTCCGGCTCGCTGCCCGAACAGGTTGAAAAACCTGTTCTACGTCTCCGTAGCGCGGGTTTCCAACCCGCGGAAAATATTCGACCGCCGAAAAAGTAGCGCGGGTTTCCAACCCGCGGGCACCCGAGGTCCGGCCCGCTTTCTCGACGTCCTACCGCCGCGGGTGGAACCTGCCGTGCACGGCCTTGAGGCGGCCGGCGTCGACGTGCGTGTACCGCTGCGTGGTGGCGATGCTCGCATGGCCGAGCATCTCCTGCACGTGCCGGAGATCGACGCCGCCGGCCACGAGGTGCGTCGCGAAGCTGTGCCGCAGCGTGTGCGGACCGATGTCGCTCGGCACCCCGGCCCGCTCGGCGTGCAGCCGCACGATCTCCCAGATCCGCATCCGGGAGAGGCGATTTCCACGGCTCGACAGCACCGCCCAGGCGGGCTGGCCGGCCGCCCGGGCCGCGAACGCCTGCCGGGGGCCGTCGAGCCACTGCCGCACCGCGGCCACGGCCCGACGGCCGAGGGGCACGACCCGCTCCTTGCTTCCCTTGCCGCGGCAGGTGCAGAACGACTCCGCCAGGTGCACGTCACCGATCCGCAGCGTCGACACCTCCGATGCCCGACAGCCGGTCGCGTAGAGCAGCTCGAGCAGCGCCCGGTCACGGCAGGCGCTCGGCGAGGCTCCCTCGGGGCTCGTCAGCAGCCGGTCGACCTGCTCCGGCGACAGCGTGCCGGGGATCGCGTCGTCCCGCCTGGCCGCGGCGATCAGCTCGGCGGGGCTCTCCGCCACCACACCCTCGAGCTGGAGGAAGGCGTAGAAGGTCTTCAGCGTGGCCGCCTGCCGGGCGACGCTGGCCGACGCCAGCCCCTTGGCGGCGAGTGCCGCGAAGTAGTCGCCCAGGTCGTGGACCTTCAGCGTCGCGGGCGAACGGCCCCCGAGCCAGGCCGCGAAGTCGCGGAGGTCGCGGCGATACGCCGCCTGCGTGTTGACCGAGAGGCCGCGCTCGTGGCGGATGTAGTCGAGAAACCGCTCGACGAGCAGTTCGGCGCCCCCTCCGGCCACCGCCGAGGGGCCCGCGTCGAAGAGGATCTTCCGCGTGCGTCGCGGCTGCGGCGAGTCGGGCATGCGTGGCCTGCGGTTGGGCGTCGATCGGTCGCTGGCCCCGCGGACGCCGGCGGCGCCGGGGCCAGGCAGACCGTCACGCGTCGTAGCCGAGGTTCGGGGCGAGCCAACGCTCGATTTCCGACACCGCCATGCCCTTCCGGGCCGCGTAGGACTCGACCTGCTCCCGCGTGATCCGGTCCACGGCGAAGTATCGGCTCTCCGGATGCGCGAAATAGAGGCCGCTGACACTCGCCGCCGGCAGCATCGCGCAACTCTCCGTAAGCCGCATCCCCGCCCCCTGCTCGGCCCCCAGGAGGGCGAAGATCGCCCGCTTCTCGGTGTGGTCGGGGCAGGCGGGATATCCCGGGGCGGGCCGGATGCCGCGATACTGCTCCTCGATGATCTGGTCGCTGGTCAGCCGCTCCGTCCGGCCGTAGCCCCACTCACGGCGGACCGTCGCGTGCAGCCACTCCGCACACGCCTCGGCGAGCCGGTCGGCCAGGGCCTTCGCCAGGATCGAGGAATAGTCGTCGTGCTCGGCGTCGTAGCGGCGGCAGAGCTCGTCGCAGCCGTGGCCGGCGGTGCAGGCGAAGGCGCCGAGGTAGTCCCCGCGGCCGCTGCCGACCGGGGCCACGAAGTCGGCGAGGGCGTGGAAGGCATCCTGTCCCTTCCGCTCCCACTGCTGGCGGAGCGTGTGCACGCGGCCGAGCTCGGCGGTCCGCGACTCGTCGGTGAACAGCGCGATGTCGTCACCGGTGGAGTTGGCCGCGAAGAAGCCGTAGACGGCCTGCGACTGGAGGGCGTCGTGGCGGACGATCTCGTCGAGCATCGCCAGGGCGTCGTCGTGGAGCTTCTTCGCCTCGGTGCCCACGACCGGGTCGGTGAAGATCGCCGGATACTTGCCCTTCAACTCCCACGACAGGAAAAACGGCGACCAGTCGATGAACGGGATCAGGTCGGCCAGCGGCACCCTGTCGAGCGTCCGCACGCCGAGGAACTCCGGCACGTCGATCGGAGCCGTCGCCCAGTCGGTCGTCCACCGTCGCTCGCAGGCGGCCGCGTAGGAGATCAGCTTCGTCTCCTGACGCCGCTTGAAGTTCTCGACGTCCCGAGCCTGCGCCTCGCGGGTGGTCCGCACGAACTCGTCGCGAGCCGTCGGGCTGAGGAGTTTTTCGACCACGCCGGCGGCCCGCGAGGCGTCGTTCACGTGCACGACCGCGCCGGAGTACTTGGGGGCGATCTTCACCGCCGTGTGCCGGGCGGACGTGGTCGCGCCGCCGATCAGCAGCGGCATCTCGAGCTTGGCGTGCTCGAACTCCTGGGCCACCTGCACCATCTCGTCGAGGCTCGGGGTGATCAGGCCCGAGAGCCCCACGATGTCGACCTGGTGGCGGATCGCCTCGTCGATGATCTTCGTGCAGGGCACCATCACGCCGAGGTCGACCACCTCGTAGCCGTTGCAGCCGAGCACCACACCGACGATGTTCTTGCCGATGTCGTGCACGTCCCCCTTGACGGTGGCCATCAGCACGGTGCCCCGCTTGGTGTCGGCGGCCCCCGAGGCGGCCCGCTCGGCCTCCATGTACGGGAGGAGATGGTTCACGGCCCGCTTCATCACCCGAGCGCTCTTCACCACCTGCGGGAGGAACATCTTGCCCTCGCCAAACAGGTCACCGACGGTCTGCATGCCCCGCATCAGCGGGCCCTCGATGATCTCCAGGCTCGTCGCGTAGTGCTCCCGGGCGGTTTCAACGTCCTCTTCCACGTGGTCGGCGATGCCCTTCACCAGCGCATGGGTGAGCCGTTCCTCGACACCGAGCGTCCGCCAGGTGTCGACCTTCGCCGCATCCCCCGCACCCCGATTCTTGACCGTCTCCGCAAACTCCACCAGCCGCTCGGTGGCGTCGGGACGGCGGTCGAAGAGCACGTCCTCCACCCGCTCCTTGAGTTCCGGCTCGATCTCCTCGTAGACCGCCAGCTGCCCGGCGTTGACGATTCCCATCTCCATGCCGGCGCGGATCGCGTGATACAGGAAGCAGGAGTGCATCGCCTCACGGACGACCTCGTTGCCGCGGAAGGAGAACGAGATGTTGCTCACGCCTCCCGACACCTTCACCAGCGGCATCACCTCCTTGATCCGCCGGGTGGCCTCGATGAAGTTCACGGCGTAGCGGTTGTGCTCCTCGATGCCGGTCGCCACCGTGAGGATGTTGGGGTCGAAGATGATGTCCTCGGGCGGGAAGTCCGCCTGCTCGGTGAGCAGCCGGTAGGCCCGCTGGCAGATCGCCACCCGCCGCTCCACGTCGGTCGCCTGCCCCTGCTCGTCGAACGCCATCACCACGACGGCCGCGCCGTAGCCGCGGACCGTGCGGGCGTGGTGGAGGAACACGTCCTCCCCCTCCTTGAGGCTGATGGAGTTGACGATCCCCTTGCCCTGGACGCACTTCAGGCCCGCCTCGAGCACCTCGAACCGCGAGGAGTCGATCATGATCGGGACCTTCGAAATCTCCGGCTCGCTGGACAGGAGCGTGAGAAACTTCGTCATCACCTTCACGCCGTCGAGCATGCCCTCGTCGACGTTCACGTCGATGATGTTGGCCCCGTTTTCCACCTGCTGCCGGGCGACCCCCAGGGCCTCCTCGTACCGCTCCTCCTTGATCAGCCGGGCGAAGGCCCGCGACCCGGTCACGTTGGTCCGCTCGCCCACGATCGTGAAGCTGCTCTCGGGGCGGAGTTCCAGCATCTCGAGCCCCGAATACCGGCTCCGCCGGGGCGGGTCGGCCGGCTTCCGCGGCGGATAGTTCCGCATCGTGTCCGCAATCGCCTTGATGTGCGCCGGCGTCGTGCCGCAGCAGCCTCCCACGATGTTCAGCCAGCCGTTCTGGGCGAACTCCTCGAGCAAGCCCGCCATCATCTCGGGCGTCTCGTCGAAGCCCCCGAGGGCATTCGGCAGGCCGGCGTTCGGGTAGCAGCTCACGAGCCGGGGAGTGGCCCGCGACAGGTCGGCCACGTGGGTGCGGAGCTTCTCCGGCCCCAGGGCGCAGTTGATCCCGGCGGAGAGCAGGTCGACGTGCGAGATGCTCGTCCAGCAGGCCTCGACGGTCTGGGCGGACAGCGTCCGGCCGCCTTCGAAGATCGTGAACGACGCCATCACCGGCAGCGCGCGGCCGAGGTCGGAGCAGGTCCGCTCGATCGCGTGCAGGCAGGCCTTGAGCACGAGCGTGTCGAAGGCGGTCTCGGCGAGGAGGATGTCCACGCCTCCTTCGATCAAGGCCTCGATCTGCTCGCGGTAGGCGGCCACCATCTCGTCGTAGGTCACGTCCCGATGGCCGGGATCGGCCACGTTGCCGGCGATCGAGAGCTGCTTGTTGGTCGGCCCGATCGAGCCGGCCACGAAGCGGGGCTTGTCGGGCGTCTTCGCGGTGGCCGCGTCGGCCGCCTCGCGAGCCAGCCGGGCGGCGACCAGATTCATCTCGCGGGTGTGCTGCTGCAGGCCGAAGTCGGCCAGCGCCACGCTGGTCGCCCCGAAGGTGTTCGTCTCGACGATGTCGGCTCCCGCCTCGAGGTAGGCGGCGTGGATGCCCTTGATGGCCTCCCCCTGCGTCAGCGTCAGCACGTCGATGCAGTTCTTCAGGTCGCGGTGGTGCTCCGCGAACCGCACCCCGCGAAAGCCCTGCTCGTCGAGGGCGAGCTGGTGGACCATCGTCCCCATGGCCCCGTCGAGGATCGCGATCCGGCTGTCGAGGATGGAACGGAGCAGGTCGGAGCGGGTGGACTGGCTGGGGGCTGGCATCGACGATCCGGGGCGGCAATACGGGGGAATCTGCCGAAAATGTGCCGGTCTCCCCGGCGACACGATCATAGGCAACACTGCGGGCTCGGCATACTGTGCCGGCTTTATAACGCGTTTCAGCCCGGTCGTCGCTGCGGCCTGGGCAGGCTCCCTTCCCGGGGGCCCGACCGCTCAAGGGGCGCCGCACGTCGCGTCGATCCTCCCGCGAGGGTTCGTCGTGAAGGTCATCGCCCGCATTCCCGCGCTCGAGCCGAACGCCGATCCCGCGCCCCGCGGCATGGATCCGCCTGCCACCGGCGTCGACGACGCCCTGGTCGACCCCGGCCGCCGGCTCCCGCGGCGGCGCAGAAGCCAGCGGCAGTTTCCGATCGCCTCGGTCACCGTTCTCGCCCTCCTGGCGGCGTTCGCCTGGTCGATGGTGTCGTGGAACGAGTCCCGACGGCTCGAACGCGCCCGGGCGGAGCGCGTCGCCCGCGTACAGGCATCCCAGGCCCCTCCTGGAACCATGTCGCGATGACGCTCGACGCGCTCGATCAGGCGTTCATCGACCGGTGGTCGACCATGCTGGCTGGAACCGATCCGCCGCCGGCGCCGGTGAGCGAGGTGCCACCGCCGCCTCCCGCGCCGCCCGTGGCGACGTCGGCGGCCGAGGAAGAAGCCGCCGACGTCGTCGGTCGACTGCTGCAGGCTGCATGGCTCGACTGGTGCGCCGTGGCCGACGAGGTCGAAGCGGCCCGCCGGCGCGGGCGACGGGTGATCGCGGTCGTCGCCTGCGAGCGGTCCGCCGGCTGCACGACGCTCGTCGCCGGGCTCGAACGAATCCTCACCTCCCGGGGTCGCGACGTCGCCGTCACCACCTCGACGGCCGACGCCGCCGAGGGGCCGACGCACGGCCGCACGATCGTCCTGGTCGATGCGGGCGTCTGGTTTCCACCGGGACGCATCAACCGGGGCCGCCTGCTGATCGCCACCGCCGGCTGCGACGCCGCGATCCTCGTGCGGCGAGAAGACCGCCCCGCGCCGGCCGCCTGGTCGCCGGCCCTGGAGGCCATCGGCGTCGAGCCGCTCGGCGAGGTGGTGGCGTTTGCCCGCGGAGCCGTCCCATGACACCACCCCGTCCGCTGGAACTGACGCCCGCGCAGCAGGCCGCCGCAGCCAAAGTCGCCTGCGGCGCGAGCCGCGCCGGCACGATAACGCTCCTCTGCGGCCCGCGCGGCGTCGGCAAGTCGCTGGTGCTGGAGGCCGTCGCGGCCGGCCTCGCCCGCGGCGGCCGCTCGACCGCCATCGGCCGCCCGACGGCAGGGACCGATCCCGCAGGCGACCGCTCACCGCGGGCCGACGTGGTGCTCGTCGACGACGCCCACCTCGCCGCTGGCCCCGTCCTCGCGGACCTGCTCGACCGCTGCCGCTGCGGCTCGGCGGTCGTGCTCGCCGGTCAGGGCCGGCTGCTGACGCTCGTCGCGCGGGACAGCCGGATCGAGGAGGCCGTCGCGCTGCGGGCCGTGATCCGCCCCTGCACGGCCGCCGAGTCCGCCGCCATCATCCGCCGAACCGCACGGTCGGCGCGGTTCGACGATCCGGCAACGGCCACGATCCACGAGATCGCCGCCGCGATCCCCGCCGCCATTCGCCGGCTCGTGGAGCTGGCCGACGTGGTGGCGGAATCGCGGGCCGGGCGGCAGATCACGGCCGCCGACGTCGAGGCGATCCACCGCCGCCTCTCACCGCTGGCGGCTTGATCAGCAGGGCTCGCGAACGCGGGCGGGCTGCGCGGCGACGGCGTCGGGCGAAGCCGTTGCCGGAGCCCGGTCGGCGGCGAAGAAAATCGGGTCGAGTGGCGGCGTCCGCCCCGTGATCAGGTCGGCGACCAGTGCCGCCGTGCCGGTCGACTGGTGCAGCCCGGCCCGGAAGTGGCCGGTGGCGAGCACCGCGTTGGCGACCGCCGGCACGGGGCCGATCGTCGGCAGGCCGTCGGCCGAACCGGGCCGCAGTCCGGCCCACGCCCGCTCCACCTGGGCCGACGGGAGGTCGCCGAGCAGGTCGCGGGCGAGGGCGACGAGCCGCCCGATGGTGGCGTCGTCGGTCGAGGCGTCGAAGCCGGCGTCTTCGAGCGTCGAGCCGACCAGCAGCGTGCCGTCGGCGCGGGGCACGAGATAGTCGAGGCCTCGATTGACCACGCGGCAGAGCCGCTGCGGGTGGAGCCGTAGCTGCGCGATCTGGCCGCGGATGGGCCGCGTGTCGATCGCCACACCGAGCCGCTCCGCCAGACCGCCCGACCACGCCCCCGCGGCGAGCACGTACCACTCGGCCCGCACCCGCCCGCCGGCTCCGGGTGCGATCACGCCCTCGATCCTGGCACCGCGAACATCGAGCCCGCGGATCTCGACGCCGGCGGCGATCTCGACGCCCCGCAGGGCGCACGACTTCTCCAGCGCCTCGAGGTGCCGCGGCGGCCGGATCTGAGCCTCGTCGGGCAGGGCGTAGCCGCACGTCACGGCACCGCGGGCCACCGCGCCGGCGACCGCCGGCTCGTAGCCCGCCACCTCCGCGCCGGCGAGCCAATCGCACGTGACCCCCTTGGTCCGCCAGGCCTCCGCCTGGCCGCGAAGCAGTTCGTGGCCCGTGAGCCCGTGGCCGACATACAGGCCGCCACACGCCCGCAGGCCGTTGTCGATGCCGGTCTCGTCGAGCAACTCGCGGGCCCACCGGCGATGCAGCCGGTCGCTCCAGGCCGTGAGCCGCTCGTTGGGCGTGGCGGCGGCATGGTCCGGGGCGGGCGGCAAGATGCCCGCCGCCGCCCACGACGCCGTGTTCCGCCCCCCTTCCCGGGCGACGACCCGCACGGAGAGCCCGCGGCCCGCCAGTTCGCGGGCGATCGACAGGCCGACGATGCCCCCACCGATGATGCAGCAGTCGGTCATGCGGGACGACGGCGGGTCAGGCGTTGGTGGCGACGTCGGGCGAGTCGGCGATGTTGACCCACACGTGCACGTGCGGCGATCCGCGGAAGTGCCACACGAACGCCGGTCCCTCCAGCCGCCAGTTGTCCCACACGCCGTCGTCGCCGAGGTCGCCGTCGCGGTAGAAGGCGAGCCGGCAGCGGTCGAGCCCCCCCTGCCGATCGAGACAGCCGCGGACCTCGTCGCGGTCGACGGTGCGATAGGGCTCGAGCAGCACGCCGAGCACCCGCTCCAGTTCCGCCCGCTGGTCGGCGGAGAGCCCCGAGACGGGCATGCCCGGTGGCTCCGCGCCGTGGCGGAAGGCGATCGCATTCTCCTGGGGCGTCTGTGGTACGAGGGCCTGCTCCCGCTGCCGGCCGTCCAGCATCGCGAACACGCCGTTGGCCGCGACGGCCTGCGGCCAGAACACGTTGCCGGTGTGGGCCGCGTCCTCGGTGCCGCCGCCGGTGTCGTGCCCGTAGAAGATCGGGCCGCCGAAGGCCACGTGCTCGGCCGACTCGCCGTCGCAGCGGAGCGTCATGTGGCGGCCCGTGAGCAGGAACTGGAAGCGGCCGCTCCCCGGCTCGCCGAGCAGGGCGATCGACTGCCCGTGGCCGAAGCCGCCGGTGTCGTCCTCGAGCTGCCGGTCGAACCGCTCGTGCCAGGCCGGGTCGATGAGTCGTTCGAAGATCTCGCGGATCACCCGCTGCTGGTCCTTGGTGAAGAAGCCACCGGCCACCTCGGGCTTGGTGACGTTCCAGTTGTTGCCCACCCGCGTCCGCAGGAGGCCGTACTTCGGGTGCACGTGATCCCAGGGAAAGCAGATCTGCTCCCGCTGCGTGGCGGTGAGCGACGCATGAAGCCGGCCGGCGAGGGTCTCGGCCGAGTCAGCCACCGGGGCCGCGAACGCCGCGAGCGAGCCGCACCCCGTCGCGGCCACCGATGCGGCGGAGGCACGCAGGAGGTCACGTCGTGACAGTGGCATGGTCGCGCTCCCTCTGGAAGGCGTGCAGGACGCCGTCGCCAAGTCCTCTCAGAGTACGACACAGGCGCATCGCGTGCCAAACAGAAGCCCAAGTCGCTGCGAGGGCGGCTGTGAGCGGCGTGATGGCCCGCCCGTCGGAAGCATGCTCGCCGCCGGACTGCTCCTCGAGAGGGGCACGGGCAGGAAGCGTAACCGCGTGAGCGGTACGGCTGCGCTCCGCGTGGCGCTGCCCGCATCGCTCACGCGATTGCGGCTTCCTCAAGCCCGAGCCCAGCGACGAGCGAGCCGCACGCCCCTCACGCCCGCCGCTGGCATGCGGGACAGAAAAACGTCGCCCGCTGTGCCTGCACGATCCGGAGGATCGCCGCCCCGCACCTCGGGCATCGCTCGCCCTCGCGGCCATACACGCGGTGCCGACGCTGGAACCGGCCCGCGCGGTTGTCGGCGGTGCGATAGGTCTCGTCGCCGATGCTCGACCCCTCGTGTCGCACGGCTTCGGCGAGCACCCGCCGCGTCTGCTGCGCGATGGCCTCCCACTGCGCCCGCTTCAGCCGACGGCAGCGGCTCCGCGGATCGATGCCCGAGCGGAACAGGATCTCGGCCGCGTAGATGTTGCCGATCCCCGCCACGACCCGCTGATCGAGCAGCGCCACCTTGACCGCCCGTCGCGACGCGCCGAGCCGTTTCATGAGGTCGTCGCCCGTCACGACCAGCCCGTCCGGCCCATGCTTGTGCGGTCCGCAGGCGCCGTCCAGGCCCGCGTCGTCGAACAGCCGGATCGTGCCGAGGCCGCGGCGGTCCCAGAACGTGAGCGGCTTCCGCCCCCGGCCCATGAACTCCATCACCATCCGCACGTGCTCCGGGGTCGGCGGTTCGACGAGCAGCATCAGCCCCGTCATCCGCGGCTCGATGGCGAGCCAGCGTTGGCCGTCGTCGCCAGCCGGGGCGATCTCGATCACGATCCGCTTGCCGCGGCGGTGAACCTCCGCGACGGTGCGGTCGCGAAGCCGCTCCGCCAGCGTGGCTGGCCGCGGGAGGATCGAGATCGGCCGCACGCGACTCCGCGGAAACGCAACCGCCTCGATCCGCAGGCCCGCGATGCCGGCGATGCCGCGGCGCATCGTCTCGACCTCGGGGAGCTCGGGCATCGCTCGTGCAGGGCGGCGGCAGGCGTGGATGGTGACGATCCGGGGGCAGGCTACAATCATGCGAGTGCGTGGGGCAACCGGCTTCCGCGGCCGACTGCGTCCACCGCCCAGTCCGATCCTGCACCCAGTTCGATCCTGCCATGGTGACTTCCTCCGTCGCCGCTCCGCTCTCCAACGTGCCCGACGCGCTGGGCCGCTTCGGCACGTTCGGCGGCCGCTACGTGCCCGAGACGCTCTCCGCCGCCCTCGACCAGCTCGAGCGGGCCTACGCCGAGGCCGGCGCCGATCCGTCGTTCGCCGCCGAACTCGACGGACTGCTCTCGGCCTTCGTCGGGCGGCCCACCCCCCTGCTCTTCGCCCAGCGGCTCACGAAGCTCGCCGGCGGGGCCCAGATCTGGCTGAAGCGGGAAGACCTCTCCCACACCGGCGCCCACAAGATCAACAACACGCTCGGCCAGGGCCTGCTCGCGATCCGGATGGGCAAGAAGCGGATCATCGCCGAGACCGGCGCCGGCCAGCACGGCGTGGCCACGGCCACCGCGTGCGCCCGGTTCGGCCTGGAGTGCGTCGTCTACATGGGATCGGAGGACGTCCGCCGCCAGGCGCCCAACGTCCGCAACATGCGGCTGATGGGGGCCGAGGTGCGGCCCGTCGAAACCGGCTCGCGGACGCTCCGCGACGCGATCAACGACGCGATGCGCGACTGGATGGGCTCGGTCGAGACCACCCACTACATCATCGGCTCCGTCGTCGGCCCGCACCCCTTCCCGCGGATCGTCCGCGACTTCCAGTCGGTGATCGGCCGCGAAACGATCGCGATGTCGCGGAAGCAGTTCGGCCGGCTGCCCGACACCGTCGTGGCCTGCGTGGGCGGAGGCAGCAACGCCGCCGGCATGTTCTTCCCCTTCGTGGACCACCCCGAGGTCCGCCTCGTGGGCGTGGAGGCCGGCGGCCGGTCGGGCCAGGCGGGCGACCACGCGGCGAGCCTGTCCTACGGCAGCCCGGGCATCCTGCACGGGTCGCTGTCGTACGTGCTGCAGGACGACGACGGCCAGACGGCCGACGTCCACTCCGTGTCGGCCGGCCTCGACTATCCCGGCGTCGGCCCCGAGCATTCCTACTGGCACGACATGGGCCGCGTGGAATACACGAGCGTGACCGACAGGGAGGCCCTTGACGCCTTCGACACGGTGGCCCGCAACGAGGGCATCCTGTCCGCGCTCGAAACCTCGCACGCGCTCGCCTGGGCGGTCCGCGAGGCGGCGACACGGTCGCCCGACGAGATCATCGTGGTCTGCCTGTCGGGCCGGGGCGACAAGGACGCGGCCGAGATCGCCCGGCTCCGCGGCCTCGCCGCCGACGGTGGCACGGCGTGAGGAGCGTGCATCCGTGACGACCACCGCCGCCACGCGGCCGATCGAAAGGCTGGAGGCGATGTTCGCCGCCAACCGGGCCGCGGGCCGCAAGGCGCTGGCGCCGTTCGTGACGGCCGGCGATCCCGACGCCGACATCACCGTGGCGGTGATCGAGGCGGTCGATCGCGCCGGCGGCTCGCTCTGCGAACTCGGCGTGCCCTACAGCGATCCGATCGCCGACGGCCAAGTGATCCAGGCGTCGTACACGCGGGCCCTCGGCAAGGGGCTTACGCTCGCCGGCGTGTTCGACATCGCGCGGCGGGCCTCGGCCACGTGCTCGATGCCGATCCTGGCGATGGCGAGCTACTCGCTGATCTTCCGCCGCGGCATCGACCGGTTCGTGGCCGACGCCCTCGCCGCCGGCCTCACCGGCTTCGTGGTGCCCGACCTGCCGCTGGAGGAGAGCGACGATCTCGACACCGCCTGCCGGAGGGCCGGGCTGGCGCTCGTGCGGCTCGTCACGCCCACCACGCCGCCGGAGCGGGCCGAGGCGATCGCGAGAAAGTCCACCGGCTTCCTCTACTGTGTGTCGGTGGCGGGCGTGACGGGCGCCCGCGCGGACCTCCCGCCGGGCCTCGTGGACCGCGTCGCGTGGCTGAAGTCGAAGACCGACGTGCCGATCCTGGTGGGCTTTGGCATCTCCGCCCCCGAGCAGGTGAAGGCCGTGTGCGACGTGGCCGACGGGGTGATCGTGGGCTCGGCACTCGTGCGGCGGATCGCCGAGCACGCCGGCCAGCCCCGCGACGCGTTGCTCACCGAGGTGGGCTGCTACGTGTCGGAGCTGGCGGCCGCGGCACGGCGGGCGGAGCCGTGACCGTGCTGGCCAACGGCATTCTCTCCCCCGGGGCCAGCGTCGAGTCGCTCGCCGTCGGGGCGACCACGTTCTCCTCCGGTTCGTCGATCTTCGCCTACGAGGTCGACTCATCGGTCGTGGTGGGCTCCGGCTCGGCCGCCGACCTGCTCGTCTCGAACGGCAACCTCTCGATCGGCACGGGCTCGATCCTCGAGTTCACCGACCTGGCCGCCACGCCCGCCGCGTTTTCGCAGGGGACGAAGTTCTCCCTGATCAGCTACGGCAGCAACTCGTGGAGCGGCGGCCTGTTCACCCACCAGGGGAACGAACTCTCGAACCTCGAGACCTTCTCGACCGGCCTCAACCAGTGGGAAATCCGCTACAACGATCCCGTTGGGGGTTCCAACTTCACGATCGACCAGCTCTCGGGCAGCTCGGTGACGATCACCGCGGTGCCCGAGCCCGCCTCGCTCGGTCGAGTAGGCCCGGGGGCTTTCGCCCCCAGGCCTCTCACAGAACCGGACTTGTGGGTCCCACATCCGGCTCTTTGGGTTCCGTTCTCACAGGTCAAACAGGAGCGTCTGACCAGAGGCCAGTTTCGGGATAGGGTTCAGTTCCTCCCA